>Ga0114981_10000036_pt1 | contig 67046 bp, 93 predicted proteins | sample S_140806_MF_Meta_FD_87028 | JGI IMG/M metagenome (GOLD analysis project Ga0114981, IMG submission 87028) | Freshwater microbial communities from Lake Simoncouche, Canada to study carbon cycling - S_140806_MF_MetaG | ecosystem: Environmental > Aquatic > Freshwater > Lake | place: Lake...
ATGCCTACGGGGTCTGTGATTCAGACTGTAACTGCAAATACAAATTCCCAAATATCATCAGCTTCATCTACTTATTCAGATACAAATTTAACTGCAACTATTACTCCAACATCTGCAACTAGCAAAATCTTAGTTGTTGTTGACCAAAACGGTTTATATAAAGATAGTTCAGCTAATGCTGGTATAGCTTTAAGACTACTACGCAATGGATCATTAATTTTAACTATGAATGGTAGAGCAGCTGGTGACGGTCCTGGTGGTCAAGCGTTGAGCATTGGTAGTGCCTCTGCTTCATATTTGGATTCACCAGCAACAACGTCAGCCGTAACATATAAAACACAATTTAACAGCGAATCAAACGCTGGAACTGTTTACTGCCAAGTATATTCAAGCGGCTCTAGCATTACCCTGATGGAAATTAAACAGTAATGTTCGGAATCAGCACCTTTGCTCAATCGCCTTTTGCTTCATTAGGTGGGGTTGCTTACCCAGTTGACATAGCTGAGACCATGACCCTGACGGATGTGTATGCCAATGCAATGGCATTTAACCCAAGCCTTTTTGAATCATTTACGTTATCTACCCAAGATACCCCAGCGTTTAACTTTTACCCATTTATTTTTGAGAACTTCTCATTAGATGACCAAGCTACAGGCAACTGGACAGGTGCAAGAGCGCTGGCTGAATCCTTTACCCTAACCGATGTAGAGGCAGTCCAAGTAGCGTTTAGACCTACCCAAGCCGAGACCATCACGTTCACAGATGTATATGCAGCTAACTCTAACTTTGTAGGTTTAGATACTGAGTCCATGTCATTCTCAGATGTCTGGGCTGCTTTGGTAAATTTTGCTGCAGTGCAAGCAGAATTAATTACATTTACTGATGTTTATACAGGAAACCGCGACACTAGCACCTTAGTCCAAGAAGCATTAACCCTGCTAGATACCGAACAGGCAAGAGTTGACTTTATTGGTTTGATTGCTGAAACCATGGTTTTGGCTGAGTTGCTGACCATTCGTGGCTGGTTCTTAATTAATGACAGCCAAAGCACTACATGGAATAATATACAGAATGCTGGAGGCGGTAGCTGGAATACTGTAAATAACACTCAGGGTACAGTTTGGACTCCAATAGATAATAACCAAGGATAGATTATGGCTTCTTCATATACAACAAGTTTAAAGATTCAACAGATCGGTGCTGGAGAGCAGTCAGGTATCTGGGGGTCAACTACTAATACCAACTGGAACTTGATTGAACAAGCCGTTACTGGGGTTGCCCCAATTACCATGGCTAACTCAAACTACACCCTATCTAGCTTAAATGGAGTGTCAGACGAAGCTCGTTGCATGGTTATTGTGGCTACTGGTACTAATTCAGCAGTATGGCAAATCGTAGCCCCCCTAGTTAAGAAGTTCTATATTGTTAACAACAATACTTCTGGTGGCTACGCAGTCACTATTGGCGGTGCTACAGGCTCTATTGTGTCTATTCCTAATAACACAGTAGGTCAGGTTTATTGCGACGGTACTAACTTCTTCTCCGCCCAAACTGGTTCTGCTGGTAACTTTAACGTAAACGGAACTTTAACTGCTAGCGCTATTACCGACACAGGTGCATTAACTGTTTCTGGGGTTACTACTCTTAACGGTGCTGCAACATTTGCTAGCACAACTACCCATACTGGCACAGCAACTTTTAACGGTGCTTCTAACCACGTAGGCACAACTACTGTACCTACCGTAACTACAGGCGATAACTCAACCAATGCAGCTTCTACAGCCTTAGTAACAAACAAAATTAGCGCCATCACATCAGTACCAAGTGCAATCCAAATTGGTACTACAAACTATACAGTTCTTGAGTCTGGTGGCTATCTTTATTTCCGTTATGGCGGTGTAAACAAGATGCGTTTGGATTCTTCTGGCAACCTAGTATGTACAGGTAACATCACCGCTTACGGCTCAATCTAAGGAGAATCACTTGCTATTTGAAATACACGCAGAAAAAAATGCGCTAGACAAAAAAGTATTTCTGTATGACAACGAGACAAACGTTCTGAAAGATGCGGACGGGAATGAGTTTAAGTTTCCTGATATGCAAGCCCAGCAAGAACAGCCTCTTGCCACTAAATTTAGTAAGTATCAACCCCTTCACAAGTCCAATCACATTGTGCTTCTAAAGATACAGATGGGGCTTGGGTGCAATTACACCTGTGACTACTGCTCTCAAAAGTTTGTTGAGCGCCCAGAATCTACATCCCACAAAGATATTGATTCCTTTCTACAGAAATTAAACACTTTAGAATTTTCTGAAGAACACGGTTTAAAGATTGAATTTTGGGGTGGCGAGCCACTTGTCTACTGGAAAACCCTTAAACCTTTAGCTGAGGCCCTTAGAGAACGCATGCCATATGCACAGTTTTCCATGATTACCAACGGTTCTATTTTGACTGAGGAAATTATTGATTGGCTTATGATGATGGACTTCTCGGTGTCTATTAGCCATGATGGTCCTGGGCAGTCTGTGCGTGGACCTGACCCATTTGATGACCCAGAAAAGAAAGAAACTATTCTAGGTTTCTACCGTATGATGACCCGCCTTAAGAAGGGTATCAGCTTTAACTCCATGCTGTCTAAGAACAATCAGAGCCGCAAAGCTATTCATGAGTGGTTTATAAACCTAACTGGCAACCCTAACATTGTGCTGGGCGAAGGCACACTAGTTGATGCTTATGATGAAGACGGCATCACTAATTCTTTAGCTACCTTGCAAGACCACTTTAACTTTAGACGCACTACATTTAAAGAAATCTACGCTAATGATGGGTATATTGGGTTTCAAGCAATCATTGACAAAATTAACGGGTTTACCCATGCAGTGCTATCTCAGTCCAATTCTAAATATTTAGGACAAAAGTGTGGCATGGATAATGAGCATACCCTAGCTGTTGATCTTAATGGGAACGTGCTTACTTGTCAAAATGTCAGTGCTGCTGAGACTAGCAAGAATGGTGAATCGCACTTAGGGGGTAATCTAGATGCCTACGATAAAGTCGCTTTGTATACTTCTACTCATTGGTCTAATCGGGACGCTTGCCCTAAGTGTCCAGTTCTGCATTTATGCAAAGGCGCTTGTATGTTCTTAGATAATAAGTTCTGGGAAGTCTCCTGTGCAAATGCGTATTCAGACAACGTAACGCTGTTTGCTGCGTCAATTCATAAAATGACTGGGTATATACCGACTTTAATAAAGAATGATAGTTTGCCTCCTGAAAGGCAAGACGTTTTTGGTACAGTTTTAAAACACGAAGAGAAACCAGTTAAACGGATTATCCCTATTAAGGTAGTCAGTGAAGTGGTTGAGAAAATTGATAATGTTGAAGTTTATGGAAAATCGAGGGTAGCAGCATGACATTACCAGCATCAGGTCCAATAAGTATTGGCGCGGTTAGCGTAGAGATTGGGCAGTCCGCCACCTTTACTGACGACTTGTCTTTTCTAAATGGGTTGCTTTTAACACCAGCTAGCTCGCCTAATATGGGTGCGTTCTATAGCAAATCGTATTTTCAGAATACTACGCAAGGTAATTGCAATAACGGTAACTGCGCCTATAACTGTAACTGCGGCAACATTCAATGCACTAACTGTACAAACTGTTCAGCTATTAACTGTGCTAACTGCCAACCACAAGCCTATCTACAAGACGGCACTAACTGCGCCTGTACTTACAACTGCAGTATTTCCCCAGTTTCTTATAACTGTAACTGCGCTTGCAACTGCTCTAAGATTATCTGCGCTAAGCTCTATGAGTTTGGCTATATGGACCCTAATGTTTGGGTAGCTGACCAGAAGTATGGCAAGTGGTTGCGTCAAAATGACCGTCGTGTGTATCGTGGGTATATTCGCTGGGCTAGAACCGTGACTGCTTGGATGGATGGCAAAGGACCAGATTGCTTCCTATGGCTACCTAAAGAGCAACGTGCTATGGCACAAAAAGAAGCTATTACTGCTATGGCCTTACGTATTGGCATTCCTTGGTCAGAGCATATGGCGTATTTAATGGGTGCTCGCCCTCAAGACAATCTGCGTGGTCGAGTTCTTATGGCTATTGGTAAACCTATTAGTCGCCTTATTGATTACATTCCACATCGCCGTGGACACCGTATCTTGACTTTATGGGGTATGTGGGCGTTATTTTGGATGAGCCATTGGACTGCTTCTGCAATTGTTTCTGTTAATAAATTTAGTATTGAAGGAGTGAAAAAATGGATGAAAATTTAAATCAACCCTACGTTGAAGAACCGCTTCCAACACCAACGGTTTATGCAAATGTGTCGCCAGAAGAAGTAGAAAAGTATCGTGAATTGGTTGTTCATTACTTTGATAACCAGATGAACAAAGACATTCTTAGGCTTGAAGGTCAGGATAAAGAACGCATGTTCCAGATGCTAAATGACTATGCTGACATCCTAGAAAAGATTTTCCATGACGGTATTCCAATCTTAGAGTACATACAGGACAAGCACTGGGCAGCTGCTAATAAGAACCCGCATACTGGTATTAACTGGGAATATAGCTGTCCAATTATTGCTGAGTACAAAATATGGAAAGAAAGCCGTGTTCAGAATACTCAAGAAACAGTTCAGCAATCTTGATTACGCCCAAGGGGGAAAACAAATCTCCTACGGCGATGTCATAACGTACTACGATGCTGAGCTAGCAGGGGGAGGCGTCTGGTTTACTATCCCCTTGCGTTACCGTAATGACTTTCATTTATCACTGCTAAAGATTAATGGTGCGGTTCCTCCGCATACTGACAGCGAAGTTAAGACTTCAATTAATTTTTATATAGAACCTGGTAATTATGTAACTACGTTTTATACCCCAGAACCAAAGGCAGTTAAGCGTCAGATAGAAAACCAGACTAACGGGTACATCTTTTCACAAGACGAACTAGCTAACCGTGGGTCTTTTGTTGCTAAGCCTGGGGATGCGTATCTTCTAGGTATAGACCATGTACATGATGTACAAGGTAGTGGGGAGCGTACGTTGCTATGCCTAGGTACAGATAAGCATGGTTTTTATGATGTGTTACATATGCTAGTAGAAACGGGGAACGTTTAATGTTTTACGAAGAGTTTGACTTTATTAAGTTTGACCACGCCAAATTGGTGGAGGACGTAAAGCATTTTGTGTTTCCGTTAGGTGCACAAGTTATCCAAGGAGAAGAGTATGAGACAGTGGCTTACCATGGCTTTGGTGGTTGGTCTATTACTTCCCGTACTGGTGATTGGCGAGATGGTTGGGATTTTTTCCAGAACGATGAGGGAGAGGCGATGGAAGTCTACTTCCCTAAAAATGACAACAACTATAAGTCGCTTAAGTTCTTTGATATCGCACATTCTATGGAACATAAAAACCCTACCCAAGCGTGTAAGGGAGAACTTGCGTCTATTGTTGGGCAGTTAGAAGATGCTGGTATGTACCCAAGGCGGGTGCGTGTTACATGTTTAAAGGCTGGTGCTAAATCATTAGTACACAGAGATGCTGATGGCAACGAATATATGGCTAGGTTTCATATCCCATTGATTACTAATAAGAAATGCGTGTTTATTTCTGAGGGTGTTACTTTGCATATGGAAGCGGGTAAAGCCTATGGGGTATGGGTAAATAACTGGCATCAGATTCGTAATGACTCTACTGAAGACCGCTACCACCTTATTTGTGATTTTTACGATACCAAGGGAATTACTAAGGAATTTAGCTATAAGGGCAATATACAAGAACTTGAAGATCATGCAAAAATGATGAGGCAGAACATTGATGCTGCTGTTATTAGTCCAGAAGAATATGAAAGGTTTGAAGCCGTTAGGCAAAGCTTTGTCACTAAGCCAAAACATGAGAATAACGGTGCATAAAATGAATTATGGTAGACCCTTTTGGTTTAACGGAAGGAGTGAAAACTCTTAGCGGGAGTCTTGATGCAAGTCGAGAAGCCTCTAAAGGGCTGTCTAAAAGTATTGAAAATGTACAACACGATGCAACAGACGTAGCCCAAAAGCAAGCTAACGAACGTATTAGGGCAAGACGAGAAGCAGAATTTAAAAAAGAGCGGGCGTTAATTAAAGCGCTTGAATCTTGGAAGCATAAGAAGCAAATCTCCGATGAGGAGGCAAAACTTAAGATTGATTTTGTAAAGAAGTACGGTGCTAAAGAATGGGAAGCAGTTTTAAAAATTAAAATGGATATTGAGAATATGCAACGCAAAGACAACGAAGAATATCAGCATGACCTAAAAGCTGTACGCAGAGTGCAGTTTTATTGCTTTGCAGCTGCAGCAGTTATAGCGTGGTATTTAACTTGGGGGATTAAATAATGTTTGGTATTGACGATATTATTAGTGTAGGAATGAAAATTCTGGATAAGGTTATTCCCGACCCAGCCGCCAAAGCCGAAGCACAAGCCAAGTTGGTAGAGCTACAACAACAAGGAAGGTTAGCAGAGTTAGCAGCAGATACGGCAGAAGCTCAAGAACTGACCAAGCGACAAGAAGCAGATATGTTATCAGATAGTTGGCTGTCGAAAAACATTCGTCCCATGACATTGATTGCTATCCTTGTAGGTTATTTTGTGTTTGCCATGATGTCAGCATTTGACCTAGATACTAACAAAACTTACGTAGAATTGCTAGGTCAATGGGGTATGTTAATTATGTCCTTTTACTTTGGTGGACGCACCCTTGAGAAGATTATGGATATGAAGAGCAAAAAAAATGAATCATAGAGAACACATCTTAGTTATTGCAGCTTGGTCTTTAGTAGCTATTGTTGTAGCTATGCTTTTAATGTTTGCCTATGCTGTAGTAGACCCTAATTTTGATACAGACAAAGTATTTGCCATTATTGGTCCAGCATTTCAAACAATTGTAGGTGGTTTTATAGGGCTTATTACAGGCATTAAAATAGGATCAGACAAAGATGACGTATGACCAACTAGACAAATTGGGTATTGACCACAAATGGCTTGCCCCGCTAGAAGAAGCTTTTGCTAAATATGATATCTCTACACCACAGCGTCAAGCAGCGTTTATTGGTCAGTGTGCTCATGAGTCTGGTAATTTCAAGACTTTGCAAGAAAACTTAAACTATAGCGCTGAAGGTTTAATGAAGACTTGGCCTAGCCGTTTCCCTACTAAAGAAATTGCAGACCAATACGCCCGCCAACCAGCTAAGATTGCTGGCAAAGTTTATAACGGAAGGCTAGGTAACACCAGCGAAGAAGAGGCTTCTAAGTATTTAGGAAGGGGTCTTATCCAGCTAACTGGCAAGGAAAACTATGCAAACTGCGGATCTGGTTTGGGTGTGGATCTTATTGGGAATCCTGATTGGCTACTTGATCCTAAATATGCGGCTTTAAGTGCTGGCTGGTTTTGGAATAAGAAAGGCTTAAATAGCTTGGCAGATGCTTCAGATATTGAGACAATGACAAAACGTATTAATGGTGGCTTGATAGGTTTAGATGACCGCAAAGCCAAAATTGCGAAAGCACTATCTGTATTAGGGTAATCCCGTATGCCATTACAAAAACTACAATTTCGACCTGGATTAAACCGAGAAGGTACTGATTACGCCAACGAAGGCGGTTGGTATGACGGGGATAAAATTCGTTTTCGTTCTGGCTTCCCAGAAAAAATTGGTGGTTGGACTCAAGTATCAAATAATACCTATGACGGTGTTGCTAGATCTATTTGGGTATGGTCATCTGGCGATGCTGGTGTTGGTAATGCTTATATTGGAGTAGGTACAAATACCCAATACTATATTTATTTTGGCGGTGTATATAACGACGTTACCCCCATAGTAAGAACTAATACCCTTACAAACCCATTTACTACAGTTTCTGGGTCTAAGACCGTTACAGTAACTGACGCATCATATAACCCTGCAGTTGGCGACCACGTTGATTTTTCTGGTGCTTCTGTTGTTGGTGGGTTATTGATTAACGGAGAATATGTTGTTACTGCTATTTTAAGTGGTACAACCTACACAATCCAAACACTTGCTAATGCTTCTTCAAGCGCAACTGGTGGCGGTACGGTAACTACCGAATACGAATATCCAATAGGTTTGAACGTCTATTCTATTGGTACTGGCTGGGGTGCGGGTCCTTGGAGTGGTGTGCCTACCCCTGTCTTAGTTAACTTAGGGGCTAACCCATTTTCAGCTAATAGCACTACTACAGTTACTGTTACACAAAATGCTCATGGTATGTCTAACGGCACTTATGTTGCCTTTAGTGGGGCTACTACTTTTGCTGGTATCCCAGCTGATGTACTTAATACTACCTATGTTATTTCTGCAGTAACTACTAATACTTACCAAATTACATTAGCTAAAGCAGCTACTTCAACTGCAACAGGCGGAGGTTCTGCCGTAGTAGTTACCGAACAATCAGGCTCACAAGGCTGGGGTCTTGGTTATTCTTCTGGTATTGGTCAGCAGTTGCGCCTATGGTCTAACGATAACTTTGGTGCTGACCTTGTTATTGCACCTCGTGGTGGTCCTATTTTCTACTGGCAAAACTCTGGTGGCGTAAGCACTCGTGCCAAATATTTAAGTTCTTTAGCCGATACAACAACTATATTTACTGATGCGTCTACATTTGCTGGCTCTGCAACTAGCATTACAGTAACTGCTGCTAATGCACCTTATATTTACCCTTACATGTATATATCTGGTACTAATCTACCAGCGGGTACTAGGGTGGCAGCAAACTATATTACTGGGGCTACTACAGTACCAATTACTACAACTACTACTGGTTCTAGTGCTGGTAATTACTCGTTTACTTATGCAGGGGCTTTTGTTCCTACCGCTACCTATCAAGTAGTAGCTTCTTCAATCCAAGAGTTTGTAATAGCTTACGGTGCAAACCCTTATGTGCCTGGAACCCCTTCTACTACATTTAACCCAATGCTTGTTCGCTGGTCAGATCAAGCTAACGCATACCAATGGATACCTCAAGTTACTAACCAGTCAGGTGAGTTCACACTAACTAATGGCTCTTATATTATGGCGGCACGTACTACCCGCCAAGAGATTCTGGTTTGGACTGACTCTTGCTTGTATTCTCAGCAGTACCTAGGTTCTCCTTATGTATGGGGTTTCCAAGTGCTAATGGATAACATATCTGTTATATCCCCTAATTCCATGATTACGGTTAATAACGTAACTTACTGGATGGGTCGTGACCGTTTCTACATGTATTCAGGCCGAGTTGAGGTTCTTCCTTGCTCCTTACGCCAATACATTTTTACTGATATTAACAACGACCAAGCATATCAAGTGTTTGCAGGTTCTAACGAAGCGTATAACGAGGTATGGTGGTATTACGTTAGCCAGTCTAGTAGCAATACTGTTGTTGATAAATACGTCATTTACAACTATCTTGACCGAGTTTGGTACTACGGCAATTTAAACCGTTCTGCTTGGATTCAGTCTGGTACACAGCCCTACCCTATTGCTGCAGACTATAATGGACGTTTGCTTTACCATGAAAATGGTACGGATGACCAAGCTACATCAAGCCCACAACCTATAGATGCCTACGTACAAAGTTCTGATTTTGATATTGGTGATGGTCATAACTTTGGTTTTGTCTGGAGAATACTTCCTGACGTTAATTTTAACGGGTCTACTGTTAACCAGCCTTCAGTCACAATGACGGTTAAACCACGCCAAAACTCTGGTACTCCTTACGGAACTGCTGATAACCCACAAATAGCTAGTGCACAAAACTACACTACTGTTCCGCAATACACCGTCCAAGAGTTTGATGGTCAGGTCTATACCCGCCTTCGTGGGCGTCAAATGGCATTCCGTATTGAGTCAAATACTCTTGGGGTGGCATGGCAGTTGGGTAGCCCACGTATTGATATTCGCCCAGATGGACGTAGATAATGGCTAATACTACCCCAGCTAAATCTAGTGTATTGCTTTCATCTAAAGCGCCTAACTTACCTATTGCGCCCGTTGAATACACACAGTACTACCAAGATCAGGTGCTTAATGCCTTGCGTTTGTACTTTAATCAGATAGATAACTTTACACAATCTGTAGTTATTCCTAATTCTGGACCTACTTCTAGCAGGCCTATTAGTACAGTGCAAGCACCGTTAGGTGTTGGGCAACCATTTTTTGATACTACCCTAGGCATCCCTATTTGGTGGAACGGCACAGTCTGGAAAAACGCTAGTGGGACAACTGTTTAAATGATAAACTTCAACATAATCAACCCTGAGGGGCGCACATGAGCCTACACACTGCCGCTAAACACTTAGAATCCCATGGTCGTAACAACGACACAATGCTTGTACACATGACCCCCCGCGAGGTTAAGGGTCTGCAAGACTTAGCTATGGCAAGTGGAGGTTCTTTAACTATTAACCCACATACGGGTTTACCCGAAGCTGGTTTTTTAGAGAGCTTAATCCCAATGTTGGGTGGCGCAGCTCTAATGATGATCCCTGGAGTTGGTCCTTTAGCAGCTGCTGGCATTATGGGTGCTGGCTATGGTGTAGCTACTGGCAGTTTAGAAAAAGGCTTAATGGCTGGTTTAAGCGCCTATGGTGGTGCTAACTTAGCTGGTGGTCTAGCTGAAATGGGTGCGTCTACTTTAGCTGAAAAGGGTGTAACCCAAGGCGTTAATGTAGGTACTGAGGCTGTTGCTAAAGCAGGGCTTGAGGCTCTTCCACAAGGGTATAACCCAGCAACTAGCGGATTTAGTCCTTCTGAAATGCTAGCGGGTTCAAGTAGAGATGCAACTACTAACGCTATTCAAAATAGCCTTAATGCGCAAAATTTCCCTAACGTAGCCCCTGAGCAATTGCAAAACCTCCAAAGTGCGGCTAGTAGTATGCCAAATCCAATAGATGCAGCTAAGAGTGCAGGTGCGGTTAACTATGCAAACGCTCCTGTTCCAACATCTCCAACGCAAGCTATGGGACAAGGTTTTAAAGATGCCTTTAGTTCTGGTTCTAGTGCTTTAGATTTTGCTGGTAATAACAAGATGAATTTAGCTATGGCTGCTGCCCCAGCAATTTTAGACAGCTTTGGTCAAAAAGGTATTGCGGGTGCCCCAATGCAAGATACTTCGGACGACGGTGACTATTTACAACGCCTTTCTCCTAACTTTAGAGGGCGTGATCCATCTCGCCCTAACCCATACTACGAAGCACAATATCCTACATATGCAGCTAGTGGCGGGATAATGGACGCCAATCCCCCTACCCCTGGGTTAATGGATGGTAATCAAGCTGCTAATGTAGATTTTATGGGTAAAGATATGTACCCAATGAGCCAGCAAGATAATGCGCATTATGCAACCCCAAGCCAAATGCCTACATCTGCCCAGCAAAGTATGGCTAGCTACGAGCAAAACACTAATCCTTTAACAGGTCAAGTTAGCATGGCTTCTGGTGGCATTGCTGGTTATGCTCCTGGCGGTTATGTACCTAGCTCCTATTCTACTTATGATAAGGTTCAACCTTTATCTCATTTACCAGTAAAAGGTGTGTACAGCGATAGCGACCCAGACACTGCTAAAAAACCAGCTGACCAAGCTTCAATGATTCGTCTTAATAAGATTCTTGCTGCTGCAAATTTAGGCAAAGCTAAACTACCTAAGACTAGCATTAAAGGTTTAGGCGATATTCCTGATGTTGAATCCGCAGCTGGTGGCGGTATGATGCATGGTATTGGAGGATATTCAGATGGTGGACGTATGCTTAAAGGTCCTGGCGATGGTATGTCTGACAGCATCCCTGCCGTTATTGGTAAAAAACAACCTGCCAGATTGGCTGACGGTGAGTTTGTTGTGCCTGCGGATGTCGTCTCTCATCTTGGGAATGGCTCTACTGACGCTGGTGCTAAACGGTTATACGGGATGATGGACAAGATTCGTAAAGCTCGTACAGGCAAAAAGAAACAAGCCCCTGCCGTTAATGTTAATAAATACATGCCAGCATAGGAGAAGATAATGGGTGGAAGTATAAGTTCTCCAATTCAAGCTATATTAAATAAACAGCAGCAAGCTCCTGAGCAAGGTAACGGGGCTGCGTATCAAGCTCCCCCACCTCCTAATGTATATAGGCAACAACAAGCCCCTGCTCAAATATCTCCATTTGTGCAACAACAAAGAATGCAGCAGATGCAGCCACAAATGCAAATGCAAAGAGGTCTTGGGCAACAACAATATGTTTCCCCATTACAATCTATGTTAAGTAGGATATTGTCTGGATATAACCCGCAACAATTTAACCAACAGCAATTTAACCCACAAAGAATGATGCAACAGGGTATGCCACAACAAGGTTATGGGCAAATGTATAGGCCTGACATGGCACAAGTTCAACAGAATTTAACTAGAGTAGCGCCCCCTGTAATGCCACCAGCACCTACACCTGAACCTGTAGCTGAACCACAAGCCACGGGTGGTTATGGTGGAGGGGGAGATTAAATAATGCTACAAAGTGCGCAATCACTAGAAGCAAAGCAAATAGCAGCAGATATATTATTAAAAGAAGTAGGAGTGCAGCCATGCTGGGATTTACAAGCCTTGTTTTGGACTGATGAAGCAAGTAATATTGAGTGGGTAATAGGTTATACGGCGTTTATTGGTAAAACGTGCCAGATGCATATGGTCAACTTAAAGGGTGGGTATACCCCTAAAGGGCTATTATTTGGTGCGTTCGATTATCCGTTTAACCATTTAGGTTTAGAAAAAGCATTTGGAATTGTTAATAGCCTAAATACAAGGGCCATGGAATATGACAAGAAACTAGGGTTTACAGAAGCAATTCGATTCCCTGGTGTGCATTGCGATGGCGGTGATTTAGTTGTTTTTGAAATGAATAAAGCTGATTGCAGATGGATCAGGGAGCGAAATAAATGAGCATATTAAACTGGAAAAACAAAGTACTAGGTCATACCTTCCAAGGTGGTGGGGGTAAAGGCGGTGGTGGAGGTGGCGGACCACAACAAGTTACTAGTACTACTACGTCTTCAAACGTTCCAGAATATGCACGTCCCTATGTAGAGAACATGTTGTCCTCTGCCCAGAAACAAATTTACACCGATGACATGTCTGGGTTTAGACCTTATCAGCCATATAGTACAGACCCAAATAACTACTTTGCCCCTTTCTCCCCCCTTCAACAGTCTGCGCAGCAAGGTGCATATAACTTACAAACTCCAGAACAGATTGGTGCAGGATCTGATTTAACTGCAGTAGGTGGAGTGGGCGCATTAGGTACAGCGGCTAATATGGCTAACGCTGGCAACCAGTATCAAAACCAAGCTACTAGTATGTACGGCCCAGGCAGTGTTGGTGCGTATATGAACCCGTACCTTGCTCAGTCTTTAGCCCCACAACTACAGCAATTAAACCAACAGTTTGGTATTAAAGGTGCACAAGAACAAGGCGCTGCTACTTCTGCTGGCGCTTTTGGTGGTTCACGTAATGCTTTGATGCAAGGTTTAAACCAACAAAATCAACAGATGGCAGCTCAACAAGCTATTGCTCAAGGCTATGACAAGGCTTTCCAACAAGCTCAACAAGCCCAGCAGTTTGGTGCTAACTTAGGTCTACAAGGTCAACAAGGTGCATTGCAAGGTTTTGGTCAAGCTATTAACGCTGGTCAAGGTTTAGGTCAGTTAGGTGGTCAGCAGCTTGCAGCTCAACAAGGCATTATTAATACCCAAGGTACTTTGGGTGCACAACAACAAAGCCTTGAACAGAATAAGATTAATCAATCTATTCAAGATTACGCTACGGCTCAGCAGTATCCATTTATGCAGTTGGGTATGATGAACTCTATGCTTCGTGGTCTGCCTATGCAGAACATGTCTAGTCAACAATACCAAGCTACTCCTAGCTACTTAACTCAAGGACTTGGTGCGGTTGGTACTCTGGCTGGCGCATATAAAGCGTTTGGTCAAAAAGAAGGCGGCATTGTTGGCATGAGAGAAGGCGGTGCAGTTCCTGGCTATGCTGGTCCTGAGGGCAGTGTAGTTGATAGCATGCGCGCCAAACTTGAACAAGTTGCTAATATGCCTAACGGTATGGCTCAGTTACAAAAAGTTATGCAGTCTTCTCCAAGCGAGGAAGTACGCAAGCTAGCTGCAGAAGTAATGATGGAACACCAGATGGCTGCTAAGGCAGGACAGCAAGTAACCCCGCCACAAGCACAGGCAATGAGTGAAGGTATTGCGGCTTTACCTGCACCGTCTATGGATAGTATGGCTGGTGGCGGCATCATTGCTTTTGCTGGTCCTGATGGTAGCCAAGTAGAAGACGAAGATTTACAGTATTTAAATCTAGCTGAGAAACAACAAAAAGCTGCGCTAGAACGTGCTGGCATTACTAGCGGCCCTAATGCTAAATATAAAGAATTTATTGATAAGCAGATATCTGGTTTGGGTGCAGATAAAGAAAGTCAGAAGGGTCTAATGATGATGGACTACTTCTCTAACTTAGGCACACAGACTGGCCCGTTAGGTTACGCTGCCCTTAAAGCTGCTAGAGAAACTACTCCATCGTTTAGAACTGGCTTGCAATCTATTAAGAAAGCAGAAGCAGATGTAATGAAGAGCCAAGCGGAACTTCAAAATGCTGACCGTCTTGAGGCTTTGGGTCTTAATAAAGAAGCTAATGCACTACGTACAAATGCTGAAAACAATAAGAAAGCCCTTGAAGTTGCGCGTATTAATGCTGATGCACACCTTAAAGCTGCTGGTATGAGTGCTAATCGTGCTACTGATTTAGATAAAACTACCACTGCTGAATTTAATGCGTTAGTACAAAAAGGTGCGGATCCAAAAGACCCAGCAACCATGCAAAAAGCACGTGCCCAAGCTATCGCACTTACTGGTGGTACTGGCGCTAAACTTGGTGTCAATATGGAAGCTAAAATTGGTGCAGAGCACAAGAACATTGATGCTGCATATGCAACTCGCTTATTAATGGCTGAAACAGATGCTGAACGTAAGCAGCTTGAAGCTGATAAGCAAAAAGAGAAAAATGCTGTTACTAAGCGGTACAATGAAGCAGCTAAGTTAGTTAGTGATGAATCCCCAGCTGGTGGTTCGGGCGGAAATAATCCAGTAGTTGTTGACGGCTACGAGTTCCCTGACCAGGCATCTGCGGATAAATATTTGGATGCAAAGAAAAAGAAAAAATAAGGCTAGGCTATGGAACTTGATGAATTGGCATCCCAATTTGGTGGGAAGCGTGTAAAAACGGATTCATCCGATGATCTAGCCGCACAGTTTGGGGGTAAGAAAGTTGTTCAAGCCGCCCCCGAGGATGACTTAGCTGCCCAATTTGGTGGAAAAAAAGTTGTTGCCGTAGAGCCACCTAAAGAAGAACCTAAAAAAGATGAGAAGCCAAGCATATTGGCTGGTACTAAGTTAGGTCCAGAAGAACGTATTACACCGTTTAATTCCCCAGTTGGCCCAACTGAAATGCCTACAAGCCTATACACAGGCGACATAAGCAAGATGTCTACTGCCGCTGATAGAACTAAAGCAGCCTACGGCGTAACTCCTGATATGAATGCAGTTGAAGCTTTTGGGCAAAACCTTAAACAAATTGGTCGTAAGGCTTCTATTAATTTTATGCAAGGGTGGGGTGGCGCTGCACAATTTGCCCAAGATGTATTAGGTGTAGAAGACAAAGGAGTAAAAGGTGTTTTAGGTCAGCTATCTAGCGAACAAAAAGCATTGCGAGAGGTAGGTCCTGAGAGCTATCTAGGAAAAATAACTTCTGATGCTACTACTTCTATTATTACTCAGTTGCCTGCACTAATATCGGGCACTGCTATCCAATCCCAGGTGTTGCCCCTTACTACTATGTTCATGCAGTCTTTTGGACAAACCTACGACGACAGTCGCCGTGCTGGTTTAGATGTTGGGGATAGCACAGGTAGATCCGCACTATACGGTGCGTTTGAAGTTATTGGGGAAAAGTTTGGATTGGGCAATACTTTAGAGGGTATTAAAGCAGCTGCTAAAGGTGTACCACTTAAAGAACTAGCTGGTTACTTTTCAAAAGCTTTAGTTAAAGAGATTCCAGGTGAACAACTAACCTACGCTGGTCAGTTTGCAGTAGATAAAGGCTACGGCATGAACCCCGAGGCTGGCATTAAAGAATTTTTACAAGGTGCTGCCGATACTATGGTAGCTACTGTAGTACAGGGCGGTATGATGTTAGGTGGCGGTGCCGCTGCTAACAGAGTAGCCAAACAATTTAATGAAAAAGTACCTGAAGGCGATAAAGTACCTACAGCACGTGAATTAATGGAGCAACAAGGATTTGTTCCGCCCAAACAACAAACAGCGCCAGAACAAACCACTGAAGAAAAACCTGGGGTTATTAGTTCGCTAAAACAAAAACTAGAAGATTTTAATACTTCCAATAAAGAAGAGCTTGGTGCGCTTATAGATAGCGTCAAGCAAAGATTTGCTGGTAAAGAACAAACTACTAATGAAGAAGATACATTAACAAAAGAATACCTTGATGCTGTAACTCGTTATGAAAGTAGTGGCTTTTCCCGTGAAGATGCGGGAAGATTGGCAGAAGAAGATTTAAAGGAGGCAGGATATGAACCTGAACTTATCACCAGAGCACGTGAGTCTAGCGTTTCAGCACCTAACGTACAAACTACCTTACAACAAACTACCAAAGGAACTCCTGGAGCTCAACCTGTCGGATTGGGCGGAACTAGCGGGACTCCTGGAAATGTTGGAGCTGGAACAGAAAATGAGTTTAGTTCACTAGTAGCTAGTTTAAAAACTAAATACAACTTAACCCAAGAACAAGCATTTAAAGCAGCTACTGAAAGTCTGCGCCAAAAACAAATGGTGGAGGCTATGGGGCAACCTACCCCTCCTTCTTCAGAAACTATCACGCCTGACCAAACAGAAGAAACTACTGTAACTCCTGACGTTACACAATCGGCCATACCTAAAGTAACTAAAGGGAAAGCTGGCAGACCTAAGGCGGTGCTTACCCCAGAACAACAAGCCGCTAAAGCCGAAGTTCGTAAGGGTTCACAAGCAGCTACTAGAGATGCTATTAGACTAGCTGAAAAATCTCAGAAGGTTATGGATGAAACTTTTGATCCAGAACAGTTTGAAAGTATTGATGCTGCTGAGGTAGCTCAAAACGAATTTAATGAGCGCCGTCGCCAAGCACTGGAAGATGCGCATGTACTATCTACTAGCCCTGCACATCGTAATAATAAAGCGGGTACCGTTGCTAAAGCCTTACTAGCAAAAGCTACGCCACAAGAACGTGAGCTTGCTAAGAACCGTGCTGAAACACGACAAAAATTAAATGCTCCATCCCGTGCTCAATTAGTTGAATACACAAACGGAGAAGATAATCCTAAGTTTGAAACGTTTACTCAGGCTAGAGCAGCATTAACTTGGCTTACTAAAAATGGCAATGCATTTGAAAAAGCATTAGCAAAACGACTTGCACCTTACCTTAATGGAGTAAAGCTGGTAGTTGTAGACAGCCACTTAGATTTACCTAGCAAGTCTTTGCAAAATAGTATGAATGGTGCAGTTGGTCTTTATGTGCCAGGCCGTAATACAATTTATTTATTGCGTGAAGGCGGTATTAACAATACTGTGTTCTTACACGAAGCTTTGCACGGTGCAACCGTTAAACGTATTAACTCTTATTTACAAGCTAAGTTAGAGGGTCGCCCTATTCCTAACGAACTTCGTGTTGCCGTTAAAGAATTAGAAGAAACAATGGCTGAAGCAGGGATGCTATACGACAAACTTAAAGAACAAGGCATGCTTAGTAATGCAATGTTAGCTATTCCTTATGATGCCTTTACAGATATTAAGGAATTTGTAGCCTACGGTCTAACTACACCTGCTATGCAAGAATTCTTAGCATTAGCACCTGGTGAGTACTTTGGTGAAAAACCTGGGGTTATTAGCAAACTCTTTACTCGTTTTGTTCAAAGTTTACGCACCATGTTTAATATGGGCGAAGATCACAAGTCCGCTTTACAAGACTTAGTCATCATTACAGATAAGCTGCTACGTATTAAAGAACAAGAAGTAAGCCCAACTGAAGAAGCTAACGCAGCTAAGAAAGCAAACACTGCGGCCAAGAAAGTTGATAAGACTGAGGAAAAACTTCGTCTATCTAAGAACTCAACAACTACTACAGGTTTGGTTGGCAGTATGATTCCAGACGGTCATACCTTTGAAGACTATAAAGATTTATTTAACTTAAATTATGCTGCAATGGGCAATGAGGCTATCAGCGCCATGCTCTTTAATATGCAGACAGTAGACATACTGCGCTGGAAAGGCGATCAGATTCCTGGCTTAGAAGAATCAGACAAGCTACAGCAAGAAATGTCTGCTATGCGCACCAGAATGTTAGCTGCTTCGGCTAAGAAAGCTGATAAGTTAGGGGCTTTTGTACGTAAAAATGGTATGCAGACTTTAGCTGACGCTATGCATACTGCCCGTTTAGAAAAAGTTAGCCCTACCAAAGCACCTGATGCTGCAACTTATATTGCCCAAGACCCTATCGTTAAACACTATGATGCTCTTATAGCTAATCCAAATAGTACTAAAGAACAAAAAGCAGCTTATACAGGGCAAAGAACTAGACGTATTAACAGTATTAACAAAGTATATGCAAAGTGGGATGCCCTAGGTAAGCAAAAGGGTGGGCACGAGATGTATGAAATGGTTCGCCAGTTCTACATTGATAATTACACTGCCACCCGCACTTTATTAAATGACCAAATTGACGCTTTAAAGATTGATGATGCCGCTAAAGCTAAGTTGCTCAAGTCAGTGCGCTTAATGCAAGAGCAAACCAAAGGTGGAAAAGATGAAGATTATGATGGGCTAGAATTGCCGTCATTGCCAGAAGAGTATTTCCCATTCTTGCGCTACGGCAAATACTGGTTACGTGTAGCTAAAGGGCCTACTGGACGAGAGTTTTACTTATTTGAAAGTGGTAGAGAACGCAATAAATTTTTATTAGAAAGATCTAAAGAACTTGGTTTAAAAATAGATGACCCCAATTTCTCAGCGGGGGATGACATAACTTCTTTACGTAAAGACTTCCAAGATAGCAGTGTTATGTTGCAAGAAATGTTTGCTGCAATTGACGAGACAGTAGTAAACCCTAAGTTTGATTCTAGTAAATATGCTACAGCGGCAGAAGCTAATGCTGCTTTTAAAGAAGAACTAAAAGACCAGCTTTATCAAACTTACTTAATGACTATGCCTGAGCGTAGCTTCCGTAAGCAGTTCTTGCATTCTGAGAATGTTACTGGTTTTACATCTGATATCTTCCGTAACTTTAAAAACTCAGCTACTAGTTATGCAAACCAGTTGTCTAAACTAAAATACGCAAACGATATTACAGCTTCAATCCAACGCGCAAGAGATTCTTTAGAGGGTATGCCCGCTATGGAACGCGCCAAGATGGAGTTGTTTGTAAACGAGCTTAGCCAACGTGCGCAAGAAGAAATTAATCCGCCTGACCCAGGAAAAATAGCAACAAGGGTTAATCAGTTTGCGTTCCTTATGCTGCTTACTAGTGCGGCATCTGCTGCTACTCAGATGGCTTCTGTACCTGTTATGGTTATGCCTTCTTTAAATGCAGAGTACGGTTATGGTGCATCTGCTAAAGCGTTTGCAAAGTACTCTCAAATTTGGAAGTCTATGGGCATTACCCAAGAACAAGCTAATGGAGACGTAGAGTTTACTGCGCCTTCTATGGGTTCTTCTAAGATGGTTAAAAGCAGCCCTATTTTGCAGCGGGCTTTTCAAGCCGCAATAGATAGAGAAGTAACTACTCTTACCAATACTTCTGTTCTGACAAACAGAAACCGTACCCCAGATTCCTCTTTTAAGAACTTGCCAGGAACAGCACTTCGTGTAGGCCTTAACGGTATAACTGCTATGTTTAATGGCTCTGAGCGTATGAGCCGAGAATTAACTTACATGATGGCGTTTGAACTTGAGTACGCAAAAACAAAAGACTTTCAAAAGTCTGTGGATAAGGCAGTAGATACAACACATGAACTTCTGGGCCGTTACGATAATTTTAATAGACCACGTATTCTTCGTAACGCATTTGGTAAAACTGTTGGGCAGTTCAAGATGTATGCAGTCTTTATGACGTCTTTCTTCCTACGTAATGGTTATCAAATTATTCGTCTTTCTACCCCTATAGAACAACGTGTTGAAGCTATGCACCGTTTAGCTGGCGTCTTGGTCATGGGCGGTATGTTCCACGGATTAGTAGGTATGCCTGGATATAGTTTAATATGCTCCGTTATTGATGCGTTCTTTAGTGGCGATGACGAAGAAAAGAAAGCCCGACGTGCTAAGAACCCATTAACTGCAGAAGATTCAAACTTACGTTTCCGCTATGATTTCTTACCTAAATACTTTGGCAACAACATGGTAACGGGTTTAGATGGTCGCCAGCACAGATTAAGTGATATGTTAGAGAAAGGTCCTGTATCTGCCTTAACTGACATTAACATTGGTTCCCGTACCTCTTTTGATGGCATGTGGTTTAGAGAAGCTAAGCCAGGTAGAAATTTTACTGAAACTGTTATTAACAACATTATTGCTAATATGGGTCCTGGTGTATCTACAGGTATAAATATAACTGGTGTAGTTGATGATTTTAACAACGGACGTATTATTCGTGGGTTAGAAAAACTTGTACCTGCATTCTTTAAAGGTTCTTTAACTGCTTATCGTATTGGTACAGAAGGTGCGGAGACAAAAGGTGGTGCGGATATGCTTAAGAGAGAAGAAATTAACACCCTTAACTTAATAGCTACAACGCTTGGATTCCAATCTAGCCGTCTTGCTCGCATACAAGAACACAACTTTGCAATGCAAAAACAACTTGTTGAGGCGCAAAATAAACGTGCTGAAATACTTAAACGTCTAGATGAGGTTGTATTTGATGCGGAGAAAGGGCCTGGCGAGTTAAAGACTGTATTTAATCAAATACGTGAATACAACAAACGCTACCCTATGGAGAAGTTCTTGATTGAAGCAGATACGATTGACTCCTCACTTAAGAATTATGCTAAGAAACGTGGTTTAACTTACCGTGGTCAGTATATGGATGAGAAGTTACTGCCTTACTTGCTTCCTTCTGCTAAACGGGCAGCCCCAGTACCAGAGGGACAATAAAAAACCCCCGCACTAGGCGGGGGCTAAGGTGTGGAAGGAGCTTCTTCCGAGGACATGCAGACGAGAAACTGCATGCTCAAAGTATAGATTAAATTCTCCACACCCGTAAACCTTTTATTCCCTCTTCAACTGACACCTTCATAAAGATTTCCATCTTTAATCTTTTTGTAACACGTAGCAATTCATCTTCAGCTGCAGACGTATCTAAGCAAGGGATAAAGAACGAGTACCCCTGCTTGAAGTTTCTCCAATTAATTTTGTAGCTTATCTTCTCTATTAGCATTTTCTTTAGCCGCTTCTACGATGCCTTCGATGTCAATAAAATCAGGGATGGTGCAATCAAACTCAAGTGCATGTACCCCTGGCGATGTAATCTTCATACCTTTAGACATGCGTTTATTTCCAGCATTTACGTATGTGCCGTTCTTACCCAGCTCAGTTAGCGTATCCCTGTAACCTACTTGGAACTCAACGCAGTACGCTTTAAAGGCTTTAGCTACGATAAATAACTTCTTGGTGTCAGGCTCATAGCGCATTACTAACTCATTGCTATAGGGCTCCTGTAGGGGTACAGAGTGCATCTTGGTACGCTTGTCTACCTCATCGTTTACTACCAGCAGACTGCGCATATGGCGGTTCATAAAGTCACCAATTACAGAGCCAGCATTATTAGTAGGCGGTGCAATCTCATTACGTACTTCAGTTAACATCGTCATTGCCCAGTTATATATAGCCTTCATGTCATAGTTAATTAGACCAAGGTTACGTGCAATGATTCCGCCTGTAAGGTTACAAGCTATAAGAGCAGACCAAAAGCGTTCACGGTTTGTTAGTTTCATTTCTTGGTCAATACGGGCTTGGACTGCACGTACTCCGCCAATAGCTTCTTCCAACTCGTTAACTAGATATGAACAGTAAATATCCCCAGCGTGTCCATAGTTTTCTTTCAACTGGTGGTCAAACATCTGCTTTGCAACTGCGCTAGGGATAATATTGGTTGGGTGTATCCGATACTCTAATAGTCGCATCATCTCACCGTCTGGGCTGTTTTTATGCACTCCTAGTTTTTCATAGAAGCTAGCGTTAGAACTGGCTAAAGACATAGTCTGCCAAGTGGTTGTGTTGGTGCGAAGCTCATTGGCGCTGGACTTAGAACGGTTTGCACCACGTCCTTGGGACATGCTATAAGCTAGGGTTGAGAAGTCTGCAGGACTAATGTTGGTAATCTCATCCACAGTGAACGGTAAGTTATTCATCACACCCAAGTGAATCATCTTAGCTGCAAGCGTGTCTTTCCAAATGGCTGCTAACTTATCGGGATGCCCGTAGACGCTGTTGCACATATACAAAGCTGTTGATTTACCCGTACCTGATTCTTTATGGATTAAGTTTATGATTGCTCCGCTATGTCCAGTGAACTTTAGTAAAGGGGCCCCAAACGCAGTAAGAGCGGCAAATGCATGCGGTTCTAAACCAGGGGCGGAGTAAAGATTAAACACCTCTTTCCATTTTTCTAGTGTGCCCATAGGGTGCATGTGTTCTGAAAACTGCTTAGTAGCAGCTGACGGTGGGCTATGGAAAATACCATCCTTGCTAATCTCTCTATCGCCAATAATGAACTTACTGTTCTTATCAGCCCATCCAAATTGTGTTCTCATAAGTTCTGCTTTCTTCTTGTATTGCAGCGTTTTGACAAATGTCATAACGTAATGCGTTATTAGGTCGTTTTGTTTTTTGTAACCTAGCACCCCATTAGTAGCCAGCGCTTCTCTAAGTCTGTCTTTAGAGCCAACAATAGCTAGCGGAATAATAAAGTCACGTATTCCATCTGCAGGCAAATGCACCCGCATTAATACAACTTCACCAATCTCGGGGTCTGGGTCTTTCATGCGTTTGACTACATACAGATCATGCTCATAAACGCACTGAGCATCTTCCTCTTCTTCCTTGGGCTGTATGTATACTCCGCCACTACCACCACGGAAATATGGGTTTGGGTATGAAGGTATAGAAAGGCTTTGAATAGCTTCTGATTCTGTCTCTTCCACCTCAGTATCTTCTGCCTTAACTACTTCTCTACCCAAATTAATTGGGGATTTAATACGACCCTTCCAAGGGCATCCTTCACAACCCCCTGGATTATGTTTTTCAAATGTTGAACATGTATGAGCAAACTCTGTGTGGCTTGCTTTAGCTTCTGTATCCTCAGGCGAATAGTCTGAATGATTATCTGAAATCTTGTGAATTGCAGTTTCTCTATCTGTGCAACGGTGTGCAATTGAAAGAGCGCTAAACCATAGGGGTTCACTAATTGAATCTTGGTTTTGATAGCAGTGCAACAACTGGGCGCATCCTTCACCCTTTGCACTACGCATCATAATTTTGCCAAACTTAAATGTAGTATTGGCAGCCATGGCTTTTTGTAACTCAGATAACTCTTGGGTTACTTTGGGCTGAAAGGCTTTCTCCGATACACCTAATATCTTTTTGATATCTTCATACTCAACATCTTCCGCGCTCATGTCGATTACTTCTACTGGCTTAGGTGGTTCGTCTTTAAAGTTCAACGTCCCAGGAATCCTAAGCACACGAGCCGCTTCAAATACGGAAGCATCTACATATAGCTTTTGTATAACGCACAACTCATTCAAGCGATTAGCTACTGGTTCCCACTCAGCACGTGTTACGGGTGCACTAAGAGGCCAATAAGCGTGTATGCCTCTGCCTGAATTTACTAAGATTGGCTTGGGTAGTCCGATAGTCTCACAAAACTTTTTAAACTCTTGTAAGGCTGTTGCTTGGTCAATATAGCCATCAGGTCTGCCAGTCTTCTCGTTAACTTCCGCTTTAGCTTCTCCGCAATCAAGGTCAATCCAAAATGCCTTAATTACTTTTACGTTATCTTTTGTGCGGTTATCACTGGTCTCGAACTTAGAGCAACCGAAGTACACATCTCTTTTTTCAGCTATAAACTTTTCAGATGTTTCAATTACTTCTTCACGTGTTTGAACAAGCTTTTGTATCACGGACTTATTTTTGATCCCAAGCACAGCGTACCAGCCATCTTCGGCAAGCACTCTGTTTAATAGATCAAGGTTAGTCATATGTGTTCTCGTTTTGTTAAAAATGGGGGGACTACTCCCCCCTCCGTTTGCACGGTCTTACAGTTTACTTAAGTCTTGCTAGTAGTTTGGCAATATTCTTGGCTTGGTCTGCTTTAGGGTCGTAAGCCCCCACGAACCAGTTATATACAGTTTGTCGACTTACACTTAATGACGATGCAATATCAACTACTGATACACCTTTTTTTATAGCAGCCCTACCAAGCGATACACCGAGCCGATTCACATCTGCTTTTTTGTTTAGCAAAATAGTATTGGCACTGTACCCTAAGCTCACTTTAGTTATCACTCCAAGCGCTAATTACATCAGCCAATGCAGCTTTAGGTGTAGCAGAGGGCGCTTCTGCTTTCTTAGACGGACGTTTAACAGGCTCTTGTACTTCTTCAACTTCAACCTTTTCTCTAGCAACCGCTGGAGTTTTAGCTGCTGGGGGTAGCTTAACAACACCATCTTGCTGAGCTACGGTTAACTGAATAACCCGTTTGCTGTCACCGCTTTGTTGAGCTTCTTCTACAACATCAATTTCTTCATTGCTTAAATGACGTACAGGAGTGAACTTTAATACGTCAGCAGTTTCATCTTCATCAAAAGAAATCTGAGTAATGATTCGATCAATGCTTTCGCCGTTAGCTGGCAAGAACTTAATATAGCTCTCAAATGGGTGGGTGTTACCAGTGCCCTTACCAAACAAAGACTTAGCAGGGATATTAAATTGGTATACCTCGCCACTCATATCGCCTTCAAGCAATACGGCTACACGACGATTAAAACGACATGCACGACCTTTACCGCCTGTGCCTGAGCCATCAATGTTCTGTTCGCAATTAGCGCAGCTTGATGCTTGTGGGTTAGCAGCTTTAGGGTCAGGTACATCACCTAGGTTTGACCAGCAGTCTGGCAGAGTAGGCGCCGCATCAGGATCAAATGAAGATGCATAGTATTGACGAGATACTTTAGGTAACGCATTAACAACAATGACGTTCATACTACCGCCTTTAATCTTACCCGCTTCTTTGCCATTTACGATGCGACGAAACACACCTTTAGACATAGTAATACGACGGGAAGTACCACCATTACCAGCTAGTGATTTAGATAATTCACTAACCTCACGACCAGCTACAGGGGATGACTCTTGTTTAAAAATAGAAATGTTGCTCATGATTTGCTCCTTCTAACGACCACGGTGTATTTTCTGTCTGCTTGTAAACCAGCAGGTAACAGTTCGGGATTCTCTTCGAGAAACTGCTTAAGATTGGTTTGATGCAATCTCTTCTCGAGCAGGGGGTATGCATCATGTTCTTCAATAAACTGATACATAGAATCCCAATCAGTCGTCCAGTACCGTGTATCCACTTTACGAATAATTGTCCCTGCTGGTGTCTTAATACTATCGGCGTTATTCTCATAACAAACCTCTAGCATTTCTTCTGCTAATAAATCTTGTTGCTCTTTTAATGCTTCATCTTGAGATTCAAATTGCTCTTTTAACTCGGCTCTTTTATCTCTTATTTTTATATATGTTTCAGCCAATATATCAGCTGGTACTTCGTGCAAATTGTCCATGTTTAGCTCCTTTGTTACCACACCTCCATACTACCACACTGTTTGACATTGTCAAGCTATATCAGAAATAATTTCTTGCCTGTACAAGTCTATTATTTTTACGTGGTTGTCTATGTTACTAGACAACATGCTATACAGTCTAGCTTCAACTTCGCTACCTTTTATATGCACGATTGTCATAGCATTCTTTTGTCCAGGGCGGTTAATACGTGCATTAGCTTGTAGATATGTTTCTACACTAGTCACAGGAGCGTACCAAATTATTACGTTGGCGGCTGTAAGGGTTAACCCATGTGACGCAGCTTGGGGCTGTATGATAAGCACTTGCACCTTATCTGTTTCTTGAAAGTCATTGATTATTTCGTGTCTTTTATTAACGCTAACTTGCCCATTAATAACGTCACACGTTATGCCTGCTTTGGTAAGGTATGCCTTTAGCAATTCTATAGTATGAGTAAACGGAACAAAGACCAGGACCTTGTGCGAAGCCTCTTCAATAACCTCTTGGATTGCACGTAATCTGTTGGATACATCAAACTCTATAACTTCTCTAGTATCCGTATACACTGCACCGCCAGAGATCTGAAGAAGCTTGTTGATATTAGTCGCTGCGTTTACAGAAGTTACTTGCTCACCATCGGCTGACATAACCATTTGTTTTTTAAGCAATCTGTAATACTTCATTTGCTGGGCAGTTAGGGGGGCATCCCGTTCTACAAAGGTTACATCGGGTAGGTCTAGACATTGGTCTTTCTCAAACCGTATAGCGGGTTGCAATACTGTATGTACAACTTGCTGAGCTTGGGGTTTAGGTAGCCAGCGATACATGCCAACTTTATACATAACTTGGTCACGGAACTGACCATAGAATTTAGGGGTTTTATCAGGGTTGATAATCTTTGCTAAACCATAGGCATCTACGGGGGATTGGGCTGCTGGAGTACCAGTAAGCATCCACATGCCTTTAACGCTGTTAGCTACTTCTTTAAGGGTCTTCCAGCGGGTTGTTTGTGCGTTCTTATAGGCACTTGCCTCATCAACTACAACTAAATCAAAACCACCTTTTAATATGGTTTCTTTAACAATCTCTACCCCATCAAAGTTAATAATGACAAACTCTGCGCCAGCTTCAATTATCTTCCTGCGTTTTTTAGCTTCGCCATAAGCTACATCGCATGTGCGGTGTATAGCAAATTTAAATAGGTCGGCTTGCCACGCTGATTTCATAATGGATAACGGGCAAATAACAAGCACACGTTTTATTACCCCTAGATTCATGAGGTAGTCGCATGCCCATATTACGCTAGCCGTTTTACCCGTACCCTGTTCGTTAAAACAGAAGGCTTTTCGGTTAAGTGTTAAAAAATCAGCGGTTTGTTTCTGATGTGCAAAAGGCTTGTATTTTCCAGGCCAATCGTAATCAGTTAGGATGCTACTTTTTTGAGACATTCCGCTTAACCGTGTGGTCTGAGTTTCTACTGAACGAACGGTTACTGCTAGCGGATTTAACCTTGAGATTACCTTTAGAGCTTGAGCCCCCCTTGCTGAGAGGCTTAATGTGGTCAACGTCTTTTCCATCCCCTTTTGATACCCTTCCCTCTTTCATTAACTGGGCACGTGCTCTGTTTCGTGCAACTCTATTTTTTACTTGCTCAGGAGTATCCTCGTAAGCGGTGGCTTGTGTGTATTTACGATCTGATTTGTTCTTGTAAGGCATTTTCTTCCTCCTGTAGGTTGCTATCCATTTTGCCGTAATAAGGCATCAACATCAAGCCAGCCCGTTGCAAAGCTTCTATAAGCCCCTGACGTTCCCAACTGCCCTCTACTAAAATACCTATGTCATATATATCTTCTACTACTTGCCATTTACGATTTGAGTAATCCCCTGTTTGCACTGCTAAAGTCATAGGATACCCACCATTATCTGTCCTGATATGTATAAGGCTTTGGGCTTCTGTTTTGTGTCCGTTTTCTCCGACTTGAACAGTTAATTGAATTGGCAACCAAGAATTAAATTCATATTTAAAATCAGGTTTATTTAGTACCAAAGGCATTTTCTCGTCGTTCATTTTCTTCTTTCTTTATAGTTTTGGCATGTTTTTACAGGACACCAGCCACATAGCGGGCTCGATACTGCATTCCATACCCCTGTTTTCATAGCCACTTCAAGACGCTCTAAATCAAACCGAACGTGCTCAAAATAAGCTAATTTGTGCTGTGAACTGTGTTCTTTATTAACAAATTCGTTACTAACTACGAATATCAAAGCAGACTTAAGACTCTTAATATCAGGGAAGTGTATAAATACCGCCGCCGCTAATAAATCTAATTGTTTTAAGTCTGCATACTTGGCATTTTTACTACTTTTGTAGTCAACCAAATAGCCTTCGTCACCGTTAATGATTAGTAAATCTGCAATACCTCTATACCACGCATTTTTGTCATAGAACCCACAGGCACTAAGTTTCCCGCCAGTATTGGTTACACCTAATTCAATCTCAGTATGCTTCTCACCTGGGATGTTCTTAAGCGCATCTACTGTTTTTTGGATAAATTTAAAACGCTCGGGAATTGGTACGTTATCACGTACGTAATTTTCTGCTACCTTGTGTAGTTCTTTGCCATAGATAGTAGCTTCACTGCCGTCGTCTTTCACATCCTTAGCAACCTTTAAGTGGTAATACTTTTTAGGGCACTGTTGAAATGTTTTTAAGCTACTGTATGACCATGCTGGCATATTATTTTCCGTATCTCGGTGAGCAAGTTACATCAACTGGGACGTCTGACAAGTAGCCGTTTATCTTGCGTCTAGACATAACCATGACTGGTCTAAGCCCACTAGATTCGCACTCTTGAACCGCCATTATCACTTGATTTCGGCTCATTTGTGTAAGTTCTTTATCTACTAGTAGCGTAGTATCAGGTAGCTTGGAGTTGTCTATATAAGGGGATGACGAGCATGCCCCTAACAATCCTGTAATTAATAATATTTTCTTCATCTTTTTCTCCTTCGGGGTACTTTACCTATTGTGTAAGTTACATCTGTTATCCCATCAAACTTCGGCACTACATACTTCTGTACAAGTAACGGTAGCACTTCATCCATCACCTCATTTATAGTCAGTTTTTCGGACATATTGCCTTTTTGTTTTAACCGCTGCGATTCCAAGTTCTTCTTCATTATTATTTTTTGCCTCAACAAGCATATCTGCTATATCCCATATTGCTTTTGGGTTTATCTCGCCTTTAATTGCAAACCCAGCCGTTAGCATTAAAGCAAAAGCCTGTCTTAAATCTTCATCATTCATTTCTCTTGTGCCTTTCTTAGTATTGCTCTAGCAAAATCAATAATTGGTATGTTGTCAGTTCTTTCAAACGCATTCCACACCTCAATTATTTCTTCATCTGTTAGTGTCTTTAACTGTGGTGAACAAGTATGAATAGAATCCCCTGTAACCCTTTTGCCACAATCCAAGCAAGCAGTCCACACTACTGGTTCATTGTTCATATTAGTCCTCTTAAATTCTTTTTAGCGTCTGTTAATTTTTTAATTGCTTCGTCATTTCTTTTTCTCCAAGCAACCATGTCTCGTTCAAGAAACTCAACAGCCTGTATGTATCCCCAACCTTCATAATCATCTATCGTGGGGACTGGTTCTAACAACCTATCCCATAATGAACAAGTAGCATCATCATTAACAAACACCCTAAGCTGATTGCTCCTACTAAAGTGACGCATCTTGCGCAATGCTTTAGCTTCAATCTGACGAATACGTTCTCTAGTGCAATTAAACACATGACCAATCTCGTCAAGAGTGCTTTCTTGCGCAAGCCCAATACCAAACCGCAAACGCAATATTTTAGCTTCTCTACGGGTCATTGAATCTAGCATATCTTGTGTAATTCGTCTAAGGTCATTTAATTCAATATCATCCTCAGCAGTTCTATACTCAATCAACGCTTCAATAGTCTCAGGGTCAACTGTTTCATAAGTAATATCTTCCTCAATATAATACGTTGCTGGTAAAGCTCCAGTCCAAGGATGTGTACCCAATGACCGCAATACTTCACGGTCTTGATAATCGTTGTAGTGTTTATTAATCTTGCCCACTAGCACTCACCATAACTATTGCCAATGCCCGACTCACAACTAAGTGGTAACTCTAATGCCCACTTTGGTCGCATCTTCATACACAACTCGACGTATTCTTGAGCTGTCTTTGCTTCTGCCTCAGGTACTACGCAAGCAATCGCATCATGCACAGTCATTACAACCTTGTATTTCTTTGCTACTTGTAGCATCTGCTCGCCAATAATAATGCGAGCTAAAGCCTGACATACGTTCTCAATAACCTTCCCACCATATATTCTGTTAGGTATAGTTGCCTTACCTTTTTTGGTGTCGTATACATATTCGGTCTTACCTTGTTCATTAGTTATCTTGCGTAGGTTTGGGTACTTCATATACAACCCATTTGGCAGACGAATGCCTTTTATACCTTCAACCTCTAGCACTCCAACCCGACCTAACGACATGCTTTGATTGTTGATGATGGCATCTAAAGCTAACCCCGCTTTTCTCCAAAGAGCAGGAATCCAGTCATAAGTCTCGCGGTAGACTTGGATAATACGATTGGATTCCCCCTCCTCAATTTCCACATTGAAAGTCTTGAGTTGGGTTTGGAATTTCTTACTGCCCATGCCGTAGCCACATCCGAGAATTGTAGTCTTCCCGACGAACCTTTCATCCTTCGTAATTTCTTCTTCGCTCTTGCCATATATAGACGATGCCATGATCTTGTAAACATCTTCACCCCTTTCAAATGCATCAACCAAATCATTCTGTTCAGCCAACCACGCTAATGTTCTAGCCTCAATCTGCGATGAGTCGCTATCAATTATCTTGTAACCACTAGGGGCACGAATTGCACTTTTAAGTGGTGAACTTCTTGGTAGGTTTTGTAAATTAACTTTGTCATCACCGCCCCACCGCCCTGTATGAGCCGCATAGTAGCGTAGTGGTATAGGTAGTAAACCCCGATCCGCAATACCAATAAAGCGTTCAGTCCTTGTTTCTTCTAGTGTAGACTTAATGCCAAGACGAGCTGTTGCTAATAACTGCACAGTTTGATTCTCGTGTTCAAGCAATGCTTTAAAGCCCTCATCCGTTTTAGCAAATGCCCAGGTTTCTTTTCCTGTAGCTGGACTTATTTTAGTAGGTGGTTCTATCCCACATGTCTTTAGCAAATCAGCAAACTTATCGTTACTCAGTAGTGCCTCTTTGGTTAGCAATCCATTATCAAGAAGGGCGCTTTTCTTATCTTGTACCGCTTTGAGGTGCGTTTCTAACAAGGGCTTGTACAACTGAAGAGTAGGTTCAGTAAACATACGGATGGTCAAGTCAATCAACTTAAACTCAACCACAGGAAAACTTTCGCCCAATATCTCTAGTAACTGCATGGCTAGCGCAGTATCATTTTTGCAGTATTCGCCATAGGAACGCAATTCTTCGGGGGTAAAGTCAATCCTGTGCTTGCCTAATGCCTGTAATACTTCTGTGCCTTTAACACCAATCGCATGGTATTCAGCTAATGCTTTAAGGCTTCCGCCAACTTCAGTTCCGTATATTGCTCTTGCCATTGATAGAGTATCCGCAATGGACTTAGGTCTTATATCAAATACAAAACTAAGGATAGCCATATCAAACATGGCATTGTGGGCACATACTAGATTGTTCTCAAACTCAAACTGTTCTAGCCATTTCTTTGTGGCTTCTTGAGTACCACTAAACCACTGCGGGTCCCCACCTTGTTCTTGTACGGCAACACCAATCACCTCAAACTCCTCTCCACGGATGTATTCTTCGGTGGTTAATTTAGTTAATGAGTAGGCCTGAGAGTAATAGGTCTCAAAATCAATGCAGTATATTTTCATGGGTAACGCAACTTTCCAGTAATTGTTCCTGATACTGCACCATCGTTTTTAATATAAATCGTATCGTCCGAGAGTTGTGTGAAAGAAGATGATAGTTCCGTTGCATCTTGTAGCAGAATATTCATAACCTTCTTAGTAAACAGCTCGCCCTGTAGTTGTTGCATACCATCCCATAGGGCTTTGACTTCCTCATTGCTGAGGAAAGGTAGTTGGTCTTGGTAGTCCTTACCCCCTTCGGCTCGCATTTGAATGGCAAGTAAAATGTCTTGCCATTTTTTAGGGTAATACCCATGCACAGTCGGTATAAATTCATCAGGGTTGCTACGCATACGCTCTAATAAAATCTGAACTCCTTGATTCATTAGCATCTCCCATCAAAGTCAAAATTTTCATCCGTAATCCAACTTTCTAACATTGTTAGATTCGTTTCGTTGATAACAAAGGTCACTCCACCCGCACTACGGATGTCTGCCATTTCTTTTTCTTGTAGTGCAGTAGGCTTATTAGTTCCAGCCTTGCATTCTATGCCCATGAATAATGAGTTAAAGCAACACACAACATCAGGCACACCTGAGCGCCCAAAGCCATGCGTTGCGGGGAAGAAGTAATAGATACCATGCTTCTTTAGTATCTTTACAACTTTGTCTTTTACTTTTTTTTCGGGTGTTTGTGCCATGCCCTTATGATAACACAGGGTTTGACTTTGTCAAGGCAAGAAGAAAATGAGGGGGTATGTAGATTACCCGCCCCTCGTCGGGCTATAAGGATTCGGCTAGTCGAAATGTCTTGGGGGGAACTAGCCGAGAGCCACCACATTTGCATCTACAAGGCTACTAGTAGTAGCGAGTAAACTTACCCCCCTAATATTATTTCTCTAAGTTAGATACCACACGATTGAGATACCATTGTGCTTTCTTTAGGTTTTCCAACTTAGTATCTTTGAACTCAGCACGACTAATATACTTGACTACATTACCTAAATGGTAGTCCAAACCTTTAGCTTCGATAAAGTCGATAGTCTCAATACCACCTACTTTATAGTGGCTCGGGCTATTCACCTTATCATCCGCATATACTGCCATTGACATTACTGCGTTAGGCACAAGCGTTGAAGGTATCTGGCGAGGGCGACCACGCTTTGCACTTTTACCCGCTGCCAACTTTAGTTTAGCCCTACGCTGATATATAGACTGCACTGTTGCTTTAAACAACTTGGCTACCATGCTAGCCTTTACATCAGGGTTCTCTGCTAGATAGTCATTTAACTTCTGTGATTTCTTGCTTATTGTTCTCATCTTTAAGTCCTTTTTCTTTGTTTATAAATTGCTCTAAGACTTCCCGAATCTTTTTGCTTTTGTTCGGATAAGCCTCAAAAAACTGTGCTACTTCTACGCTAACTCTAAGGGGAAAGTAAACCATTGCTGGCTTACTTGCTTTGCCCCTACCTTTTCTTATTACCTCATCCATCATTCTCCTTTCGAGGTTTCTCTGTTAAGTTTAAATAAATAGTCATCACGATACTCACTAGGCGGAACGAACCCATACTTCTTAAAAGTTTTTAATACATCAGAACCGCCTGTGTATACAAACCTTGAGTTCTTATCAAGTATCATAGGGATTACCCTTTCTTTTTTTGACTCTGCTACTACTGATAATTTCTTTTTAAATAACATAGCACTCTCCTAACAATGTTAGATTTGTTGCAACACAACATAAGTGGTTGCGTTAACACGACACCCAATACCGCTAAGTATTTGGTTGTCATCTACTAGCTTGAGCATGCCCACACTTCTACGGATAAACTCAGGCAACTCTTCGCTTACTTTAATTTGAGTAGGCTCATTCTTGCGAAATATAGCATAGTTTTGACCATCCACATATATAAGATAATGTTCGTCTTTATTAAATGCATCTTTAACTTGCTGACCAGCTAGCTTACGCTCAAACTTTTCGGGCATTTTATTTATATCAAAATTTGCATTAGGGATAGCTTGGTCTACATAACCTACAAATTCTTCCCAATGTTTTTGCACAATAAATTGTTTTGATAACTCGGTAAATCTATTCCAATCCCAATCAAACTTACTGGATAAGTCATTAGATACACGACTGACACATTGTTGCGCTTGGTTTTTTGCATCAGCTAACTTCTCATCTAAGTTCTTCTTACCAAAGAATTTATCTATATGCTTGAGGGCTTTCTTTTCGTGGATTGTTTTCATGCCGTTGCCACGCTCACGCAACTGTTGCACTCGGAAGTTATCTACACAAAACTGTTGCCCATGGCTAGAGTGGTAAGTTTGCGTATATATAGAACCCAACTCCTCACGCTTATCCATTACCTTAAAGCATGTAGCAGTAAGGTCTGACTTAACGCTTTTGCCGTTGATGTTGTCCCACTTATAGTTAGTGTTGTCCTCTTCAAATGTCCATTGTGGATACTTGAGTGCTAGCTTCTCAATTAAGGGTTGCAGGAAGGAATCAATCTTTGAATCTATCTTGACCCCATCGCCCCTGTCTGTTGATTTAAGTTTTACATTGTCGTATGTCATTTACTTCTCTCCTAAATAAATATTAACCAAAACATATATGGCAAAAGCCCAAGTCACCGCCCCTGTTATTGCAAGTATTGTTACTAACACAGTAAACATAAGTCCCCCTTACCAATTAAACTTGTTAAGAATGTCATCTACCTTAGACTTCACTTCTTTACGGCAGTCTGCGCTATCCTTGATATCTTCAATATCTAAACCTAACATTGTTAGTTCCAACTCCCGTCGTGCTTGTTCTAGCAATGGGTCTTTGGTTACATTCAAGTGGGTCAATAGACTGCACAACTCCTGATTGCTAGTGATAAGGGTATCGTGATAACGCTTAGTATTCTTACCATCCACCTGTTGATTCTCTTCGTCAGTCAGCTTGTCAGATAGATGGCTCAACGCTTTATGCAACTTCTCCCATGGCTCACGCATTGCATCTGCTAGCCTGTCGTTAAATGCCAACTCATACTTGTCTTGCATCTCGACCATATCTTGTTGCGGAATATCCAAGCGGAAGTCCCCACTCTCAGGCAACGGAGAGAATACCAATCGGAATCCAAACTTGCTACGCAACTCATCAATATCAGGATAGTCATAAGGATTAAACAAGTCGCCCATGTGATGCTTTGATAACTCAATCAGGTCTGCATAGTTTGTATAGAAGTCGGCAATCATTACGTTCATATTCTTCTCATACACATTCATGTTCGCCTTGTAGTCCATAAACAAGCTAGTAGGAAGAAGCCTCGCACCTTTGTCTGACCACGATAATGTAGTCTGATTGTGGTAGAGCCTAGCCCTAGCAGCGTAGTCAGCTATCTTCTTACGCTTGTCTGTGCCAGCCATTAGGTTCTTACGCACTTGTGCGCTATCTTTACTTGCCGAATTACTTGCAAGCACACTATCGGTTGCACCTTTGTCCAACTTGTTAGCAGTCCATACACTAATGTTTAGTTCTACTAATACTGCAGATGACGAAATACTCATATCACTTCTCCTCAGGTTTACCAGCCAACTTCGCTAGGTTATAAAAGTTCTTGCTAAGCACACGCATGTTGCATACATCCTTGTCATGCTGAAATATATGGTAGCTAGTCCCGCCCTTTTCTATCGGTTGGTATTGCTCCTTGTATATCTCTGCATCTTTAAGTAAATCTAACAATGTTAGAGCCTTGTCTGCATCTAATACATACTCGTTATTCCACCCAAGACTTACCACTACTTTGCTCATACGATTACTCCTTAATATGAATTGTTTTACCAACTGGGGCATAAGTCTTTGAATTTCTGACAATAGTCCATAGAATTGGCGCATCCCACTCGTCTCCCCAGTTACCGATATATCCATCCGTCAGCATGATGATTGCCTCAGGTCTAATTGCGTTCTCTTTCAAGTAATGCATCACGCAAGTCGGGTCTGTGCCACCACCGCCTTTTGGTTGGGTAGAACTAACAATGTTAGAAACTGTGTTGCCATCGTATTCTTCATGACCAGCCACCGCCCCATCCCAATAAATCAAATCGACTTTCTCGGGATGGACTTCCTCAGCAATGCCTTGCACCTCGGAAAGAAACTCTGATAGTTCCTTGCCCCCTACTGAGCCACTTGTATCTACACCGATAACGAGATGCCCTACCTTCTCCCCTATTAGAGTAGGCATATACATATCACTACCGAGGAAGCGACGATTGACTCTGCGCCAACTGCTAGCATCTTTGGCATTACAAGTAGAACGAACGAATTCTTTCAGCACCTCTTTCCAATCCACCTCAGGGTGCATCAAGTCCTCGAGTTCACGATTAAGTCCACCGCCGCCCTTGCCTACTAACTTCTCATGGGCAATAAGTCCTTGGCGAATCGCTTGGTCTACTTCTTTGGCTAATTGTTTCTTCTGCTCCTCGGTTAGTTCTTTCGCACCTTCCCAATCGTGTTCATCAAAGCCACCATCGCCACCGCCATACCCACCCTCAGGTTCTTCCTCTTTGAGTATGTCGAATACTTGCTTAGCGTTCATGCCACGAAAGCGTTCATCGACTAGCCCTACTACCTTACCCTCATGCATAGGCATAGCTAGCATTTGTTGGTCTTTATCCATGTCCACTAGCTGAAGATTGATTACATAGTCGCATGCCATGTTTGCAATCTGTGCGTTTTCTTCCCACAACTTGCGCCATATAAACAGATGACGATAAGCCTTGTGCAATGTTTCATGTAACACCACGAATGCCAACTCTTTGTCGTCTAAGCGTTTAATGAAATCACGACTGTAATTCTCATCACGACCATTCGTGTTCGCTGTGGTAACAAAGATACTATCTACTACTCTAGTTTTACCAACAGTCATCAAGCCTGACCACAAAGCGAATTTAGGGTTACGCATAATGGCAATCTTAATCTTGCTCAGTCTGCGTTCTTCCTTGTCCTTTACTGCTTGCTTATCTTCTACTATGTCTAACATTGTTAGTTTCCCTTTTGCTTGTCATCAAAAAAATCCTCGAACTTATACCCACGCTCATACATAAGTTTGCGTAGCTTACCTAGGGCATGGTTCTGTATCTGCCTTACCCTTTCTCTGCTAACCTTAGTATCCTTATCAAGGCGTGGTCTGCCCTGTTGTTTGACTTTCTCCTCGGTCATAACAAATCTTCATTCTTCTGCACCCAATCAGCAAACTTAGCTGAACTAAATGCAACTGACTGCTTGCTTGGGGACTTCGCAATGTTGATAGCAAAGCATGCTTGCCACTCGGGTTCAAAGCGTTCAAGGTATTGCATGAACGGACTGATGGTGTCCTTAGTAACCTTAGCGATAGCACCGAATACAATAATTGCACAAGCGCCCGCACCCTCGGGAACTTTGGCATGTCGTGGGTCTGCAACTACCGACTCCCATGTAGGAAGCTGGTCTGAGAACTCTATGTATGCTTGCATATCCCTACTAGCTGATTCGCCCACCGCACCACTCATTGCACATATCAAGCTATCGGCATCTAACTGTGACCTGACCTTAACAATGTTAGATACCCTCTCCAATGAACGAGGCGATACGAATGCTGACTGCACTTTCTTTGGATTAAAGATATACGGATTGTCTGACTGTGAGCCATCAAGATAGCTAGCCATTGCATGCGGGAACTGTTTAACCCATGCGATAACCTCAGGTGCTATGTCGTTATTGATAGCCCAACCAATCCACTCATCTGCATCAGGCTTTCTTACATGTAGCGGAATAATACGATTCATACTATGCGCCTTCAGGGAGTCGCCTACACCATCACTAGATAGATTGCCTGTCAAGAAAGTAATAGACTCAGGCAGTAATGAGATATCACCTAGTCGTGGGTTAGCTACCTCGAGCATCGGGTGGAGCATGTTCTTAATAGGGTCTGCGCCTTTCGTATACTCATCTAACATTGTTATGACTGGCTTGCCAAGATGAATCTTGAATCTACTGTTAGGGTAATAGGCAGTAGTCTTTGTTTCTCTGTCGATAACGGGCATAGCGATATCACCCAAGTCCATGTTCGGCACATCAATGTATGACACCTCATGGTCAGGTAGGCTTGCGGATAGCGTCTTAAGGATAGATGATTTGCCTATCCCTGGCTCACCTCTTAAGAAGTAGCGGTTCATTGGTGTTGAAAGAATGATGTTGCAAGCCTGTGCGATTGATACAGTCTTACCGAAATTGATTTCTGCCATTTTGATTCCTCGTTTTAATTGATTGATGATTACTACGGCTGCCTATAAACATACTACTGTTACTACACTACACCTAACAATGTTAGGAAATTCACCACTTATGATGTAATAAATTCCCACTATACATATATTGTAACACAATTAGTATCCCAATGCAAGTTCTTAGGTTTGACTAACATTGTTAGAATGGAATCTTCCCCATCCACTCTCATAGTATTTGCCATAGGGGTCTTTCTTTACTTGTCCTTCTTCTCTTACCCTCTCCACAAATACCTCATCTCTGTGATAGCCAAGCACTAAGTTATCGAATGCTCTCTTAAAGCTAGCCTCGTTTATATGAGTGCCTGTTGCGGTATAGCTTCCACTATAAGTATTAGAGCCGAATGCCCAAGCCATAGCTAAGACTGCTTTGTAATGAGCAACATGCTTATCCGCCCCGCTTTCCTTAGCCAATGCAAAGAACGCATGCACATCATCAATAAAGTTAGTCCTGTATGATTTGCTTATACCCTCGGGCAAACCAACAAACGAACCATTGCTAGTTCTGCCAAAGGTTTCTTCATACTCTGCTAGAAGAAAGCCCTCAGCTTTGAGGCGCACCAATGCACAACCATACTTAAGGAACTCGGCATACTGTTTTCTAACTTTGTTAGCTTCGCTTCTGATAACTGAATGGGTCTTATCCGCAACTAGATTAAGGATGCGATTACCCTCTATCTTTAAGACACCTTCATCTATCCTACTTTCTATACCAGCTACGCTTACACATAGTGAGCCGTTAAATATACGAGCCGAGTAGTTTGTAACCTCATTGATAAAGCTAGCGGTAGATGCACTTGCCCACCCATCACTACGCAATTCAACTAGCCCTGTTGGGTAGAATGTAACAACTGGGGTCTGATAAAGCACACACTCAACACCCATCGAGCCATCGTCTTTGAGTCTGATGGAATACATATCGACACTCTTGCGCTGACCAAGCGGGCGCTTAGGTTCTTTTACCCTACCTCTGATATCGGTAGTGGACTGATACTTATGGAACGCATCCCCATAATCACGCATCCAACTGATGCCTGAGTTTCTACTATATCCAAACATTTATAACTCCTTAATTGTTATATGCCTACGCTACTATTTGTAACTACCATACACATACGCTAATATTCCTAACAATGTTAGGTAGTCACCTGTTCCTTCGCTTCTTCGTTCGTATCTTGCTCTCCTAAAAATCCTTCGCCACTAAAATACATAGATGCATGGGGGCTAAAGTGTTGGTAGTCAGGGTCATCTCCGAATTCTTCCTCGTCTATATCCAACTGGTTGCCATCACCCTCGCCTACTCGCAAGAAGTATCCGCTTATACCCTCTATGTCTTGCATCGAATTCCACATATCGTTAAATGCCACCACCAATGGATAGTCGGAATACCACTTCCAATCTTCTGCATAGAAAACAATCTTGCCCTCTGCCCATCCAAGGTGCGGGCTTTCCTTACTAAGCAAGTCATACTCTGAGTCTGTCGCAATCTCATAGAACTTAGTTAGTTTCATGAACCCGACCATCTCTTTGAACTTAGCCCTATCAAAGTAAAGAGAATGAGTGCCATCCCCATTCTCCCTGTTCTCCTCATTGACTGATAAGCAAAACGCTATCGTGCTTCGGTATCCCATCTCACTCACTCCTCATGTTGTATAACAATGTTAGGGCTTGCTTGCGAAATGCTTCAACTCCTTGGTTGTATCCCTCGATGAATAGCATGCGGTCATCATCGTCAAAGATATTGCCTTGCTCATCATCAAACTCATAGAACGCATCTTCTGCATCCAACAAAATATCGTCAAGACTTTTAATCATGTCATTCTCCTTGTAGTGCGGTTAGTTTTGCCTTTGCTATTGCTAGCGTAGCCATTGCTTCCATTGCTCTTAATGCTTGCGTCTCGTTTTTATAGGCATCATTGTTATCTTCCAATGCCCTACTCAACTCATCTATCTGCGTAAGCAACTCACTAATGCGTTGCCCTTTGTAATACTTATACTTATGCATTGAACCCACCCATTCTGTAAGCCACTCCATCTAAAAATCCATCTCGGTATGCATCGCATGCAATGCCCTCTTTGGCTAGCTTGTCGTTTCGCCCACTCTCTGCATACTCATAGGCTTTGGTCAATGCGTGGTCAAAGATTGTTCCTCGGTCTTTTGGGTCTTGCATGTCGTCTAACAATGTTAGAACTTTCTTGCGTTGCTCTGCACCTAGACTAAATACCATGTCGCATAACTCGTAATAGTCTTTGTCCTTTACTTTCATTTCTTCCTCTCCTCTATGCATTTGCGTAACACATCAGCAAACTTGTCTGAGCCATACTTAGCTTTTAAATACTCTGAGTAGTTCATGTTGTCCTCTTTGGGTTGGTGTATTTCAAATCTTCCATCGGGTTGTGAATATACTGGTATGCGCCTTTGCCGTAAGGTATTTGGACTACAAACTTCTTAGCCTTAGCTTGCTTGTCACCACAATCTAGGCATACAAAGTAGCCAATAGCCACTCTCCTTGCATCAATCTCCATACCGCAATCACAATCAATTCCGTATAACATTGTTAGATTCTCCTGTCAAAATTATCTTGGTTGTGTTCGTTCGATTACACTTGCAATATCTCTGCCACTCGATAAACACAAAGACAATAGCGTTGGCATCTGCTCACCTAGCATCAAGCCAATACCACAAAGGTATGCATGTTGCGCTTGCTTATACTTCTCTGTGTTCGGTTTAAGTTTATTGACATGGTAGTAACGAACCCAGTTACTTGCCACCATTTGAGTAGTAGTAAGTTTGCGTTGCATGGTCTGTGGCTCATCGTCAAAGTCGAATACGAACTGGCGCTTCTCTTGCTCTGCAATGATTGACTGTTTTAGTTTGCCCATTATTTGACTCCTGTGTTAGCTAATAGAAACAATACAAAATGCATCACGAAATAAAGTGGTGCAACTACTAAGGCAACGATGGCGATAAAACGATTCATATACTTCTCCTTGTAAAAACTAACATTGTTAGGAACGGCTGATAAATGTAAACGATAAGAAACATATTCCCACTCATACCTATATTGTATCACATTGTTAGACCTATTGCAAGTTTTGGGTTGAGTGAGCAATGTTAGAAAAAGTGGGGTAATGTTAGAAAAAACAGGGTATTGTTAGAAAAATAAAAAGAAATTCTAACAATGTAAAATCCAATAAGTAAAAGGCTTTGGTGTTAGAAAAAGATATATTGTTATAAAGTTAGAGAAAATAGAGATAGAGAGAGGCTTGCAGAACTTTTTGCTTTAGTGCTGGAAGTTTGCACTGCGTGAAAGGCTCTTTTCAGATTCCGTTCCCTAGTTTTTCTCCATTTTCTAACAATACCCCCAAAAACGCTTGTAAGTCCTTGATTCTAAAGGCTTTTTATATTGTTAGAGTCCTTTTTCACTTTCTAACAATGCTTGTAAGTCCTTGATTATAAAGGCTTCTATTGTTAGAGTTTTGTAGCCCAGTTTCTAACAATGTTAGTTTTGCCTCTAACAAAGGAAATTCCCTCGTTTCGCCCTATCGTTTCTTGGAACTATCATTATTCTGCTAGGCGGAAACAAAAAACCCACGCGGTGCGAACCGAATGGGCACAAAAAAAGCCCTGACGAATCAGGGCTTCGGTCAAATCTAACATTGTTAGATTTTGGTAATGTCACCACCTAGAATTGAGAATGCTTCGGTTAGGTGTGATTTTGCTTGATTTGACAATTCAGCATCATCGTCTGATTCGTTATTCAAGATGCGACCCAAAATCGTTTTAAGGTCAGCAAGGTTACGGGCATCAATAGTCAGGCTTGCTTTTACTGTATTACCTGCAGTTTGATAACCACTTGCTTCCTTAACTCTCTGCCAGTAAACATACTTATTACCCTCGAGGTCAGCAGATTTTAGGGCATCAACGAATAAAGCATATTCAGCCTTAACACCTACTTTAGCCTTGCCCTTGAGATTAAACCACTTAACAACCTCACCATTTTCTAGCACCATGTCAAATGATTCTTGCATTGCACTAGCATAAGAGCCAATGAGTTCACCAGTATTTACAGCGTTTGCCACTATTGCGTTACGAGCATTTTCTAAACGTTGAGCCAATAAAGTCTTTTCCATGATTTAATTCCTTTTCTAACATTGTTAGATTTAAGAGGTATCTAACATTGACCTTTACTTCTCTGTTGCATGGTTATATTATAACACAAAATAACCCCTAAAGCAAATTCTTTGGAAACAAAAATAGGGCTATGGCTAACAATGTTAGAAAAGGTTTGCAGTAACAACCCCATGACCCCAAAATTAAAAAAAGGAATCCTAAGTCCCCTCTACTCAATAATTTGCACGTTAGATACCTTCGTTTAAGAACTTTGTGCTATTTGTGTTACATAGCTACAACTAGGTAGAACTTGGCTTCTTAGTCGACTTGGCCCTCTTAAGCCCGCACGTCGTGGACCCGATGTAATCGGCAATAAGTACTTAACCCCCCACCCCCTATCAAAGTATCCACAAGCACATGCTCAAGGTGCTCATAGAAACACACCCCCTATCTTTTTTATTTCAATACCCCCAGGGGGGTATATTTTTTTGTAAAATATCTGACATATCAAGGGGATACCATTTTGCTATGAGTTCTTGGCTGATTATTGTGACGGGATTAATCTACGCTTATATAGCTGCGGAGCAAGCGCTCAAAGGCAATATGGGTTTAGCCTGCATGTACTCAGGATATTGTTTTGCCAATTACGGCGCCTATCTGATTGCTACCAAATGATTGAAAACCTAGTCAAACCAGTACCACTAAACAACGACGTTGCAGTAATAAAGATATTGCAGCTGATGGGCCAGTTAACGCCCGAGGATATAGAACACGTTTTAAATATAGTCAATCAAGTCTATAAGGTTGTAGGGCAGAAAGAAGAATGAGTTTTACGATCATGCAGCATGATGGCATGAAAGTGATTCAGTGGTTTAGTACGATTGATAGCCTGATTCAAAGTATGCTTAATAACCCTAACGATAGGTACCACAGAAATGACGACAATCATCGGTGACTGGGATAAGAAGATACTGGTAGCAGATAGTCAGTTCACGGATTCTGATTCGGGGATTAAGTACTTTGAAGAAAAAGTATTTGCAATAGATGGTGGCTGGATGGGCGTAGCTGGTAACTACGTGGATGCCGAGAAGGTCTTAGATTACCTGGGCAAGAAGAGCAAAACAAAACCAAAACTAAAATCGGACAGCTCCTTTCTCAAGCTAACTAAAGATGGATTGTTCTCCTGTGGGGACGACCTGGAGTGGGAAAGAATCAGATCATTTATGGCAATTGGGTCTGGAGCCATGGCAGCAGAAGTCTGTATGCGCATGGGGTTGACAGCGGAAGAATCGGTAAAGTGGGCATGCAATGTAGATGCAAACAGTAGCGAGCCAATAAAAACATACCGCTTAAACGATGCCGTATAAGGACCCAAAAGTTAAAAAAGAAAAACAGGCTGGATATAGCCGAACGTACTATTCAAAGAACAAAGACAAAAGCAAGGTAGCAACCAAGACCACTAAGATTAAAGAGCGACTAAAGTGGTACATCTTCAAAGCCACGCTTAAGTGCACGGCATGCGGGTACAGCCATATAGCAGCAATGGACTTTCACCACGAAGACCCCAGTACAAAATCAGGCAGTGTCCACCAGTTCATATCTAACGGACAGTTCGCCAAAGCCTACGAAGAGATTAAAAAATGCATAGTCCTGTGCGCTAACTGCCATCGGATACACCACCACGACGAGCGCCTTAAAAGAAAAAGTGCATGAAACTTTAATAAAAAATCATGCAAAACATAACCCATAGGTACCAAAACGGAACCTTAATTACAACCCATAGGTATAAAAAAGTTTCCCGAACGGGCAATTCTGACGAAAAAGTAGGCAAAAATAGGAAAATCTTCCCGATCGGGGTTTTTTGTAAAGAAAAGTGTGGGCGATTGTAAAGATGTTGCAGCGCAACAATTGTGTGGTATACTACACACCATACACACCACTAAGGAGAAACCCTATGTTTACATTTGATGAGCAGTACAAGAAGTTTGAGCAAGTCCTTAACCGTACGCAAGAAGCGTATGACTTTTGGGTAAGCTGCGTGTTGTCAACAGCCAAAGAATTTTTTAAAGTAAAATAACAAGGCTTAGTCACGTGAGTCACGTTGGGGGTGTACGTGCATCAAATCACCCCACCTAATTTATTTGTTGTGTTATATTTCGTGAAACTGGATTAACTCCTGCTAACAATTTATGACCGTACATATAGAACCAACCAACGACGTTGCGATTCCGTATCACCCAATCGACGACAAGCCCAAAGACTTTGTCGAGGCACTCGGTATTGCCGTAAACACCCAAGAAGCAATTGAGCAATTAGGTGCAAGCGTTCCTGAGATAGACCCTGAGAACTTGGGGAAAACCAAGACGCTTATCGACCAGGCGCTAAAGAGTAAAGATGAGAAAGCACTAAACAACCCGATGGCAGCTTATGCTGCTAAAGAGTTCCTACGTGTATACACAGCAAGACTTGCGGTGGATGTCAGTGATGTCAGGTCAGCGCTTACTAATAAACTACTAGAGTTAGCCAACTGTGGGGACCCTAGGTTTGAGCTTAAAGCCCTAGAGTTACTGGGCAAGCATAGTGATATCGCACTATTTACAGAACGCTCAGAAGTAACGGTTAACTATAAGAACTCTGGTGATTTAGAGAGCGCGATCAAAGAGCGCATCGGGCGGCTACTTAGAAGTAGCGCCGTAGATGTAGACGTCAAGAATGTCTCACCCAGTTCAACCCATGCCTTAGACGAAGAGTTTGGGCCAGCTATAGATAGAACAAATGACAGCGACAGCTGAAAAGTTAACACCCGAACAAGTAGAAAAGGTTGTGGCTAACCTGTCTCTAAGGGATATCCCTAAGTACATACACTTGTTCCCAGAACACGAGCAGGCAAGAATCTTAGAAGACTTAGAACTTCTAGATACATTCAAAACCAAGGAAGAAGCTACGGTGGACTTCTTGGCATTTGTTAACAAAGTGTGGCCTACATTCATAGCTGGTAAACACCATGCGGATATGGCCCGAGCATTTGAAAGGGTGGCTAAAGGTGAATGCAAACGGCTTATTATTAATATGCCTCCACGTCATACAAAAAGTGAATTCGCGTCTTATTTGTTACCTGCTTGGTTTCTGGGTAAATTCCCACAAAAAAAGATTATTGAAACAGCCCATACTGCAGAGCTTGCTGTTGGATTTGGACGAAAAGTCAGGAACTTGGTCGACTCAGAAGTTTATAAGTCGATATTCCCAAATGTTGGATTGCAGTCTGACTCTAAAGCGGCTGGACGTTGGGCGACTAACCATGGTGGAGACTATTTCGCTATCGGTGTTGGGGGCGCTGTTACGGGTAAGGGCGCGGACGTCCTTATTATTGACGACCCACATTCAGAACAAGAGGCGATCTTAGCCGAAACTAACTCGGACATTTACGACAAAACCTACGAGTGGTATAACTCAGGACCTCGTCAACGTCTGCAGCCAGGCGGGGCAATTATTATTGTTATGACACGGTGGTCTAAGAAAGACTTGACTGGTCAGGTATTAAAAGCAGATGCCCAGAGAAACGGTGAAGGCTGGGATGTTATTGAATTTCCAGCACTTTGGGATGATGACACCCCGCTTTGGCCTGAGTTTTGGAGCCAAAAGGAATTGTTTGCACTGCGGGAAGAACTTCCAGTATCTAAGTGGATGGCGCAGTATATGCAGAACCCCACTTCGGAAGTCTCTGCAATTATTAAACGAGAGTGGTGGCGTAATTGGCAAGAAGATACCCCGCCCCCATGCGAATTTATTATCCAGTCTTGGGATACAGCCTTTCTTAAAACCGAACGAGCTGACTATTCTGCATGTACAACATGGGGTGTTTTCTATCAAGATGACGATACAGGGCGCCCACAAGCAAATATTATTGCTTTAAATTCATTTAAAAGACGTATGGAGTTCCCCGAATTAAAGCAAAAAGCGGTAGAACAATACAAAGAATGGAACCCTGATTCGCTTATAGTTGAGGCAAAAGCATCAGGTGCGCCCCTTGTTTTTGAGTTAAGGGCTATGGGTTTGCCCGTACAGGAGTACACTCCGTCAAAAGGCAATGATAAAATTTCTCGTTTAAATTCAGTTGCAGATATATTTGCATCTGGTAGAGTATGGGTACCAGGAACACGCTGGGCAGATGAGCTAGTGGAAGAAGTTGCGTCATTTCCGTCGGGCGAACACGACGACTTAGTGGACTCCATGAGCCAAGCCCTGTTAAGATTCAGGCGTGGTGGCTTTATTCGTCTGGAATCAGATGAAGAAGATGAACCAAGAGAATTTCGTAGGAAACAGCCCTACTATTAAGGATAAATTATGGCGATGGAAAAAGGTCTTTATGCAGCCCCTATGGGTATGGACGCTATGGCAGAGGAAGAAGCGCCATTAGAGATTTCCATTGAAGATCCAGAGTCAGTTGAGATAAACGCAGGGCCCTTAACTATAGAAATTAAGCCTGACCAAGAGTCAGAAGATGACTTTAATGCTAACTTAGCTGAATATATTGACGAAGATGAGCTCCAATCGCTAGCAAGTGACTTAGTTAGTGACTTTGAAGACGACATTAGTGCCCGTAAAGATTGGATGCAGACATACGTTGACGGTTTAGAGCTGTTAGGTATGAAAATTGAAGATAGAAGTGAGCCTTGGGAAGGCGCATGCGGTGTATATCACCCATTAATGAGCGAAGCGCTCGTTAAATTCCAATCAGAAACCATGATGGAGACGTTCCCAGCCGCAGGCCCAGTCAAAATTGAGATCATTGGCAAAGAAACGCCAGAGAAAAAAGATGCAGCAGAGCGTGTCAAAGAAGACATGAACTACCAGCTTACGGATGTGATGAAAGAATACCGTCCAGAGCACGAAAGAATGTTGTGGGGCTTGGGTTTAGCAGGTAATGCGTTCAAAAAAGTGTACTTTGACCCAGCATTAGATCGTCAAGCCTCTATATTTGTACCAGCAGAAGACATTGTTGTACCTTATGGTGCGAGCAATCTTGATACTGCGGAGCGTGTAACCCACGTTATGCGCAAAACTAAGAATGAGTTACTCCGATTGCAAGCTGCGGGCTTCTATCGTGAGTGTGACTTAGGTGATCCAGTTAATACACTAGATGAAGTAGAGAAAAAGATTGCAGAAAAGATGGGATTCCGTGCAACATCGGATGATCGCTTTAAAGTTCTTGAGATGCACGTCAACTTAGATATTCCTGGGTACGAGCACAAAGACAAAAAAGGTAAACCTACAGGTATTGGTCTGCCTTATGTTGTGACTATCGAGAAAGGAACGTCAAATGTTCTCGCTATCCGTCGTAATTGGCAGCCTGATGACAAAACTAATGCGAAGCGTAACCACTTTGTTCACTACGGTTACATTCCTGGTTTTGGCTTTTATCATTTTGGACTTATTCATCTTATCGGGGCTTTTGCTAAGTCAGGAACTAGTATCCTCCGTCAGCTGGTTGATGCAGGAACCCTTAGCAACTTGCCAGGTGGCTTTAAGACCCGTGGATTGCGTGTTAAAGGAGATGACACACCAATAGCACCAGGAGAATTCCGTGATGTAGACGTTCCAAGCGGAACAATGCGCGATAACATCCTGCCGCTACCATATAAAGAGCCAAGCCAGACCTTGTACCAGTTAATGAATCAAATCATTGACGAAGGTCGCCGCTTTGCAGCAGCAGCTGATATGAAAGTATCAGATATGTCTGCTAACTCCCCAGTTGGGACTACATTAGCAATTTTAGAAAGAACATTGAAGGTAATGAGCGCAGTTCAAGCTCGTATCCACTATTCAATGAAGCAAGAGTTCAAGCTATTAAAGAACATTATTGCTGAATACACACCAGAAGAATATTCATTTGAACCAGAAGAAGGTAGTCGCAGGGCTAAGAAGTCTGATTACGATTTGGTAAACGTTATTCCTGTATCAGACCCCAATGCGGCAACCATGTCGCAAAAAGTAGTGCAATATCAAGCTGCTTTACAACTAGCTCAGACTGCCCCACAGCTATATGATTTGCCACTACTGCATCGTCAGATGTTGGATGTGTTGGGGATTAAAAATTACCAAAAACTTGTGCCTACTCAAGAAGATAAGAAGCCAGCGGACCCAATCACCGAGAACCAAAACATTCTCATGATGAAACCAGTCAAAGCTTTCTTGTACCAAGACCACAAAGCTCACATTGCAGTACACATGGGCGCAATGCAAGATCCAAAAATTATGGGTCTGGTTGGTCAAAGTCCTATGGCACAACAAATTGGCGCAGCTATGCAAGCTCATATTGCAGAACATCTTGGCTACGAATATCGCCGCCAGATGGAAGAAATCATGGGCGCAGAATTGCCAACTACAGATGAAATCAACGAAGACGGAATACCACAAGAGATTGAGGTTCGCGTCTCGCAACTAGCAGCGCAAGCTGCACAACAACTTCTCGGCCAGAACCAAGCTGAAGAGAAAGCTAAGCAAAACGCTCAAGCAGCGCAAGACCCACTGATCCAAATGCAAATGCAAGAACTGCAAATTAAGCAACAGGATCTGCAACTTAAGCAGCAAAAACTTCAGATTGATGCGGCAGCAAAAGCTGACCAAATCCGTGTTGAAGAGTCTCGTATTGCAGCCCAGAAAGAAATTGCTGGAATGCAAGTTGGAGCAAAAGCCGCCAAAGATAAAGCCCAACAAGAGTCAAAAGACAAGATTGAGGGATTACGTCTTGGTGCTGATATAGCGCATAAAAACGCAGACCTTCAACAAAGAAGGATGGAAGGTAATAGAAACAACCAAAACAAGGAGAAATCCAATAAATGATGGACAACACGCTAGACGTATTGCTTAGGCAATATCGAGACAAGCGCTCTCAATTAGCTGACGCCGTTTCCAGTGGTGCAGCTAAAGATTTCGCGGAATACCGCGCTATCTGTGGTGAAATTCGAGGTCTTCTCACCGCAGAGTCTTACCTATTAGACCTTGCTAAAAATCTGGAGAATTCTGATGAGTAGTATTGATTTAACACAAGCTGTAGACCTTGGCGCTTTAATGGCTAAGTCGCAGGAGGAAAAAGCAAAGCAGCTACCTAAACCGCAAGGTTATAGAATTCTTTGCGCAATCCCCGAAGCAGAAGAAGCCTTTGAAAGCGGCATTATCAAACCTGAAGAAATGCGCAGGCACGATGAGCTGTTAACTACAGTGCTATTCGTAGTGGACTTAGGGCCAGATTGTTATCAAGATAAAACGCGATTCCCAAATGGACCATGGTGTAAACAAGGCGACTTTATTTTAGTTCGCCCAAACTCAGGCACCCGCCTAGTTATCCATGACCGTGAATTCCGCATTATTAACGATGACTCAGTGGAAGCGGTAGTTGACGATCCACGCGGCATTAAACGTAAGTTCATTTAAGGAGAAACACTATGGCTGAATTAGACCAAGAAGAATTTAAATTCCCCGACGAAATTAAGGGTAAACCCGTAGATACATTAGCAGAGGGCGGCGATTTTTCATTAGAAATTGAAGATGACACCCCTGTTGCCGATAAGTTTGCAGAACCCCCTCTTTCTAAAGAAGAAGTCGAGGAGTTAGAAAAAGACAACCACGAAGACTATTCTAAGCGCGTAAAAGACCGCATCGACAAGATGAAAAAGGCTTGGCACGACGAGCGCCGTGAGAAAGAAGCTGCATTACGTGAGCAACAAGAGGCTATTAATCTTGCTAAACGCGTGATGGATGAGCATAAAAAGCTCAAAGAAGCCTATTCCACAGGTGAAAAAGAGTACATTAGCACCTTCCAAAATGCTGCCGATCTTCAGTTAGAGATTGCAAAGCAGGCATATAGAGAGGCTGTTGACTCTGGCGATACCGATAGAATGGTTGAAGCGCAAGCTAAATTAACTGAGGCCAGCCTCAAACAAGATAGAGCTAGAAACTTTAAACCTGCCCCACAAGCTGAAGAAGAGACTTTTGAACAGGCTCAACAGGCATACCAACAACCAGCCAAACCACAAATTGACCCTCTTACTGCAAAATGGTTAGAAAAGAATACGTGGTATGGGCCAGATGAAGAAATGACAGCGTTAGCATTAGGAACGCACACAAAGCTTGAAAAAGAATTTGGAAAGAGTTATATTGGTTCCGAAGAGTATTTCAAACGTATAGATAACACTATGCGCAAACGTTTTCCCGAGAATTTTTCGGAAGAAGTAGAAGCAGTAGATACGCAGGCTGGGGGCGACAGGCCCAGTCAACGCGCTGAAACAAAGTCGGCACCAGTGGTAGCGCCAGCAACGCGAAGTACAGCGGCTAAAAGAATCGTACTGAAGGCTAGCCAAGTAGCATTGGCTAAAAAACTTGGCTTAACCCCTGAGCAATATGCTCGTGAAATGCAAAAACTGGAGGCTTAAAAATGGCAACAAATAAACTTGCTCGCGAATTAGATACCCGTATGACGGCAGAACGCCCTAAGCAGTGGCAGCAGCCAGAGTTGTTACCTGAACCAGATAAACAACCAGGGTACGCATATCGTTGGATTCGTACTTCAACACTAGATCAGAGCGATGCTCGCAACTTGTCAGCCAAGTTACGCGAGGGTTGGGAACCTGTATCAGTAGAAGAACAACCACAATTTTCACTGCTAGTTGATCCCAATAGTCGCTTTAAGGACAAAATTGAGATTGGCGGGTTGTTACTTTGCAAGACTCCAGAAGAGTTTGTCAAACAGCGGAATGCACATTTCCAAAAACAGACAGATGCTCAGACGTTGGCTGTAGATAACAATTTAATGCGCCAAAGCGATGCTCGCATGCCGATTTTTAAAGAAGGTCGGTCTGACGTATCATTTGGTAAAGGCAATTAACTAATCAGGAGTTTTTTATGGCATACCCAACAGTATCAGGTCCTTACGGACTTCTGGCCAGAAACGAGATTGGTGGTCTACCATATGCAGGATCAACTCGTATGATCCCTATTGCATCTGGCTATGGCACTAGTTTGTTTTATGGTCAAATTGTTCAGCTATCCGCTGGCACATTGGTGACAGGTTCTTATTCCTGCGCATCTTCTCCAACAACCCCTATCGCTGGCACCATTGGTGTGTTTGTAGGTTGTGCTTACACTAATCCAAGCACATTACAACCTATTCAATCACAATATTGGCCTGCAAGTACTGTCGCTAATGACGCAATTGCTTATGTAATTGATGACCCACGCGTAGTATTTAAAGTAGCAGTAGGATCACAGGGAACATCATTGTCTAACACCTCTGCAGGTGCTGGCTATATGAACCCACAATTTATCGGTACTAACGTATACCCATTGTCTGGCGCAGGCGGTTCCACCACTACTGGTGATTCCTTAACCTCCGTTTCTGGCGGTGTTGTATCTAACGGTACAGGTAACGTACGTGTAACAGCCGCTGCTCCTTTGCGTGTAGTTGGTGTTGTTCCTGATACTGTATATGCAGTCACACAAACAGCTTCTACTTCTGGTTCAAGCTCTACGTTGACTCTAACTGCAGCTAACAGCAACATCCAAGCTGGTATGCAAATTAGTTCACCAAGCGGTACTGGTGGATATAGTGGTAACTATGTATATGTAACAAACGTGAATAGCACAACTGTAACTTTAAGTTCAGCTGTAACAATCGCTTCTGGTACTCAAGTTACTTTCCTCGGCTATCCTGAAGTATTGGTAACATGGAACGGAAATTTCCATAGCTACAACAATACTACTGGCGTTTAATTAGGAGCTAAATAATGGCTATTTCACGCGCACAACTACTAAAAGAGCTCTTACCTGGACTGAATGCATTGTTCGGATTAGAGTACGCTCGCTACGGCGAAGAGCACAAAGAGATCTACGAAACAGAGACCTCTGAGCGTTCTTTTGAAGAAGAGACCAAGCTTTCTGGCTTCTCCGCTGCACCTGTTAAAAACGAAGGCCAAGCCATCGCTTATGACAATGCACAAGAAGCATGGACTGCTCGCTACAACCACGAAACTATTGCCCTTGGCTTTAGCTTGACTGAAGAAGCAATCGAAGACAACCTCTACGATTCTTTATCTGCTCGCTATACAAAGGCATTGGCTCGTGCTATGGCTTACACCAAACAAGTTAAAGCTGCTGCCGTTTTAAACAACGGTTTCAACCAAACTTATGTTGGTGGTGACGGTACTTCTTTGTTCTCCACAACTCATAACTTAGTTTCTGGTGGCACAAACAGCAACACTCCAGCTGTTCCAGCTGACTTGAACGAAACATCATTGGAAAATGCTGTTATTCAAATTGCTGCTTGGACAGATGAGCGTAGCTTGCTAATCGCTGCTAAACCTAAGAAATTGATCGTTCCACCTGCATTGCAGTTCGTTGCTACTCGTTTGCTCGAGACAGAATTGCGTGTTGGTACAACTGACAACGACATCAATGCTATTAAGAACAATGGTTCGATTCCAGAGGGTTACACCATTAACCACTTCTTGACCGATTCCAACGGTTGGTATTTAACAACTGACGTTCCTAACGGCATGAAGCATTTCGTTCGTGTACCACTCCAGAACTCTATGGACGGCGACTTTGATACTGGTAACGTACGTTACAAGTCTCGTGAGCGTTATTCATTCGGCTGGTCTGATCCACTAGGAATGTACGGTTCCCCAGGAGCCTAATGTTGTAAAAGAAAGGGGGCGTAAAAACCCCCCTTTTTATTTTTTTGTTGTAAGATTCATATATCGCGGGATTAACCGCTTATTAGACTGCCCCGCGCAGGCGCATACAAGACTAATAAGTTCAACTCTGTATGGAGAATATTATGGGATTAGCTACACATTTAGGCCCTTGGCTATTGGGCACTGTTAAAAACACTACTGGCACTACTGCTGGCACAATTCGCAATATGGGCGCTACTGTTTGCACCCAAACAGGCGTAACTACCGTAAACGACACTACTGCTACTACAGAATTTGTGTTGCCAGCTGGCTCACAGATTTTAAGCTTTACTGTTGATATTACTACCGCTTATGCTGGTACTACAGGTAATACCATCACTATTGCAACCTCTACTGGTACTACATTAGGTACTGTTGGTGGCGCTACTACAACACCTTTGTCTGTTGGTCGTGCAACATTTACCATCACTGGTGCAAGTATTGGCACGTACGTAAACGTAGGCTCATCTGACGTTCTAATCCAAGCTACTTATGCTTGCGCTGGAACAGCTTCTGGTGGTGCAGCTACTATTACTTGCCAATACGTAGTTCGCCAAGGTGACGGTACATACGCTCCTACAGCTCAGCAGGCTTAATTAATCTTCGGGGGTAGTACAAACCCTACCTCTTTTTCAACTTTAGGAGATTAATTATGATGCAAACTGACGTTAAATCGGCTCACGCAAGTGCTGCTGGTACGCTTTTTAATGGGCCTACACGTTTAAAAGGGCTGATTATTTGTCCAGCCGTAAGCACTGCGGCTACTATTCAGTTTAAAGATGGCGGTTCATCTGGCGCTGTTTTACTAGAAATTGATATAGCAAGTAATTCAAACCCAAATACCTACACCTTTGATATTCCTGGTGAAGGGGTTAGATTTAGTAGCACGTTATATTTAGCTTTAAGTGCATCTGTAACAGGCGTAACCGTATTCTATGGCTAAGAAAAAAGGCCCCTCTCTCGCTATTGGTAGAGGCGAAAAGCTCCCTGTATCTAAGGGGGCTGGTCTTACTGCCAAAGGTCGTGCTAAGTATAATGCTGCTACAGGTTCTAATCTAAAGGCCCCACAGCCCGAAGGCGGACCACGTAAAAAGTCGTTTTGTGCTCGCATGTCTGGAATGCCTGGACCAATGAAAGATGAAAATGGCAAACCTACTCGTAAAGCAGCTAGCTTAAAAAGGTGGAAATGCTAATGACTTTAGATGACCAAACCAGAATAGAGCTAATACAGCTTGTTAAAACCGCCGTTAGCGAAGCAGTTGAACAGCATCCGCTATCTCAAGAGGAAGTGCATTGGGTTAGGATGGCAATTAAAGCTGAAGCTAACAGAGCTGAGTTTCGTAAAGCGGTTATTGAAAAGACTCTAGCTGGCTTGGCAATAGCAGCGTTAGTCACAATAGCTGGAATATTTATGAGTGGTTTTAGAGGATATTTAGGAAAGTAAAATGCCTAGTACAAGTAAAAAACAACACAACTTTATGGCTGCCGTTGCCAAGAACCCAGCTTTTGCTAAGAAGGTTGGAATTAAATCCTCAATTGGTGAGGAATTTTTAACTGCCGACAAAGGCAAGAAATTTAATAAAGGTGGATCTATGAAAAGCGACATGAAAGAAGATATGAAAATGGACAAAAAGCAAGACGTGTCCATGATTAAAAAAGCTATGAAACAGCATGATGCTCAAGAACATAAAGGCGGCAAAGGCACAACATTGAAGTTAGCTAAAGGCGGCAGCGCCTCAGCACGTGCGGACGGTTGTGCTACTAAAGGCAAAACCAAAGGCACAATGATCTCCATGTGTGGCGGCGGGAAGATGTAATCATGGACTTTATTAAAGACGGTATTAGCAATTTAAAAGCTATTGGTTTTGGTGCAGCCGTCCCTGGGTTGCGGGATAAACTAATCAATATGATTAACCCAGACGAAGAAGCAAAAAAAGAAGAAATGCGTCGTATTGCCCAAGAAGAAGTTAGTAATGGCAAAAAACCTGCAATGGCTAGTGGCATGAAGAAAGGTGGCAAAGTTAAATCTGCCTCTGCCCGTGCTGATGGCTGTGCTATTCGTGGAAAGACAAGAGCATGAGACCAAGTCGAGGTATGGGCGACATAGCCCCATCTAAAATGCCTGGTGCTAAAAAGAAAGCACGTAGGGATAATACTGACTTTACTCAATTTAAAGAAGGCGGCAAAGTTGGCCTATACGCAAATATTCATAAAAAGCAAGCACGTATTGCAGCTGGCTCTGGTGAAACAATGCGTAAGCCTGGGGCTAAGGGCGCGCCTACTAAAGCGGACTTTATTAAATCTGCAAAAACAGCGAGGAAGAAATAATGAACTTTGCGATTAGTTGGATATTTAATTTATTCAAAAAACCACAAGTTGAAATTGTGGTTTCCCCTAAAGAGGATAAAGATTTCTTTGGTTTGGATAGACCAGTTAAAAAACCAGCTGTAAAGAAAACACGTGCTTTACCATCTAGAGCAACTAGAACTAAACAGGCTGTTGGTAAAAAAGCTACAAAAGTTGTTAAAAAGGCTACTAAATGAGTACTACTGGCGTAACCACATTTAACCTAGATATGGGCGACCTTATCGAGGAAGCTTTTGAGCGTTGTGGTTCACAGGTGCGTACGGGCTATGAGTTTAGAACTGCCCGTCGTAGCGTCAATATGATGACCATTGAGTGGGCAAACCGTGGCATTAATCTTTGGACTATTGAGCAGGGTCAAATCCCTATTAACATTAATGCTGGGCAAATCAGCTACCCAATCCCAGTAGATACCATTGATTTCTACGACCAAGTAACCCGTACTGGTACAGGACAAAACCAAGTTGATATTAACCTTACCCGTATATCAGCTGATGATTACCTCACAATACCTACTAAAAACGCCACAGGGCGCCCAATTCAAGTTTGGATAGATAGGCAGTCAGGCAACGTCGATGCAACGGCTACAACCACTTTAGCTGCGGCTGCAAGCGCAACTGCTACTACTCTAACTGTAGCTTCTACGGCTAACCTGCGTAGTCAGGGATATATCAACATTGATAACGAGACCATTCTTTATCAAAACATTGGGGCTGACTCTAATGGGGTCTACAACCAGCTTTTAAATTGTTACCGTGGGCAAAACGGCACTACAGCTGCAACCCATTCAATAGCTGCCCCAATCTACGTAAATTACCTGCCAAACATTAATATCTGGCCTACTGGGGTTCCTGGACAGCAGTTCACTGTTGTTTATTGGCGTATGCGTCGCCTGCAAGATGCGGGCACTGGTGTGTCTACTCAGGATATCCCGTTCCGTTGGATTCCTTGTATGGCAGCTGGGTTGGCTTTTTATATGTCCCAGAAGATTGTAGGTATGGACCTCTCAAGGGTTCCGTTCTTAAAAGCGGAGTACGAGGAACAGTTTAAATTAGCTGCAGACGAAGATCGGGAAAAAGCCCCGATTCGGTTTGTGCCACGCAATATGTTCTATTCGAGGTAATTGTGCCTAGTAAGTTTGCTTCTGGTAAGTGGGCAATAGCGGAATGTGATCGTTGTGACCAGCGGTACATGCTTAAAGAATTACGCATCCAAGTATTGAAGACAAAGCCATATAAGGTTAAAGTTTGTAAAACTTGTTGGGATCCAGATCAGCCGCAGTTGCAGTTAGGTATGTACCCAGTAAATGATCCACAGGCTGTACGGGAACCACGTCCTGATGTATCCTATTATGCATCTGGTAATACTGGTTTATATACGTCGCAGACTGCTAGTAATAACACCGCAAATGCTGGTTATCCTAGCGATGGTAGTAGACAGATTCAATGGGGTTGGAACCCTGTAGGTGGTGCAAGTAGTTTTGATACTGTTTTAACTCCTAATGCTTTAGTGGCTATAGGGCAAACAGGAACCGTAACCGTAGTAACAACTTAGGAGTTTATTATGACATTCAAAAAAGGCGCTAGCGGTATTGAGTCCAAAGGCAAAACTAAAGGTAAAAATTTAGGCGATTCAGGCCCAACGGCTAAAGTTCAAACTGGTGGCAAAAAATCTGCTGGTGTAACTGGCAAAGCTATGAAAGCTGTTGGTCGCAATATGGCACGTGCGAATAACCAAAGAGGTCGTTAATCATGGCTAAAAACAACAAGCCTGCTCAGGCTTATGATGAGCCGCATAAAATGAGTGGTGAACAAACTAACGTTAATACCTATAGCGGGTATGAAGCTGGCGCTAAAGTTATGGAAAAAGAAAATATTTCTGTAGGCGGTATTAGCAAAGGCAACTACGCCCCTATTAACCCATACGGTGTGGGTGTTATGCGTGGTTATGGCGCTGCTACTAAAGGTCGCAAGATTAGCGGGAAAATGGGCTAATGAATTACGAAACGTTATATAACTCAATTCAGTCGTACGCTGAGAACACTGAGCAGTTGTTTGTAGCAAACATTCCTGTATTTGTACAGGAAGCTGAAGACCGTATATATAACGCAGTTCAAATCCCATCTTTACGTAAAAACGTTACAGGTACCATGACGTCAGGTAATCAGTATATTTCTTTGCCAGATGATTGGCTCTCTAACTACTCGATTGCGGTTATTGATTCAACCAATAATTACAACTACCTTATTAACAAAGATGTTAACTACTTACGTGCGGCTTACCCAGCTGTAACTTTAACTGGATCTACCTACCAAGGTACTCCTGGCGGGGTTCCTAAATACTATGCTCTATTTGGTGCTCAGTATTCTAATGTCAATGAAATGACTTTGATGGTAGCCCCAACCCCAGACCAAAGCTACACAGTAGAGATGCACTATTTCTACTACCCGCCCACAATTGTGCAAGGTCAAATTGCTACATTGGCTGGTACGTTTAGCGCAGGGGCGCTATATACCAATGGTGTATACCAAAACGTTTTGTTAACTGGGGGATCTGGAGCTAATGCTACAGCGGATATTGTAGTAACTGGACAGACTGTTACTAGCGTAACTTTAAAGTTTGGCGGCAATTTCTATGTTGCTGGCGATATTCTTTCTTGCTCTTCACTAGGATCTACTGGATCAGGGTTTACCATTACTGTAGCTACAGTATCTAACTCAACTGGTAGAAGCTGGTTAGGTGATAACTATGACCCAGTACTGTTTTATGGAGCAATGCGAGAGGCTATTATCTTTATGAAGGGCGAGCAAGATATGGTTGCCTATTACCAAAAGATGTACGAAGAAGCTATTGCACAGCTTAAACGTCTTGGCGACGGTCTTGAGCGTGGTGATGCATACCGTAACGGTCAAACTATATTGCAAGTTAATTCATGATAGTTCAGGGCCAAACTACCGTATTTAAACTAAACCTTTTAAAGGCTTTAGAGAACTTTGCCGTGGGTACCCCCTACACATACAAGATTGCTTTATATACTGCTTTTGCTAACCTAGATAGCGATACTACTGCCTACACTACTAATAACGAAATTACAGGTACTGGGTACACGGCAGGGGGTTTAGCTCTAACTGTTATACCGCCAGACTTTAGTAACCCAGATCAAACAGCTTTTGTTTCATTTTTACCCGCTATTTGGAGCCCAGCGTCCTTTACTACTAGGGGTGCATTAATCTACAATAGCACTACTGGGGCCGCTGTTTGTGTGCTAAATTTTGGTAGCGATAAAATAGCAACAAATACATTTACAGTGCAATTCCCAACGGCAAACGCAACAAGTGCCATTATTAGAGTTTCTTAGGAGAAATTATGAGTTCTGAAATTACAAAATTAGGCGATAGCTTCGGGGCTTGTGCTTCCTACGGTGGTGGTTCAGCCGAGACTGTTGGCTTAGAAGGTGTATACGTTGCTACGTGCTACGACGCTAATGGCGTTGAAAAGTGGTCTGATACATTTACAAACTTAACTACAAACGTTGGTCGTAAGAATCTAATGGACTCTTACTTTGCTAACTCAGGTGGCGGTGCAATTGTTATGGGTCTTGGAGGCGCTAATGGTTCTGGTACGTTTACTCCTGCTTATGCTGATACTCAAGCTAGCCATGCTGGCTGGTTTGAAGTTGGTGGCGCCAATGCCCCAACCTACTCTGGAACCCGTAAAACTCCATCTTTCTCAGCAGCAACGACAGCGAATCCCTCCGTTCTGTCAACCAGCGCTGCGGTGGTGTTTAGCATGACTGGCTCTGGTACTGTGTACGGTGCGTTCATTAACGTTGGTGGTTCTACAGCGATTGATAACACTACAGGTACTTTGTTTAGCATCGGTGCGTTTACGGCTGGTTCTAAGACGGTAACATCTGGCGATACTATTAACGTAACGTATACACTCAGCGCTGCTGGCTAAGGAGCCATAAATGGCCTTGGTCTTAAAAGACAGAGTACAAGAATCAGCTACCGCACCAGGTACAGGCACAGTTACGCTTGGTGGTGCGGCTTTAGGCTATCAGACCTTTAGTTCATCTATTGGTAATGGCAACACAACCTTTTACTGTATTGCGGATCAAGGCGGAGCAAAGTGGGAAGTAGGTCTTGGTACTGTAGGTGCAGGTACGCTTGCCCGTACAACTGTTTATGCTAACTACCTTGGCACTACTGCCCTAGTTAACTTTAGCTCTGGCACACAGACTGTATTTGTTACTTACCCAGCTGAGAACTCTGTCAACACAGACGCAAGCAACAACGTCACATTACCAGCACGATTCACAGTACCTAACGTAACCCTAGCTACTAACGCTAATACAAGTAACTTAGTTGTTGGCGGGGCATTAGGTTTTACCGATACAGGTCTGGCTTCTAATTTTGTTGCAACGCACCCAAGCTACTACCAAGCGGCTATTCAGAACTTATCTAGTGGCTCTTCGGCAACGGCTGAGTTTATTGCTTACAACGACACTGGGACAGCAACAACTAACTACGCTACGATGGGTATTAACTCATCTGGTTATGTTGGTACAGGCGCTATTAATGCGCCAAACAATGCTTACTTTATTTCTGGCAGCACCGATATTGTTGTTGGTACTATTTCAAGTAATGCAATTCACTTAGTAACTAATAGTTCTGCTACTGATGCTATGACTATTAATGCGGTTGGTGCGATTGCGTTTAACGGCGTATATGGTACGGCTGGTTCAGTATTAACAACAAATGGTTCTGGCGCTCCTCCTACTTGGGGTTCTTCTCCAGTTGACGATGCGTACTTCTTATCCTTTATGATGGGCTAATATGGCAACTTATTCAAACACCTCGTTCGTAGCCAAAAACGTTGGCATATCCGCAGTCAATATTATTACTAGCGTTGCTTCTGGTACTGTGGCTATTTCTAGCTGCATCATATCTAATACTTCAACTGCGCCGATTACTACTTCGGTTTACTTGACTCGCTCTTCTGTTAACTACTATTTGGTCTATAACGCTACTGTGCCTGTTGGCGGTTCGCTTGAAGTAATCCAAGGCAACCGTGTAGTGATGAAGACTAGTGATGCTCTTTATGTTCAAAACGGCAGCGCCTCGTCTGGTGATTGCATTGTTTCTGCTTTGACTGCGACCTAATATGCCATATATCGGTAATACAGTTCAGAACCAAGGGTTTACCCCAGCCATTGATTACTTTAGTGGTAATGGTGTAACTGTAACTTTTACTTTGACACGCCCAGTATCTTCTGTGGCGCAGATGATTGTTGCTGTTGATAACGTCATTCAAAACCCAAGTTCTGCATTTACTGTAGCTGGTAGTGCCATTACATTTACTTCTGCTCCGCTATCAGGCACAAATAACATCTGGGTTGAGTACACCAGTTTAATTACTACCTACGCTGCTATCTCCCAAGACCCAACGGTTATTGGTGACATTACTACTACTGGTGGTGGCTTACTCTCTACTGGCGACTTTGGTAACGCATACCTTGCTGGCACGATTGTTGACTACGTTACAGGTACAGGTCGGGTTACTGTAGGCCCATCAGAAGGCATAACGCTGTACAACGGCGGTACTTCTGCTCGTGCTTCACTATTAGCTTTGACCGCTAACGGCGCTTTAGGTGTTGGAACAACTCCTTCTTATGGAACTGCGGGTCAAGTATTGCAGTCTAATGGCCCTAGTGCAGCCCCTAGTTGGATAACTGTACCTTATACAGCAGACTATTTAATTGTAGCTGGTGGAGGTTCTTGTAAGGCAGGAGAACACGCTACAGGCGGTGGTGGCGGAGGGGCTGGTGGAGCTATTGACGCAGCGATTTCATTAATTTCTGGAAACACATATTCAATAGTTATCGGTGCTGGTGGAGCTGGAGCTGCTGGAGGTGGAAATGGAAACAACGGTAGTAATTCAACTGGGTTTAGCCAAACTGCTATAGGCGGCGGAGCAGGGGGAGCTTATCCAGGATACACAGCAAATTCTGGTGGATCAGGCGGTGGCGGTGGATACACCTCTCCAAATACTCCTGGTTCTGGAACTACTGGTCAAGGTAGTTCTGGCGGATACGGTCTAAATTCTAGTGACCGTGTTGGCGGCGGCGGTGGTGGTGCAGGTGGTGCAGGTGGAAGCGCTAGTGGTAGTAATTCAACTGCTGTTGCTGGTAACGGTGGTGTAGGAATTAATTGGAAATCGCTAGGCACATATTACGCTGGTGGCGGAGGTGGTGGAGCTGCGCCTTGGACTGAAGGTGGTAAAACTGCTGGTACAGGTGGATTGGGCGGTGGCGGTAATGGAGCAAGAGCATCTTCTCAAGTATATCTTGCGGGCGCAAATGGTTCTGCCAACACAGGCGGTGGAGCTGGAGGTAGTTCAGTTAATGGCCCAGCTGGCGGCTCTCAAGACAACCAAGCAGGAGCATCTGGTGGCTCTGGTATTGTAATTATTCGTTACCTCGGATCTCAAAAAGGCACTGGCGGAACTGTAACTTCGTCAGGTGGATACACTTATCATACATTTACATCATCTGGTACATATACAGCTTAAGGAGAAAACATGGGACATTTTGCAAAAGTAGTTGACGGTAAAGTTACACAAGTGATTGTGGCTGAGCCTGATTTCTTTAAAACATTCGTAGATTCAAGCCCTGGTGAGTGGATTCAAACATCCTATAACACCATTGGCAATCAGCATACTCAAGGTGGCACACCATTGCGTGGTAACTACGCTGGTATTGGCTACACATACGATAGAGAAAACGATGTGTTTATCGCCCCAAAACCATCTGAAGACGCTACACTAAATACTGATACATGGCTATGGGAAGTTCCTGTAGTTGAAGAGGCTAAATAATGCCAATCAGTCAAATAGGAACCAACGGAATTGCGGATAGCGCAGTTGTCGCAGTTGATATTGCTGCGGGTGCTGTTACTTCTGCAAAGATAGCTACTGGCGCTGTTGCTTTAGCTACTCAGACTTCTGGGGTACTACCGTCTGCATCTTTGCCTACTGGGTCTGTTTTGCAAGTTCTTCAAAATCAAATTGGTACTTCAACTATTGGTACATCATCTAGTAGTTTTGTTACTACAGGTTTTGGTATTTCAATAACACCAAGAGCAACTACTTCAAAAATTTTAATAACAGTTGCTGGCGGAGGAGCTTATATGGGTACATCTGCTTCAAGTACAATGTATTGCACTATATACAGAAACTCTACAAATTTAAGTAGTACTAATTTTGGGTTTGAGCGAGTTTCAACTCCAGGCGGTAGTTGGGTACTTACACCGCATTCAATGTCAGTTTTAGATAGTCCATCTACTACATCTTCAGTTACATACACAGTATATTTTCGCTCGCTTAATGGAAATGAAGTTCAGTTTAGTGCTGACGATAGGGGTACTACAACAATTACAGCCATGGAAATAGCGGGTTAAATATGCCATACATTGGAAACCCCATATACCAATCGGCTTTTGTTACCGACCAATTTAGCGGTAACGGCTCTACTACGGCTTTCACAATGTCGGTGGCTCCTGCTGGGACTACTAACGTACTTGTGGTGGTATCTGGTGTAGTTCAAGACCCATCTACTTATGGTGTAGTTGGCAACACGCTTAACTTCACAACTGCTCCGCCGACTGGCACAGGTAATATCTCATGCCGCTATCTTGGTGTTCCAGTAACAGGCGTAACTACCACAGCTTACAGAACCGTAACGGAGTTCACAGCTACAGCAGGACAGACTACATTCACACCGCCTTCTTACACCGTGGGATTCATCAATGTCTACCTTAATGGAGTTTTGCTGGGCAGCGCTGACTATACTGCTTCTAACGGAACTACTGTTGTTCTTACTACGGGTGCTGCGGCTGGCAATCTTGTTACTGTAGAGTCCTTCCAAGTCAGCTCTGTAGCCAACGCAATCCCTAATGCTGCTGGCGCAGTAAGTTCTTCTAATATTGTGGATGGTGCTGTAACCCCAGCTAAATTAAGCACAGGCGGTCCTGCTTGGAATTCGTCTAGTCAAGTTAGTATTGGTACTAGTAGCCCAAGTTATAACCTTAGTGTTATCGGAAATGCAAATGCTGACCAAGGAATAAAAGTACAAAACACAAACAGCGGCGGTACTGCTTATAGTGAAATTTGGATCGGTAGCAACACAAACGCTAATCAAACTGCTATTTTTGTACCTTCAAGTGGAAACAGCAATTGGGGTGGGGCTGGCAGTTTAAATTTATACACAGCTTCTGCAACTCCAATTACATTTAATACAAACGCTACTGAGCGTATGCGAATTTCTGGTACTGGAATTGTAACAATGCCTTACCAGCCAATATTTCATGCACAAAAAGACAACGGAGCACAAACTGGTGGTGTACAAATTACATTTAACGTTGTGCTTACAAACGTTGGCTCAAACTACAGCACTTCTACATCTAGATTTACTGCTCCCGTAGCTGGTACTTATCATTTTTACGCATCCGTACTAGATAATGGTTCTGCTGGAACCCACACAGGACCAAGGGTTGGTTTACGTGTAAATGGATCATATGTACAAAAAAATCAAAACTTTTACGATAGCACAGCAGCATATTTTGATTTTGTGCATGTAGAGGTAACTAAAACGCTAGCTGCTGGTGATTATGTTGATTTGTTTAATGACAGCGGACAACCAATATATGGTAGTGAAGCGGTGTTTGGTTATTTTGGTGGCTGGTTAATAGGTTAATTAGGAGAAATAAAATGGCAACATACACAATTACACTTTCTGATGCAGAAAACAAAGCTCTAGGCGTAGTGGCATTTAGCCAAGACGACTGGATTCAAAACGCAGTTCATGAGCGTTGCCGTATTGCTATGGAAGAAATTATTGCTGCTGAAGTTCAGCGCTTATTAGGTGAAGGCAAGTCAATCACAGGTTCTAAAGATGACATCGTGATCGCTGCCCCAATCCAATCTGCCGCAGAACGTCAAGCAGAAGCACAACAGGCGCAAGCTGAACAGGTCTAAAAATGACACAAGCAGCTAACTTAGGCGCTCTCGGTACTAACGTAAATTCTTCTGGAAACCTTGCTTCGCCTACATTTACTGGGCAAGCCACAATACCGACTATTAATTTGACTGGTGGGCAAATAGCTTTTCCAGCAACTCAAAACCCTTCATCTGATGCAAACACACTAGATGATTATGAAGAAGGCACTTGGACACCTACTTATATAGGAAATTCAACCGCTGGAACAACAAGTTATAGTGCACAAATTGGTTGGTATACAAAAGTAGGAAACCTTGTAACTGCTGGGTTTTATTTAAATTTTTCTTCTGCAACTGGAACTGGAAATGTGAATATAGGTGGGCTTCCATTTTCGTCTGGAGGCGGCAACACTTATATAACTGGCTCTTTAATGACGGGAAATATTGATTGGCCCAATGGATACACAATGGCTACGCTTTATAAAATTCCAGGTACTTCGTATTTTGAAATTTATTGTTCGGCAGATAATGCTGGTTGGACACAATTACAAATGGAGCCAGGTGGTGAAATGTTAGGCGGTTGCACTTACCGAATTTAAGGAAAAATTATGTTAGAAAAAAAAGTAATAATCGACAAAATTGAAGTAGTAGAAAATGACATTGTTCAAGTGCGTCAGGCTACAACTATCCTTGAAGATGGTAAAGAACTAAGTAAAAGCTACCATCGCTGGACATTAAACAAAGGCGATGACATTTTCGAGCAAGATCCTAAAGTACAGGCTGTATGCAACGCAGTTTGGGGTGAATAATGCCATTAACTAAAGTCCAAAGTGCAATGATTGGTGGGGGCAGCTCTGTAGCGTTTGCTCCAGAAGTACCTATTTATTTAAACACCCAAACAATTTCTACTTCTTACACAATCCCTACAGGTTCAAGCGCTATGTCTGTCGGGCCAATCACAATCTCTTCAGGCGTGAGCGTCACTATTCCGTCTGGTTCACGTTGGGCTATATTATGAGTTCGGTAAGTATTGCTGGAGATACCAGCGGTTCGATTCTTCTTGCTGCACCTTCGGTAGCTGGTTCTAGTACGCTAACGCTGCCTACTACTGGCGGAACTATTTTGGCTACTACAACACCAGGCACTATTCTGCAAGTAGTTGGCGCTACTTATGCAACAGAATCACCAACTACAAGCACAAGCTATGTAGCTACTGGTTTAACCGCAAGTATTACCCCAAAATTTTCTACTAGTAAAATTTTAATTATTGCTAGTTTTGGGTGTTATACAACAGATAATGGAAAATATTCTATTTTTAGAAATACTACCAATGTAGTTGCCGCTGGTTTAGGGCAGTTAAGAAGTTCTGCTAGTGATTCAACAATGACTTTAACCTATTTAGATTCTCCCGCAACAACATCAGCGACTTCATATACCGTTTATATGAGATGTAATTCCACAGGCACAACGTATATAGCTTTAAACAATTGGACTTGCCAAATTACTTTGCAAGAGGTGGCAGCATGACAACAACAATCAATGCCTCAACCTCGTCTGGTCTGGTTACTACACCTGACAACTCAGGCGCAATAGCGCTTCAAAATAATGGTACTACTGGGCTTTTATTAAGTTCTGGGGGTATTCCAACCACCCCATTACGCCCAGCTTTTTATATTCGTAAGACAGGTTCTCAATCTGTTGGTAGTGGTACAACAGTAACTTTTGATACTGCGGTTACAAACATTGGATCTAACTATAGTACAAGCACAAATTCTTTTACTGCGCCAGTTGCTGGGTTTTATAGTTTTACAGGAAAAGTATGGATTAATAGAAACGGACTTGCGTATGTAGCATTTACTCCATATATAAATGGGTCTGCAATTGCTGGTGGTGCTGGGGCATATACTGACGCATCTGGAGTAAGTTCAGGAAATCTTACATACATTGTTACTATTCAATACTACCTAAACCTTAATGACGCTTTTTCATTTAAAGTTGAATGCCCTGCTGGTAGTGTAATTATTGATAACTCAGGCTACTTCTGTGGCTTCTTGGTGGGGTAAATTATGGCTTTAATTCTAAGTGGCGATACTGGGGTTCCAGCTAGTGGCATGCCTACGGGGTCTGTGTTGCAAGTACAACAAACCGTAAAAACAGATACTTTTTCCACAACAACATACGGTTCATGGGTGGCGGTTACTGGTTTAAGCGTTTCAATTACACCATCAGCTAGTTCAAACAAAATTCTAGTTTCATATAATATAAATGAGTCAAGTGACAATACTATTTGTTATGCAACCATAGCTAGAGACGGCACGATTATTGACGCAGCTCGTGGCGCAACGGCTGGAAGCAGACCTAGAGTAACAACTGGCGCAAACTATGGAAATTATCCAACAATTGATATTGGAAATTATTCATTTAATTACTTGGATAGCCCTGCAACTACATCATCAGTTACATATCAAATTTATATATTTGGAGCGGTTTCTGGAACAACTTACATTAATAGAAACAACAGAGATAACGATGGGTCAGGATTTGACCCAAGAGGTGCTTCAAATATAACTGTTATGGAAATCAAAGCCTAATGTTCGGAATCAGCACCTTTGCTCAATCGCCTTTTGCTTCATTAGGTGGGGTTGCTTACCCAGTTGACATAGCTGAGACC
>Ga0114981_10000046_pt1 | contig 62895 bp, 50 predicted proteins | sample S_140806_MF_Meta_FD_87028 | JGI IMG/M metagenome (GOLD analysis project Ga0114981, IMG submission 87028) | Freshwater microbial communities from Lake Simoncouche, Canada to study carbon cycling - S_140806_MF_MetaG | ecosystem: Environmental > Aquatic > Freshwater > Lake | place: Lake...
CTGGACCTACTGGACCAACAGGCGCGGCGGGTACTGCTGGAACAAACGGTAACAATGGAATTAGTTGTTGGGATTTGAACGCCAATGGTGTGAATGATCCTGCAGAAGATATTAACTCAGATGGAAACTGGGACGGTCTCGACTGTCAAGGTGCTGCGGGTGTAGCTGGACCAACAGGTGCTACTGGCGCAATAGGAACAAATGGATTGAACGGAATTAGCTGCTGGGATTTGAACGGAAACGGTGTGAATGATCCTGCAGAAGATATTAACTCAGACGGAAACTGGAACGCTACAGATTGTGCGGGTGCGACGGGAGCAGTAGGTGCTACAGGTGCCGCTGGAGCTGCTGGACCAACAGGTGCGGTAGGTGCCAATGGTGCGACTGGAGCAACAGGAGCAGTTGGTGCTACAGGTCCTTCAGGCGATCCAGGTGTTGCTGGTCCCACAGGACTCACAGGTGCAACAGGAGTTACAGGTTCGACAGGCGCAGTTGGTGCTACTGGGGCTAATGGAGCAACTGGAAGTACAGGATTAACAGGTGCAACAGGAGTTGCGGGTCCGACAGGCGCGACAGGCGCAACAGGTGCAATTGGTGCTACCGGGGCTAATGGAGCAACTGGAAGTACAGGATTAACAGGTGCAACGGGAGTTGCGGGGGCTACTGGCGCAACCGGAGCGACTGGACTTAATGGAGCAACGGGAAGTACAGGATTAACTGGTGCAACGGGAGTTGCGGGGGCTACTGGCGCAACCGGAGCGACTGGAGTTAATGGAGCAACGGGAAGTACAGGATTAACTGGTGCAACTGGAGCTGCGGGTCCTTCTGGTGCTGTTGGTGCGACTGGATTAACAGGTTCTAATGGAGCAACGGGAAGCACCGGATTAACCGGCGCAACAGGTGTTGCGGGTCCGACAGGTGCAACAGGCGCAGTTGGTGCTACCGGGGCTAATGGTGCAACTGGAAGTACAGGATTAACAGGTGCAACGGGAGTTGCTGGGGCTACTGGCGCAACTGGTGCGACTGGAGTTAATGGAGCAACGGGAAGTACAGGATTAACGGGTGCAACAGGAGTTGCGGGTCCTACAGGTTTAACAGGGGCTAATGGAGCTACAGGTCCAACAGGTCCAACTTGGACCTTATCTACCCTAACATACAATACAAACGGAACAATAACATTGAATGGAACTGCAGGTTCCGGAGGTCCACTTACTACAACTGGAGGAGCTTGGTTACTTGACGGTAACACCGGTACAAACGTTGCAACACAATTCATGGGGTCAGTCGACAACATGAGTGTTGCATTCAGGACAAACAATACTGAGGTGATGCGCATGACAAATGGTCAACGATTGGGGATTGGTACTACTACACCAACTGTCAAGGCAGAAGTTTCTTCTGGAACTACTGACGCGTTCTACGGTCATAGTAATAACGTTGGTGCATATGTTGGTTACGAGACCAACTTCTCGTTTGGTACTCCAGCTCAAAACTTACTTGGCGCTGGGTTGTGGGCTTCTAATCCAGCAGCAGGATACACCAGCGCATTTGCACAATCAAGCGGCGCAGCAACAGTTGCAGCAAACATCAGCTTTTCAAGTGTTTGGATGGCAAGTTATAACTACGTTGAAAATGCTTCTGCCACTTTCAACCCTAGTGTAAACTACAACCAATTGAATGTTACGAACACTACGCTTCCCGGAACACAGATTGCCTTGCGAGGTTTCAATAACCGTGCAACTACTGCGGGAAATCCAGGATATTCAGTGGGCGTACAAGGTTTAGCCAATTCGCAGAATCAGGATGGTCTTGGTGTTCAAGGTCTTTCCTTCTCCAACTCAGCAATCTCTTTTGGCGGATATTTTGAAGGTCTTACTTACCCTGGAGTTAGTTGGGCATATGCCTATGTTGGAGGTACGCCAAACGCCGCAACGGCTCGCAAAATTATTGGTACTGGTACAGTTTCGGAAATAGTACCTACGCCTAATCACGGCCGTGTAACATTAACGTGTCCTGAATCTCCAGAGTATTGGTACCAAGATTACGGTTCTGTCCAAATGGTGAATGGATTCGCGCATGTTGAGTTAGATGCTGTTCTTGCTGAAATAATAGTTGTGGATGCGGAAAATCCAATGAAAGTATTTTGCACCCCAGTAGAGATGCTGTACTTCAATGGTGTGACTATTGTTAATCAGACTGCAACTGGATTTGATATTGTAGAATTGAACGGAGGAAACCACTCAGGCAGGATTGATTATCAAATCGTCTGCAAACCAAAAACCAACTACGGCGAAGGTAGATTCCCTCAAGCTCCTGGTCCAGCATGGCTCAAGGCTGAAGAAGAACCAGCTTCAGCAAAAGCAGCCAACCAACCAACATACGGGCAAGTCTTCCACTGGCCGTCTGATGATGTTCAGTATGGCTACACCGGTTTAGCTCGCCAACGCTTGTCGGAGTTACGTGCTCCTCAAATGGCTAATAAAAATTTGGTGCCTCAGAAGTAATTGATCTATTTGATTGCTGCTTTTTTGCGAACTGAATCTTTAAAGATGTTGCTATTAAGCGAAGTTGGAACAATCAATAATGCTTCTTATCAAATACCAAATCCCGGTCACAAGCCGGGATTTGCTTTTCTCACGAATTCACCTACATTTGTTAGTGCCCCCTTAATTTTATTCAACAAACTAATGAAGAAATTATTAGCAGTACTATGCTGTTTATTCGCCGTAATGGTAGTATCAGCGCAAAACAATGTAGGGATTGGAACGACAACACCTAACCCATCCTCTATTCTTGAAGTGCAATCGACTACGCAAGGTGTGTTGGTTCCAAGAATGACGGCTGTGCAGCGCTTGGCAATTCCAGTTAACGCAACTACAGAAGGATTGTTGGTGTATGATTTGGACACGTTGTGTTTCTTCTACTACAAAGCTGGTGTGTGGACATCACTCTGTAATTCAGGTGGCGCGGGTCCAACTGGTCCTACCGGTGCGGCGGGAACTGCTGGAACAAACGGTAACAACGGAATCAGTTGTTGGGATTTGAACGCCAATGGTGTAAATGATCCTGCAGAAGATATTAATACAGATGGTAACTGGGATGGACTCGATTGCCAAGGCGCAGCGGGTGTAGCTGGTGCGACCGGAGCTACTGGTGCTGTTGGTACGAACGGATTGAACGGAATCAGTTGTTGGGATTTAAATGGGAACGGCTTGAATGATCCTGCTGAAGATATAAACACAGACGGTAACTGGAATGCAGCAGATTGTGCTGGTGCGACTGGTGCAGCTGGTGCGACTGGTGCAGCTGGCGCTACAGGGGCAGTTGGCGCTACGGGCCCTTCTGGCGACCCGGGTGTTGCGGGTCCTATTGGTGCTACCGGGGCTAATGGACCAACTGGAAGTACAGGATTAACAGGTGCAACTGGAGCTGCGGGTCCAACAGGTGTAACAGGCGCAGTTGGTGCTACCGGGGCTAATGGAGCAACTGGAAGTACAGGATTAACAGGTGCAACAGGAGTTGCGGGTCCGACAGGCGCAACAGGTGCCGTTGGCGCTACAGGCCCCTCTGGAGATCCTGGGCCAACTGGGGCCGTTGGAGCAACAGGAGCAATTGGAGCTACAGGACTAACAGGGGCAACTGGGGCAGTGGGAGCTACCGGTGCTACAGGGCCAGTTGCTACAATTTCATCCTCCAGCACAACAGGAGATAACCTTCTCACCGCAACTGTGTTCACCAACTTGCCTGGTGGATCAATTGCTTTCACCCCATCTACCACTAGCGCACTTATAACTTTCACAGCAGCCGGATTTGGTTATACCGGTTCAAACTCCTACGTAGAGTTTCAAGTCTTAGTCAATGGTGTTCCAGTTGGAGGCACTTGCGAAAAAGTTGGTGTATACAATTCTTTCAGCGGACTTTCAACCACCACTTGGAGCGTTGCTTTTTCTAAGAACGTAACGGTGAACGCCAACATAGCAAATACGATACAAATTCAATATCGAACAGGTGCTATTTCAGGTACAACTGGTATAGGTATTTACGCTACTACCCAACCAGGTCATCACGCTACAGTAACAGCAATCTACCGTTAAGTTTATGCAATCAAGTAACAAGCTAATATTTGCTATTACAACTGCTGTCTTACTCATTGCGGGCGGCAATAACTTAAGCGCGCAGAATAAACTTGCAGCATCAGGCAACGAAGACTCTGCTAAATCAGCACCTGTCAATGCGCCAGTTTTATCGAACGGCAATGCTGAGAATACCCCTGGGCAAAGTCAAGGTTCGGTGACTCCCAAGCTTGCGGCTTCTGCTCAGGATGTACCAGCGAGCTCTAATAGTGAAAGCCAAAGTCAACAGCCCGCTATACCACCCCGAGAAGAGAAAAAGTAATTAATTGTCTAAAAGATTATTGAACGCAAAAAGCTGCTCTATCAAGAGCAGCTTTTTTCATATCAACCATAATCAGAATCTACGCATCGATCTTCGCGTACTTCGCATTCTTCTCGATGAATTCACGACGTGGCGGAACATCATCACCCATCAACATCGAGAAAATACGATCTGCTTCAGCAGCACTTTCGATCGTTACTTTGCGCAGCGTACGGAATTCCGGATTCATTGTCGTTGACCACAACTGTTCTGCGTTCATCTCTCCAAGACCTTTGTAACGCTGGATGCCTACAGAAGACTCTTTGCCGTCTCCAGCAAGTTCTTTCACGTGTGCACTGCGCTCTTCTTCTGTCCAGCAGTAACGCTCCTCTTTGCCTTTTTTCACGAGGTAAAGCGGTGGTGTAGCAATGAAGAGATATCCATTCTCAATAATCTCCTTCATTTGACGGAAGAAGAATGTCATGATCAAAGTAGAGATGTGACTTCCATCAACATCCGCATCGGTCATGATTACAATCTTGTGATAACGTAATTTATCTAAGTTGAGGGCGCGCTCATCTTCTGACGTTCCGCGGTAAACTCCAAGTGCGGTGAAGATGTTTTTAATTTCCTCGTTTTCGTAGATCTTGTACTCCATTGCTTTCTCCACATTGAGGATTTTACCTCGCAATGGCATGATCGCTTGGAAAGCACGGTTACGACCTTGTTTAGCTGTTCCTCCCGCAGAGTCTCCCTCAACAAGGAACAATTCACATTTCGAAGGATCATTCTCTGAGCAATCCGCCAATTTACCTGGTAACCCTCCACCAGTAAGCGCTCCTTTCCGCTGTACAAGTTCACGTGCTTTGCGCGCTGCGTGACGAGCTGTAGCGGCAAGAATAACTTTATCTACGATCATGCGCGCCTGCTTTGGATTTTCTTCCAAATATTGGCTAAGCATGTCACTCACGGCAGAACTTACAACACCATCGATATCGCTATTACCGAGTTTTGTTTTTGTTTGTCCTTCAAACTGCGGCTCCTGCACTTTCACAGAAATTACGGCTGTCAAACCTTCACGGAAATCGTCACCGTTGATTTCAAACTTCAATTTTGAAAACATTCCGGCTTTCTCTGCGTAATTCTTAAGCGTACGTGTCAATCCGCGACGGAAGCCGGCAACGTGTGTACCACCTTCATGTGTATTGATGTTGTTAACGTACGAATGAAGATTTTCGCTGAACGAAGAATTGTATTGCATTGCAACTTCAACCGGAACGCCATTGCGTTCACCTTCCATACAAATAATATCTTCCGTTAGTCTTTCACGATTTGCATCGAGATAAGCAACGAATTCACGCAAACCACCTTCAGAAAGAAACTTCTCGCTTACAGGGAATCCTTCTTCATTCTTCGAACGCAAATCAAATAGCGTAATGGAGATTCCTTTGTTGAGATATGCCAATTCACGCATACGGCTGGCGAGTGTCTCGAAATTATACTCAGACGCCATGAAGATGGACAAGTCGGGCCAGAAATGAACTTCAGTTCCCGTCAGCTCAGTTGTACCGATTTCACGAACTGCATACTGCGGTTTACCAATGGAATACTCCTGTTCGAAGATTTTACCTTTCGTATGAACCGTAACGTGAAGTTTTGTAGAGAGCGCGTTCACGCATGAAACACCCACCCCGTGCAAACCACCGGATACTTTATAAGAGTCTTTATCAAATTTACCCCCGGCGTGCAGAACCGTCATAACAACTTCAAGTGCAGAACGCTGCTCTTTCTGGTGAAAGTCTGTTGGAATACCGCGACCATCGTCTTTTACAGAGATGGAATTATCTTCATGAATTGTAACAGTGATATTCTTACAATGACCAGCGAGCGCTTCATCAATTGAGTTATCTACCACTTCGTATACCAAGTGATGCAGACCTTTTACGCCAACGTCACCGATATACATCGCAGGTCTTTTTCTAACGGCCTCAAGGCCTTCAAGAACCTGTATACTGTCTGCTGAATAGTCAGATCCTTTATTTTCTTTCACAATCTCTTCCATATGTTGAGTGACCCCGTTTCAGGGTATATTTTAATCAAACAAATTTACAGAAAATACAGGGTTTTTTCGAGATTTTCCCTCTCAAACGGCAGGTACTTTTCAACAAAAATGTTAATAAATCAAGCGAAAAAAACTTGACCTTTTACGAATCGAATCAGCACCGGAAAATCTTACGCGCTCAGAATGTGTACGTAAGTCCGCCAATCAGGTTGAACTTCTGCGTTGGATAGCCATACCACCGTTCATAACGCTGTCCGGCCAGGTTTCTAAAATCGACATACAGCGACAGAAACTTGTTGTAGCGGTACTCTGCGCCCAAGTTGATATCAATAAGACCTTTCATGTTCACTGTAGTGTTACCAGCGCCCGTATTCACTTTTGCGTATTGACCGTTGAGGTAATACATTTCAGAGTGAACAATGATCTTATTCTGAATATTGTATGAGGAAAGAAGACCTAATCGCAATGTAGGTGTGTGCCAAGGATGCTCTTCCACATCCATTGAGTACTGATACCAGTCCCCACTAACAATGAACTTGATTTTTTCCAACTGCTGCCAGCCGATCTGTCCGCCAACATGAACTACATCAGCTCCATCGTACACTACATTGAATTTGTTTTGCATAACATCTTGCGCGAACACCGTATTCACATAGAAAGGCGCATTCTTCAACTCATAGCGTGATGCAGAAAGCTGGTAGAAAATTTCAGAACTGAGCGTACCCTTCAATCCTATTTCAAGGTCAAACAGTCGCTGAGTGTTTTTTAATTCGCCAGCAACGGCAGAAGACACGAAAGGGTTTGTTGCGCTTAGTGATCGATAGTTATTGCGATCCAAAGATCCTGATAGTGAAATGTACGGAATGATGTAATGATTGAAAATATCATAGCTGAAATACGCTTGAGGGAAGAAGTATGTTGCTCCTTCTCCATCCGTCTCATGAAACAAACCTACGCCAGCTGAAGCAAAAAGCTTTTTGCCTCTAGCAGTGAAGCGAGGAACAAACTTGACAATTGTGCTATTGAGCGTGTCTGATAGTCCGCTCACACGGTTGTAATCTATTCCGAAAGTCGCATCGAGATATTCTGTGCGAATATAACGACCAGCATTTGCGTTGAGCATAATTCTATCTTCAGTAACACCAACGCGATTGTCGAAATAATTATATCCAACCTGTATATCGTGATTGATAGCCGCAGAATCGCTGTAAAAACTCTTCACGCCTGCACCAGCACTGAAGAATGAGTATTTCTGGCGAGTAAAGTCCTTGGTAAATGAATTGGCCGCTATTGGACTACCGTAGTTGTAAACCACATCACGATCATACCCAAAACAGCCCGCCAATTCATGCTTCTTGAGATATCGTTTGCCAAACAAGTCAACATTCTGACTGCTATAGCCAGCGAATTCTCCCGCAACATTCTTCGGTCCAGAACCTGCGGAAATATGTCCCGCATGAATTCCCCACGCTCCTGTTTTTGATCTTCCAGACATGATGTTTATTTCGCCCAGAAAAGTTGAATAGTTTCCTACTCCGATCCGTGCATATGACTTGTACAATTTCGGCAAAGGTTCACTACCCATTTTCGCAGCCTTAATCGTATCCAATCCGAATGCTGTAGAATATCTTTTACTTTGAATGGCATACGTAAATTTAGGCGTAGGCAAAGTTGTATCACGCGTGCGTGCCGCTTCAGGCACTTTCCTTACCTTCGTGCGAATTACAGGCACTGGATCATTGGTTGCATCAATGGTGTACGTTTGCGCTTCTGCTACAAACGGAACCAGAACTGTGAAGAATAAAATCAGGTTTTTCATTGTCCGCCTCCGTTTCCGTTTTCAAAAAGTTTCTGATCATCAGGATTTCCTAATGGGATAATCAATTCCTCCTGCTTTCGTTCGCCCGGCTGTCCTTGCGCTGCATTGATCAAGTCCAGTTTTGCCTGTGCCCGTTTCACGTGTGCTGGAGAATCGCCATTCTCGATGTACCAATCTAGAACGATGTGTGCTTTTGCAGTGTCTTTTAATGCAAGGTGATTATCAGCAAGCAACAACCAACCTTCTCCAGACCATTCAGGAAATGCATCGTAGTCATTTATGTGTTTCAGAATATCCTTCTCCACTGCTTTTGAAGGCTTAGAAAGATACTTGAGATAACACAACTGATAGCTTGCTTCTGCGGCGTAATTAGTATTCGGAGCAAGTCCGCCTACTTCTTTGAAATATTTTTCTTCGCCCGCATTATCGCCTGAAGTAAGTGCATACTTTCCTTTGATGTAATTTGCTTGGCCCATCACATCATTCGGAAGACCTTTTAGCGTTAAGACTTTTCCCGCGTAAGCAGCGGCCGAATCCATGTTATTTTGGAACAAGTAACAACGCATGAGATTCACTTTGCAGTCGTTCTGGTCAGCAGAATTTTTAGCCTCAACAGAAAGTCGCGTATACATTCTAATTGCATTTGCCCAATCTTTTTGCGAATAGTATATCGAAGCAGAGCGCTTGAGAGCAACTTCCGTATACTTGGTTTGACCTTTATCGAGAATAGCATTATAACTTCCGAGCGCAGTTGTATAGTCATTGGACTTATAAGAACATTCCGCGCGCATAAAATGAACTTCAGTGATGTACAATCCAGAAGGATATTTCTGAATGTATTTGTTCGACTGAATCAGTGCTTCGCTACAATTCCCAAGGTTGTAATACTTAGCCGCCACTGCGTAAGTAGTACTATCGGCAACAGCAGTACTTTCAGAAAACCCAACGGAAGAAGCGTATGATTCCCATTGTTCCAATTGATTTTTAGCGAGATAGATTTCCTTTATTTCTTTCATGAGATCTTTGAACTCCTGTGTCCCCTTGCCTTTCACCAATTCCACTGCGCTCTTGTACATGCTTAACGCATTGTCAAGATCATTCTTCACGCGATAAATCAATCCCATATTAGTGAGACACGAGACCGCAAACGGACCCTTCGGCTCCTTCATGTACACCTCATTGTATGATGTAAGCGCGCGATCGTAATCTTTTAACTCGTGTAATGTTCTCGCCTCCTGATATTGACCATTGGCGAGGTAACGCGATCCAGGGTACGTCTCACGCATTGTTTTCAATGCGTTTGCTTTTTCTTCTTTTTTGCCCAGATATCCGTATGCCATTGCTTGCTGGTACAATGCGTAGTCTTTGTTCCTAGCGTCAGGAGTAGGTGTTGCTACCGCTTTACCATAGAATTCCGCCGCATTGATAAAATCACTCATTCGGAAATAACCATCTCCCATACAGAGGTATGCATCAAAAATGCGTTCGTTCGCATCGTTAGTGCCTTTGTTGGTGACGTATTTTCTGAACCACACAACTGCATCTGTGAATTTGTCTTGCTCGAAATAGCAATAACCAATATTGTAGTTTGCCGTATTGTAATTCGGAAGAATCGTTGCACCTGGAGTTATCTGAAATTTCTTGTAACACGCAATTGCTTTGTCGTATCCTGTGGTATCCTTTCCACTTTCGGCAATAGCATACCAACTCTCCCCTTTCCAATATTGCGCTTGGGAGTTGAATTCACGATTAATTGGATAAGTCATTGACTTGTCGAAATTTTTGATCGCTTCAACATAATTCTTCTGATTGAACAACTCTATCGCACGGTTGTACGCCACTTTTTGGTGTGTAGCCTGCATTGCTGGAGAAAGAACTTTGATCTTCTCGATTGACTCCAATGCCAACTGATAATTTTTCGAACTGAGATAAACATCTGTAAGCAACAGATAAGCCTCATCACTTCTAGGCGTATTCGGATATTCGGCGAGATAATTATTGAGTGCTACGATTGCTTCATTGAATGGGCTGAATGAAAGTTCATAGCTAAGTCGTGCATAATTGAACAATGCATCTTCACGAATAACTGGGTCAATTTTTATAGCTGAAGCTCTACCGAAAGCAGAACGCGCACCTTGTTTATCTCCATTACGCACGTGACAATCGGCGAGATGATACCATGCATTCTGTGCAAGAGCATCTACTGAATCGTTAGCAGCCGCTTCAAAGTAAGGAATCGCCTTTCCCAATGTATCCGCTTTGTAATAGGCATATCCCAATTCATATGATTCCTCTCTTGTGAGAGATCCAACGCCCGCACGGTGCTTTTCCAAGTACGGAATTGCTTCCTTGAATTTGTTTGTACGGTAATAAGAAGCTCCAATAATGTGTGCAATCTCAGGAACCTTCTTTGTGTCTGACGAATCAAGCAACGGAGGAGCGAACGCAATCACCTCATTATATTTTCCTTGCAAATAATAAATCTGAGAAATGTACCATGGTGTAACCGGACCGAACACAGGATCGTTTTGCAATTTCAAAAATCCAGGAAGTGCTGTTTCGTAATTTCCTTCTGTGTAGGCAATGTGCGAATAGAAATATGTGGCCGCCGATGCATATTTCGAATCTACATCACGAATTTCATAGAAGTCAGTTTTTGCAGAATCGATATGACCAAGCATGTAGTGCGCATAGCCACGCTTGAAATAGTATTCAGCAAGTTCCTCTTGTTGCAAGTCATAAATCTCCACCTCGCGGAACCAGAGTAATGCCCCTTTGTAATCTTTCTTTCTGTAATTGTAACGTCCCAATTGAAAGTGAACCATTCTGCAACGAGGGCTCTCCGGATGGTGCATCAAGAAGTCAGTTAGTCGAACCTCCGCATCTTTGTGAAACAATTCCATAGCACAAATAGCTGCGTAATACTCAGCATCTGTTACCAATAAATCGTTCTGATTTGATGCTCCGGCTACGATGCCGTCGAAAACATTTTGAGCCTCTGCATATTTCTGTTTTCCGAAAAGATCGAGTCCGTTGCGATATGCTGCATCTGGAGCAACAACACCCTGTGTTTGTTGTGCAAAACCTGATGTTGGACTAATCAGTGCAAGCAACCCGAAAAGCAGGACAATCCTGAATAAACCCATTTGCGAGATAGTTTAGCGAATAAAGGTAGTACGGGTCATTTCATCGCTTGGTCGGGTGTATTTCTACTTATCAACGTGAACATGTTGAAATTATTGCAAGCGAAATAATGTTAACGACCCATGGAAACATGCAATATGATTACGTTTGTAGGAGAATGGAAGCAGAAACAATCATATCACTGGAAAAAGTGTCGGTATTCCAGAAGCACAACATGGTATTGAATAATGTTGACTTCAAAGTATCGAAGGGAGAATTCTTGTACTTGGTAGGAAAAACCGGCAGCGGAAAAAGTTCATTGATGAAAACGCTGTATTGCGATGTTCCATTGCAACAAGGTCAGGCCACTATCGCTGGATTTGACCTTGCACGCATTACGGCAAAACAGATTCCTTATTTGCGTCGTAAAACAGGGATAGTCTTTCAGGATTTCCAATTGCTATACGACCGAAGCATCAACGACAATCTATATTTCGTGATGAAAGCAACGGGCTGGAGCGATAAAGCCAAAATGCAAGAGCGCGCACAGGAAGTATTGGACAAAGTAGGACTTGCAACGAAGGGGCACAAAATGCCGCACGAACTTTCTGGTGGAGAACAGCAACGCGTGTCTATTGCCCGTGCCCTGTTAAATAATCCAGAAGTGATTCTTGCCGACGAACCTACGGGCAATTTAGATCCAGAAACTTCCGAAGGCATAATGCGTATTCTGAAGGAAATTAGTCAAACTGGAACTGCAGTAATCATTGCTACGCACGACATGCTTGTAGTTGGAAAGTTTCCAGCTAGAACTTTGCGTTGTGAAAATGGAGCAGTAGTAGAAGCTTGAGTTAAGAAATCAGCTTGAGGATTTTTTCTGCATTCATCTTGTTGGAGAAACGATCCCCCAAAACAAGTAATCTGCGCTCCACATCTTCTTTAGTGAATGGCACATTCAACAATTTTTGAATTTCCGCACGCATAGAAGAAGCATCTTCACGAATAACGCACAACGATTCCAATCCCGTATTAGCAACCATTGGTGCATTCACCAAGCAATGTCGGCCATTGAACAAAGCCACAAGCAACTTGAGCTTTATTCCTGTGGCCTGAAACGTTGGCAGAATATTGATATGCGCTTGACTGATTAACGCATCAATTTCATCAGTAGCAATATTCGCCTTGATTGTCACATTCTTCATTCCCGAAACTGCGGTGCGCAATTCAACTGAAGGATTATTTCCAGCAATAACGAGCGGATAATCTAAAGAACGAAATACCTCGTTCACCAAAAATAACGCCGCTTGATTATTCTCCCCTACTTCAAGGTTGCCATGATAAAACGCGAAACTACCTGAACCTTCAGGGCAGGTTACACTTTCATTCGCGTGAAATGCCATGACATGTTCAACGTTTTTGTATCGTCGAGACAGATCCGCCGCATCAGCAGGAGAAATAGCAAGTACATGTTGAGCTGAATGAAGAACCGTTTCAAAGCGCTCCAGTTTACTCGCTTCCCTTCTGAAATATTGCCTTCTCGACCACTTCTTTTCCACCCGCTCCAATGCCCTGTAGTAATCATGCTCTATGTTATGCGTACGAACAATCTTGCATCGATCTTTTATGCTCGGGTGACTCACATACGCACAGCAATGGAGACCTTCGAATAAAATAGGCGCATCGTTTGCACATAATCTTTTCAAGAGGAAATCCGACCTTCGCGAGCTAACAATGAATGGTTCCGAATCAAACAATTTTAGCGGAGAATTGTTTCTAGAATAATAGAAAACGTTCTCGCAATACTTATTCAGTTCCGCGGATTGCTTTCTTCCGTATTGAAAACAATGTAAAGTGATTTTTACACCCGCAGCATGTAGCGCCTTGATTTTATAGAACACGTCAATGACTCCGCCATAGCTAGCGGGAAATGGAATGTCAAACGAAACAATGTGCAACCGAGGATGTGGCATCAAGTTGGCGAATTTCGGGAATTTTGCTGTACCGAATAGCAGTTGTTTCAGAAATAGCGAATAGTGGTTTATTTGAGGAAACGTTCATAAACACTTCGGAGAACGACTTCTTCATTCTCCCAGCATAGCTGTTCAGCCGCGACACTCGTATTCTGTTTCCACGTAGAATAGTCGGATGACTCCAATGCCGACATAATTGTTTCTGCAAGGTACTTCGGCTCGAATCCTGAAGCTACAATGCCTACTCGGTAATCGCGAATGATCGTTGCCACTTCCGGCAGATCAGAAGCAAGAACAGGAACGCCTGCTTGTATGTAGTCGAATATTTTATTAGGCAAGCTCAACCGATAATTAATATTTGTTGGTTTATCCAACGTCACACCCAAATCGGCAAGAGATGTGTAACTCCGCAAAACTTCATAGGGAACTTTCCCGGTTAGTATTACTCGATCATGAAGCGCATTTTCCTCGATCAAGAGTTTAAGCTTCGGAATAACATCACCGCTTCCTACGATAAGAAGCAATACACCATCAAGATACTTCATCGCCTCCACCAATTCTTCAGAACCGCGGTCAATATTGATTCCCGCTCCTTGGAGCAGGACTATTTTTTTATCAGAAGGAAGTCCAAGTTCATCGCGCGTCTTGGTTTTAATAGCGCCTGTGATCTTGCGCGGCACATTCCTCAACACCAGAGGCCTAATTTCATACTTCGCAAAAAACCAATCCGCGATAGATGAGTTAACAGTGAACACGAACTTGAGTTTAGGAAATAACCATCCTTCCAGCTTGCGCCATACATTTTGTTTGAAGGCACTTCCAGAAAGTTCCGGTACCTCTGTAAATATTTCATGTGAGTCGTAAACGAGAGGGATTCTTTTCACTTTTGAGATGAGATAATTCGGCAATAGCGTATCCAAATCATTCGCAACAAGCAAGTCTTGCTTTCTGAATAAGAGCGAGAAAAAAAGCCGGATCTGAAAACTTGCATAAAACAATACTCCACGCTCAAAAATCAACTTCATTCGATGTGTTGCATAATCGCGTTTTGCAAGATTGAGACTAGCGTTCTGCCTTCTTCCAATCAACGTAACTTCGTATCCCATTGTATGCAGCGTGGTGCACACTTTATGTACGCGCTGATCGGTAACCAGATCATTGATAACGGAGACGCTGACTTTTTTCACACTGAACTGTTGATGCACCGAAATTAACGAATAATTCGGGGGTTCCATTTAACTACCTTTGTAATGATGAAACCGGAAGAAAATTACTCCCTTCTACAGCACAATACCTTTGGCATGAATGTGTATGCCAAGCTATTTGCCAAATTCAATTCTGAAGAAACCTTGGATGCATTGGCCAATGCAAAAGAATGGAAAGAAAATGATCCTTTGATTCTGGGAGGTGGCAGTAATATTCTTTTCACGAAAAACGTAGATACGCTGGTTGCTTTGAATCAAATCAAAGGAATCGAGAATCGTGGCGGTGACGACCAATACATTTATTTACGAGTAGGCGCAGGAGAAGGGTGGCATGAATTTGTGATGTATTGCGTTGCCAATAACTATGGCGGTATTGAGAATCTATCCCTTATTCCGGGAAGTGTAGGTGCTGGACCCATGCAAAACATTGGAGCATATGGCGTAGAACTGAAAGATGTTTTTCATGAATTAGAAGCATATCATATCAAAGGGCGCTACTTTGTAAAGTTCAGAGCAAACGAATGCAATTTCGGTTATCGCGAAAGTGTTTTCAAAAACAAGTTCCGTAATGAATTTGTGATTTCCCGCGTTACTTTCAAGTTACACAAGCAGCCTAAATTGAACACATCCTACGGTGCAATAGAAAAAGAATTGGAACGAATGGGCGTGCAAGAATTATCGATCAAAGCAATAAGCGACGCCGTTATTAATATCCGATCAAGCAAGTTGCCCAATCCGAAAGTCCTCGGTAATGCTGGAAGTTTTTTCAAGAATCCAGTAATATCAGCATCGCAACATGAAATACTCAAATTGAAATATCCTGACGCCGTCGCTTATCCTTCAGGAGAAGATTTCAAATTAGCAGCAGGGTGGTTAATTGAGCAATGCGGTTGGAAAGGATATCGCGAAGGAGATGCAGGTGTACACAAAGATCAAGCACTGGTATTGGTCAACTACGGCTCAGCTACCGGAGAGGATATTTACAATCTCTCTCAAAAAGTATTGAATTCCGTGGAAGAAAAATTCGGAGTATTACTAGAACGTGAGGTGAATATTCGCTAGACGCCCACTATGTTCACTGACAGAAAGTTCACTTAATTACTGCGCCAAGTCCTGCCATTTGATCCCAGAATCTAGGCCATGATTTTTGCACCACGTCCAATGATTTCATTTTCATACTAGGATGCAGAATAGACAAAGGAGCAAATGACATCGCCATACGGTGATCCTCGTATGTTTCCACCACTGGATCTTCTGCACACGGGCCATCAAACGATCTAATTTCAAGAACTCCTTTCTCCGGCTCGGCGCATGTAACACCGAACTTTTTCAATTCGGCAATGACTGCGTGAATCCGATCCGTTTCCTTTACGCGCAATGTATTCAGACCACCCATGAGAATCGGAATTCGTTTCGCTGCGGCTACGACTGCACACGTCTGGACAATATCTGGACAATCTTCAAAATCAAATGCGAACGCTTTCGGTACATAATTATTTTTCGACAAGCGCACACCTCCATTCTCGTATGAAGTACTTACACCAAGAAATGGAAACACCAAGGCACAGATAGCATCGCCTTGCAGACTCCGCTCGTGTAACCCTTCTAGAAAAATATCTGCTTCATCAGCAACTGCAGTTAGTGCGTAACAATACGAAGCTGCACTCCAATCTGCTTCCACTTTGAATTGCGTGCGTGGATCATCTACCAAATATTTCTGGTTGCTCACTGAAAGTGTATCACCGTTCCAAATTCCGAAAACATGGAATCGCTCCATAATGCGCAATGTCATGAGAATGTAGGGTGTAGATGCAATTGGCCCCTTGAATCGAATTACTAGTCCGTTGTGCAAAGTAGGTGCAATCAGTAACAACGATGTTACAAACTGACTACTTACACTTCCATCTAATTCGATTTGACCACCGCGCAATTTTGTTCCAGTAATTTCAATAGGCGCGAAACCTTCTTCACCTAAATATTTTATTTGCGCTCCTAAATGTCGAAGAGCTTCCACCAATATACCAAGTGGTCTCTTCTGCATACGCGAAGTGCCCGTAAGGATACGCGTTCCAGGTAGTGACGAAAAATAACCAGCCAAGAAGCGTAAAGTAGTTCCTGCTGCTCCGCAATCATAAATATGGTCCGTAGCATCTTGCTGCTCCGATTTTCCTAATAACCGCAGTAATACTTGCGAATCCTGTGCGTCGGAAATTTGAGGAAGTTGCTCAGCAGTTCCTGTCAGCGCGCTAATAATCAACAGTCGATTACATTCGCTTTTTGACAGAGGCAATTTAATGTTGCCTTTCAGAATACGCGGAATGGTTACTGTGCTTATTGAACCAGAGCTCATAACTAGGATTACAAAAGTGAGCGGTAATAGTTGAGGGAAGATATAATAATTTCAGCAGAAACTAATTGTCCTTCAATACAAGATCCGATAGATTTCAATAACGTCATGCGCACTTCTCCATTCTTATTTTTCTTGTCGTGACGCATTAATTCAAGAGTCCTGTGATCGTCCGTTGGATTCAATACTTGTAACGGGAAATATACACAAATGTTGCGCGTAATGTCTGAAAGTTCGGTATCGGTCAACCCTGATAACTTCATTGAAATCCACGCCTCGCAAATCATACCAATCGCTACGGCTTCGCCGTGCAAGAGCGTTTTTTCATTACCCTCTAGAAACAAACTTTCAACTGCGTGGCCAATCGTATGACCGAAGTTCAACCATTTACGTTCTTTCAGCTCTTTCGGGTCTCGAGTGGTGATACTCGTTTTAATTGCAATTGAATCTTTTATGATTGCACCAATAAAATCGAAGTCGTGCAGATCACATTCACAACATAGATTCCAATATTCCCCATCAGCAATAAGTCCATGTTTTAGAATTTCTGCTAATCCCGATGTATATACTCTCTTTGGTAGTGTGCGTAAAAAAGGTGGGTAGATCAGTGTTTGCTCTGGATCAGAAAAAACGCCGATTTGATTTTTGAGTGGTCCAAGATCAATCCCTGTTTTACCTCCAACCGACGCATCGACCTGCGCCAATAGCGTTGTAGGAATATTGACAAAACAGATTCCTCGCTTGAACGTAGAAGCTACAAATCCTCCCAAATCGGATATAACACCGCCGCCAAGATTAATCAACAATGAATGACGATCTGCGCCTAGCTCCGTTAATGCAGACCAAACCTCTGCGCACACTTCCAGATTTTTATTCTCTTCTCCACTTTCCAATTCAACAATCTCCGCCTCGAGAAGTTTGGGCACGCGAGTAATCAATTCCGGCAAACAGTGTTGCAAAGTGTTTTCATCAACCAAAACAAAAATCGACGAGAAGTCACGCTCTTTTAGAAAGAGCGACAAGTGAGAAAACACCTCGTCACCAATAATAATGGGCGTGCGATGAGCGGGACTGACAACGGTCATTTAACAAAGAAACGAAAAGAGCGGGCTTTGTACAGCATACCAACGCAATGAAATCAACAATGAACAATGAAAACCTCCGAGAGCCCGAATCTATTTCCTAATTTTACGCGATTTCGCTCCGATTTATGGTATCATTCGACAATACAGAAGTTGCATTTTCAGGCAAGACCAATAGTGATCTTAAACGATCTTATTGGTTATTTAAAGTAATATCCAACCCTACGATTGTTAGCATTGGGAAAGGACTTACCAATTTTGCACTAGCTATTCACTTTCCAGTAAAGTGGATTATCAAGCCCACGATTTTCAAGCAGTTCGTTGGAGGAGAAAACATTGAAGAATGTTCCCGTACAGTAGCTGCTCTTGGCCAGTATAAAGTAGGCACAATACTAGACTACTCGGTAGAAGGGAAAGAGTCGGAATCGGACTTTGATGCGGGAGCCAAGGAAATTATTGCAACAATTGCACGCGCGAAATCTGATCCTAACATTCCTTTCTGCGTTTTTAAAGTAACGGGATTAGGTCGATTTGCCTTGTTGGAAAAAGTTACTGCCAATGAAAAACTCACATCAAGTGAAGAGACAGAATGGGCCCGTCTGGAAGAACGAGTGAATGCCATTTGTAATGCAGCAGCTGAGATATCGAAACCAACTTTCATTGATGCTGAAGATAGCTGGATTCAAGCGGCTATTGATAATTTGGCTGATAAGATGATGGCCAAATACAATTTAAATGCTCCAATTATTTATAACACGTTTCAACTCTACAGAAAAGATCGACTTCAGTTTTTGAAAGTTTCGTTCGAGAATGCTCTCGCCGGAAATTATTTTTTAGGTGCTAAACTTGTTCGTGGCGCATACATGGAGAAGGAAAGAGAACGCGCTAAAGACAAAGGATATGCTGATCCTATTCATGACACAAAAACGAACACAGATCGTGATTACGATGCGGCGCTGCGTTTTTGCATTGATCATGTAGATCGTATTGGATTGTGCGCGGGAACACACAATGAAAACAGTTCTATGCTGCTTTCAAATCTTCTGAATGAGAAAAACGTTCGGCACAACCATCCTCACGTTTTCTTCTCACAGCTTTTAGGCATGAGCGATCACATCTCATTTAATTTAGCGCACGATGGATATAACGTTGCCAAGTATGTACCGTACGGTCCTGTTCGAGATGTATTGCCTTACCTTATCCGAAGAGCACAAGAAAATACTTCTGTAAAAGGTCAAACAGGACGCGAACTGAATCTGATCATGAAAGAGAAGGCCCGCCGAAAAAATTAAATTCCTCCATAAAAAAAGTCCCCGAAACATTTGCTTCGGGGACTTTTTTATTGTGAAATATTCCTATTGAATTTCAATTTTTCTCGCAAATACCTGATCATCGGCAACCAAATTAACGAAGTAGAATCCAGCTGCGAATTCACTTCCATCGATTGTCCAGCGATTCGTTCCCGCCACACAGTTGAGTTGTTTTGAATCTACAACTTGCCCTAGCGAGTTTACAATTGTAACGTATGCCTCGGATGAAGTTGCGCTTGCAACGTATTCCAAAGTGAAATCACCTTCACTTGGATTCGGATAGACTGACATACCCGAAGCCAAGGTATTGTTCGTAAGACCTGCACATACATCTACGTAGATGGTCTGAGTAGCAGTACCAGTACATCCAGCCGAGTCCGTGTAAGTGTAAGTAATGGAATGCGTTCCAAGACCAGCAAGTGCAGGATCGAACATGTTAGCAGAAACACCAGGACCAGAATATGTTCCGCCAGCAGGAGAACCGCCTGTCAAAGCAAATGCTCCAGTAACTGTACAAACTGTATCATATGGTGCTGTGCTCAATGAAACATTGGGTGCACCAACTACAACAGTTACAGGAGTACGCGGGCTATGACACCCTTCCAATGTTACACTCCAGTTATAGAGATAATAATAGAATGCAGACCCAGCAGACGAACCTGTAATGCTCAAGGCTCCATTCGCTGTATATGGATATGAAGCCCCAGCGTTATTGCGATACAAGTTCATTTGTGTCCCACCAATGCGATAGCTTCCTGGCGCCAGTGGAATATTCAATGTTACTGTACTCACTCCAGCAGGAGCTGTGAATGTATACTGACTAAGCTGAACGCCGGTTGCATCCCAAAGTGTAACTGTTCTATTTCCTGCTGCGCCAGCGTTTACATCTGCAGTTGCTAGGGTACAATTCTGAAACACGGTAAACTCCAAATACTGAGTCGAAGTATTATTGTGCTGACCACCTGTACCGAAGTTATAACTTGGAGGTCCTACGTTCACAGGTGCCTGTGGTGTTACATTCTCTACATAGTATGTAGTCGTCGTACTCAACACAGGAGTGGTGAATGAAGAACCTGTAGCTAATTGTGTTCCACCAATCTGCTGAGTATACCAATCCATGGTTCCGTTCGCCGATGCGTTCAATGTCACAGTAGCAGGATTACAAATACTTGTTCCATTGGCAACTGGCGAACTTGGCGTATTGATTACGATGTAAGCATTCTGCGTAACAGAATCGATACCACAAGCAGAACTTGAAGTCAACTGTACATTGTAAGTACCAGAAGTAGTGTATGTGTGAGAAGGACTGTACGATGTGTCAGTAGTATTATCACCAAAATCCCAAACAGCGTTTGTTGCGTTAGAGCTGCTGTTTGTGAAATTCACAGTAAATGGAACAGAACACGATGTAGTTGCATCACCTGCAAAACTTGAAGTCACCACAGCGCTATAAATTGGACCAACTCCACATGCGTACCATGCATTAGTCGTTGCCATTACTTCTGGAGTACAAGCACCAAACAAATCAGTCGCCGCTTGAATAGCATACGTTCTTGAATCTGCATACTGTGAAGTATTCACCAGATAATACATGTTATCGCGGAAAGCAATACGTGCTGCATCATACCAGCCAATACCTGTTACTGTGAACGGATCACCAAGATCGTTGGTTCCGCTTCCACCTTGACTCAACAAATAATACCAGTAGTTCTGCACACCACTATTAGTATGAACACCACCATTATCAGCTGTACCTGTGTACCAATTTGTTCCTGTATAGCAATCAGGGTCGCCATATAAATTAGGGTTTGCCATGCTGCGCAATGCAGTTCCAACAGTTACCGTAATTTCTTCTCCCATAAGGAAATCGGCAGAGTTGGGCTTCATGTAAAATTCAATCGCCGTTCCGAAAATATCAGAGAATGATTCGTTCAAAGCACCAGACTCATTCATGTAATCTAAATTGGACGAGTTTTCTGTAACACCATGTGTAAACTCATGTCCGCAAACGTCAATTGCCGTAAGCGGGTTGAATCCTCCTGCAGTACCACTTCCATCACCATAGGTCATTTCAGTTCCATCCCAGAATGCGTTGTTATAATTATTGCTGTAATGAACGTAAGAAAGCATAAGCATTCCATTTCCATCAAGACCATTACGACCCATTTCGTTCAAATAGAAATCGTACGTTCCTTCAGCTCCCCAGTGTGCATCGCGCGCTGCATCATCATCGTTCGCAGTGCTGGTCCAGTTAGTACTTGTGTTTGTGAAGTCAGTCGCATTACCATAGTTGGTACCGTTGTTCAGGTTGTATGTTTCCACACCTTGACCGCGACCAGTCTCGCGCAAACGATATTGACCCGAACCAAAGCTATCTGTAATGAAGCTCTGAGTTCCGCTGTACATAGTTGTTCCTGTAGCAGGAGTGTCGATATGATGAATACGATTCTTTGTGTGAACAATTTCACCAGAATGCGCATCAACATAAATCCACTGGCGAGACATTGGATCAGCAGCATAAATATCCAATTTCCAAGCAAGCACATACTCCTTCTTCCAAATGTCTCCGTTACGACAAATGATAACGAGTTCTCCAGTTGGATAGAAAGTAGCCGCAGAATTACGCTTCACCACTTTAAGCATTGCTTCTTCTTCAGCAATTTGCCATTTGTACACCGAAGCATTTACGTAAGCAGTTGCTTTCTTAACCGCATCTTCTGACGACAAAGAAGGAGATGTATTCAATGTAATACCGTCGAACCACATTCCATTCACCGTTTGAACAATGCCTGATTTTGAGTGCACAATGTACTCACCTCCATCAACGGGAACGCCGTTATAGGTTTGTGTAAAGCGCTCGTGCGACATTCCAATATCATCGGCAATTGCGCCTTTCGAACGCATTCCATCTGCAAGTTGCATTTTCAGCACAGGACGAAGAACATCCTGAATATCCGCAACTGGCAACTTACTGTCTTCACGGAATACAATGAATGACGGTACGCGCGACTGCTTGTTGATTGTAACAGATTTACTAGCTCCGCAAATTTTCATCGCTTCTGCGCCTTGAAAAATCTGCTGAGAATACATGTTGATACCCGCGATCATTGCGAGCGTGAACACACTTAGTTTTGCTTTTTTCATTTCGTGGTAATCTTTGGTCTAGATTGACGTGCTATTGGCGTGCAAAATATGAGTTACTTTCTTGAAATCCAACAGGATATTTGTCGAAAATATGTGTGGAAAATGGACGTAAGACGTCCCATTGGGCGTTATGTTCCGCGTTTTTGGTTCAAAACTTAGAATCCCTCCAACATTAGCAGATGCGCGGCTGAGTCTTGAGCACACACAGAAAGATACGCATCTACCTTTTTGCCTTGATGGTTGAAGCTGACTAGGTACTCACGACATGGTTCTTTCTGCGCTTGACTACGATTAAAGTCAACCTTTCCATGCGCGATTCTTTGTCGAAGTGTGTCTAAGCTAAGATTGTTGGCCTTCATCTTCGCCATCAGAACAGTATCCGCATCGAGGGTTTTTATTGATGCGATTTGCGCAACAACGCGTCCTTCTGGAGAGCAAGAATCAAACGTGCGTCCGCGCAACAATACTAATGTGATGAGTAAACCAATACCAACTCCAATGAGATACAATTTTATTCTGCGCCAAGTCACTGTTTCCGATTTACTGATTGTAATTGAATAAATTCTGCAGCACTACATAGCCGCGAGCAAAAGCTCAATATCCTTTGATGGAAGATTGTATAAGTCGCCCAAATATTTCTTGGTAAGAATTCCATTGTACAAGTACACGCCACTTCGCACGCCGGCGTGATCACGAATCATGTTCGGAAGCCCACCTTCATCGCCCATCTGCTGAAGAATAGGAGTGAAAATTGTACTCAACGCATAGGACGCAGTGCGCGCCACACGCGACGCAATATTTGGCACACAGTAATGAATGACACCGTGTTTTCTGAAAACAGGTTGTGTGTGGTTCGTCACTTTAGATGTTTCAAAACATCCACCTTGGTCGATACTTACGTCTACAATTACAGCACCCACTTTCATTTCCGAAATCATTTCTTCCGTCACTACCAATGGTGTTCTGCCTCCGCTCGCACGTAATGCACCAATGGCAACATCACAAGTACGTAAGTGTTTTGCCAGTACGCGCGGCTGAATAATTGATGTAAAAACGCGGGTTCCAATTGAGTTTTGCAAACGACGCAAGCGATACACTGAATTATCAAAAACCTTTACTGTTGCACCCAAACCTAAAGCGGCGCGAGCGGCGTATTCGCCTACTGTACCAGCACCAATGATCACCACTTCCGTAGGAGCGACCCCAGAAATTCCCCCAAGAATTGCTCCTTGCCCGTTGTTGACATTAGACAAATACTCTGCTGCAATTAGTATTGATGTTCCTCCTGCAATTTCACCCATCGAGCGAATAACTGGAAAAACCCCGTCCTCGTCTTTAATCCATTCGAAAGCGAGAGCAGTGATTTTTTTATCGAGTAGTTTGCGCAAAAAACTTTCTGGTTGCGCAGGCAATTGCAAGGTCGATAACAATGTTTGCTTCGGTTGCATGAGTTCAATCTCTTGCAAAGAAGGAGGAGCAACTTTCAGAATAATCTCTGCGTTTTTATAGAGCTCCTCAGCTGAATAGGCAATGCGTGCACCCGCCTCAGAATAGTCGTTATCTTGAAAATTTGCATTCTTACCAGCGCCTGTCTCAATCAAGATATTGTGACCATGATTCACCAGTAACGCTACATCATCAGGTACTAAAGTGACACGATTTTCCTGAAAAGAAATTTCGCGTGGAATACCAATATTCAGTGAACCTTTTTTACGTGCCACCTCGAGCATTTCTTCCTGTGGCATCAGGGCGCCCTTGGTCAGCGACAAAAGCACATCGCGGGATGTTTTCATATCTAAAACCGTACGGTTGGTGTTGTATCCTTTGTTACGAAGGATTCACGCTAAAGATACAGAAAAAATGCAGGCGAATTGCAGGCCGAAATCACTTACGAAGTTGGCTTTGCGGTAATTAGTCGGTTAGAGCCCTGAGCAACAATGATCACATCAATGGCTTCAGCAGGAAGAAGTTCGGGCGCTTTTTCGGGCCACTCCACGAAGCAATAGGCATCCGAATAAAAATAGTCCTCCAGTCCGGCTTCAAGCGCCTCATCCAAAGACCGAAGCCGATAAAAATCGAAATGAAATATCTGCTGCCCGTTTTGGGTGATGTATTCATTGACGAGGGAAAATGTTGGACTTGACATTTGATCCGTTACTCCAAGCTGCCTACAAATTGCTTTGATGAACGTTGTCTTCCCTGCGCCCATCTCGCCATGAAATGCAAAAGTCCGTGCATCAGGAAAAGCGATCAACATTGACCGTGCTGTCGTCTCTAGCTCAACTTCGGAAGTGATGCTTACCTCAAACATATTCAATGTAAATCTCGATTGCGAATGTAAATGCGGGCATTATAAACTCCAATGGGCAACGGATAAAATTTCCATCCGCGGGTCGAATGAATCGCGCTCGAATCGGCGAGTGTTGAATCTGAATAGAACAAAAACCGCGATTGTACTTCAGGTCTAGATTCTTTGAATTGTCTTCGACCACTACCAAATCCGCTTTCAGAATAAATCTCTAATGTAGAATCTGGATCAATTCTGATCAATGCCATTTCTCCCGGCTTCTGCTTATCCAAACAGTACACCGTGTCTGAAGAATTATTGACCACAGCATACGCAAGATGATAGGCAGGATCACACGACATCAGAGTCAGTGAAATGAGAAAAACAATTGCAATTCGAATGATCACCTTTCCTAATTAACGTGGAACAAGACTTACATACGGAATAATCATTTCCTCCAACGATACACCACCGTGCTGAAACGTATTTCGATAGTACTGCACGTAGTGATTGTAGTTGTTTGGGTAAGCGAAGAACATGTCTTCAGTCGCAAAAATGTAGGCTGAGCTTACGTTATTTTTAGGCAAGAATGCGTCCGCAGGATTACGTACTTCGAACACATCCTTCTTCACGTAGTCAAGATTTTTTCCTTGCTTATACCGAAGATTGGTATTCACGTTTCTATCACCAACCACTTTACTTGGCTCCGTAACTTTTATGGTTCCGTGATCCGTTGCAATGACCATCCTGCATTTTTTATCGGAAATAATTCGAATGATATCATGCAACGCAGAATGTTCGAACCATGACAAAGTAATTGAACGATACGCTGCATCGTCGTCTGCCAATTCACGAATCACTTCCATCTCAGTTCGAGCATGTGAAAGCATATCCACGAAATTGTAAACGATCACATTCAGTTTATTTTGCATGAGATTGTTTATACTCTCAGAAAGCTTCTTTCCTGCAGCGTAGTTGGTTACTTTGTTGTAAGAGAATTTCACGTCGCGACCCATGCGTTTCAAATTCGACGCAAGGAAATCTTCCTCATGCATGTTCTTGCCGCCTTCGTCATCGTCGTTCTTCCACATGCTAGGGAAACGTTTCTCAATTTCAGAAGGCATCATTCCTGCAAAGAGTGCATTACGTGCATATTGAGTAGCCGTTGGCAAAATACTGCAGAACAATTCCTCCTCTTCTACACGGAAATACTGATTTATGACTGGCTGAAGCACCTTCCATTGGTCATATCGTAAATTGTCAATGAGCAAGAAAAATACTGGACCTTCCTTCTCCAAAAGCGGAGCCAGTTTCGTACGCAGGAGTGTATGCGATTGTAACGGCGGATTCTTCTCTTTACCGTTTAACCAGTTCAGATAATTTTGGCTAATAAATTTTGCAAAAGCAACATTCGCCTCCCGCTTCTGCATAGTAAGAATTTCGTGCATGCCAGAATCGTTGGACTTTTCCAATTCCAATTCCCAATAGACCAACTTACGGTAAACCTCCACCCATTCAGTCCACGATAAACGATCAGAAAGTGTCATTCCAATAGTACGAAACTCCTGCATATAGCCAGTCGTCGTTTTTTCACTCACGATACGTTTGTTATCCAGAATTTTCTTGAGTGAAAGCAGAATCTGGTTCGGGTTAACTGGTTTGATGAGATAGTCTGCAATTTTGGAACCGATGGCATCCTCCATTAAGTTCTCTTCTTCACTCTTCGTGATCATCACAACTGGGATATCCGAACGCTTGTTTTTGATTTGTGTAAGCGTTTCAATACCCGAAATGCCGGGCATGTTTTCATCCAGAAAAACAATATCCACGTGCTCCTTGGAGATGATATCAACAGCTTCATTTCCACTGGTGGATGTAATTACTTCATATCCTTTGTCCTGAAGAAAAAGAATATGGGGCTTAAGCAGATCTATTTCGTCATCTGCCCATAGAATGCGGATTTTGTCCATGCGGTATCGTCCTTTTGCGTTTTTCGTGAGACCTCTATTGGAGAGTTTCAAACGGCGTTTAAAGATACATATTGTGGACCTACTGCTTCTTTCCATTAACAGTAATTGTAATTATGTACCTTTGGTCGCGCCAATGAAGCCAATGCAAAAGAGGAAAATTTTCAATGATCCGGTTTACGGGTTTGTCTCAGTGCCCTCAGATCTGGCATTTCAACTGATCAATCACCCTTGGTTTCAACGCCTACGGAGAATTCGTCAACTTGGACTGACTAACCTCGTGTACCCTGGCGCTTTGCACACTAGATTTCATCACGCCATGGGCGCGATGCATCTGATGGGTCAAGCCATTGAAGTTTTGCGTTCCAAAGGAGTGAATATTACCGATCAAGAAGCTGAAGGAGTTACTGTAGCGATCTTGTTGCATGATATCGGTCATGGACCATTTTCACATGCCTTGGAAACAAGCATTGTGCACAACATTACACATGAAGATCTCTCTGCGGTATTCATGGATCGATTGAATAAAGAATTCAACGGTCAGCTCGATCTGGCCATTCGTATTTTCAGAAACAAATACAAGAAATCATTTTTACATCAACTCGTGTCCAGTCAATTGGATATGGATCGGTTGGACTACCTCTTGCGCGACAGTTTCTTCACTGGAGTTTCCGAAGGAATTGTGAGCAGCGATCGTATTGTAAAAATGTTGAATGTGGTGAATGATCAGTTGGTAGTAGAAGCAAAAGGCATTTATTCCATTGAGAAATTCATTGTTGCGCGCAGACTCATGTACTGGCAGGTATATCTGCACAAAACGGTGTTATGCGCGGAGCATTTGCTCGTCAATATTCTGAAACGTGCCAAAGAACTTTCTGATAAAGCAGAAGAACTTTTCGCAACACCGGCACTGCAATTATTTCTGAAAAACAAGTTTTCGAAAAGTGCTTTCGTGAATCGCGAGGAAGTGTTGAATGCCTTCGCAAAACTAGACGATTACGACATCATGTCATCTGTAAAAGTATGGTCAGAGCACAAGGACTTTGTTCTTTCTTCACTCTGTAGTAACATGGTGAACCGTCAATTGTATTCAGTAGAACTCCAGAACAAACCATTTGCCGGTGCTTATGTAGAGCAGCTGCAGAAGAAGGCGATGAAGCAATTGAAGCTCAAGAAAGAAGAATTGTCTTATTTTGTTTTTACCGGTGCAGTTCAAAATCGAGCTTACAGCAGCGACAATATTCATGACAACATTCGCATCAATATTTTGTTCAAGAATGGTGCAGTGAAAGACATTGCAGAAGCGGCCGATCTTCTTAACATTTCAGTCCTTGCACAGCCGGTTAAGAAATACTTCCTCTGCTATCCAAAGCAGTTGCGTTCCAATCAAGAGTAAACCCCTATGACAGAAGTTAAGCCAAATAAGAGGGCCTTACTCTTTATTTTCATAACCTTGTTCATTGACGTTATGGGAATAGGAATCATCATTCCTGTTCTTCCGAAACTCATTATTTCAATGAAGCATTGCACGATTGAAGAGGCAACAGTCATTGGTGGATATATGATGTTTATTTACTCCTTCATGCAATTCTTCTTCTCACCATTGCTCGGAGCACTCAGCGACCGATTTGGCAGAAGAACGGTCCTTTTGATTTCGCTGTTCGGTTTTGGAATTGATTATTTGTTTCTCGGTTTTGCAGGCAGCATTACCATGTTATTTATTGGTCGACTCATTGCCGGAATTACAGGCGCAAGTTTCACTGTGGCTGGAGCGTACATTGCAGATATCAGTCCGCCAGAGAAACGTGCACAGAACTTTGGAATTATCGGAGCGGCATTTGGCTTGGGATTCATTGCTGGTCCTGCTCTAGGTGCTGCCATTGCTCAGTTTGGTGAACGTGTCCCATTCTTTGCTGCAGCAGGTTTGTCGCTACTCAATTGGCTTTACGGATTCTTCATTTTACCGGAATCTTTAAAACCAGAGAACCGAAGAAAATTCGAATGGAAACGTGCCAACCCAGTGGGAGCACTTATACAACTGATAAAACATCCTACAGTTGCGAAATTGGCGCTCGTATTTTTCCTCTTAAATCTGGCGGGCCAATCACTTCCATCTACATGGTCGTATTACACCATGGAACGTTTTGGCTGGGGCGAGCGAGGAGTGGGATTTTCTTTGGCGTATGTGGGGATCTGGATTGCCATTGTACAAGGAGGACTTACCCGAATACTAATTCCGAAATTTGGAGAACATCGATCCGTTTACATTGGCATTATCCTGAATGCAATCGGGATGATTGCCGTAGGCATATCCACAGAAGGCTGGATGCTCTATGTGGCAACTATTCCACTCACGTTCGGAGGACTATCAGGCCCAAGTCTTCAATCACTCGCTTCCAAGGAAATTGCGGCCAATGAACAGGGTGAACTACAAGGATTTCTAACCAGCGTGATGAGCATTACCGCCATTCTCGGGCCACTGCTCATGCCATGGCTATTTAGCCATTTCTCAAGTGGAGAGTATGGCGTTACTGCACCGGGAGCACCTTTCTTCGCTTCGGCAATTTTGCTCATGTGCGGACTGTTTTTCGCTTGGCACACCTTCAAGACAAAGGCTAAAAAAGCGTGAGTTGAAGTACGCCCCAAGTGAAATAGTAACGGCTATTCCGACCCTACTATTTCAGCGTGTGCCTGCCCATTAAACTTTTGAACATTCGAAGCGTCTAAAACAATGCCCGAAATGCGGTTTTCAGGCACCAATTTTCACTAAATTTACCCGATGAAATTTTCGGCAAAAGACATTGCGGCACTGGCAGGTGGTACCGTGGAAGGAAATCCTGAAGCCAGCGTGTCGGCCTTGGCAAAAATTGAAGAAGGGAAAAACGGTGCGCTGTCATTCCTTTCCAATCCTGCTTACGCGCAATACATCTATACCACACAAGCATCAATTGTTATTGTGAACAATGACTTTGTTGCTGAGCAAATTTTACCGGAAGGCATTACTCTCGTACGTGTTCCTGATGCGCGCCAAGCATTTGCTCGTTTACTCGATGCCTACAATCAATTCCGAATGAACAAAAAAGGAGTTGATCCGTCTGCATATGTTTCTCCTTCTGCGAAAATCGGAAATGATGTTTACGTCGGACCGCATGCCGTGGTTAGCGACAATGCGGTGATCGGAAACAATACAAAGATTCATCCCAATGTAACCGTTGGCGACAGTGCTAAAATCGGAGACAACACATCTTTATATCCGGGAGTTATTGTTTATCACGATTGCGTTATAGGCAGCAATTGCATTATTCAAGGTGGCGCTGTTATTGGCGGTGATGGATTCGGATTCCAGCCGAACTCAGAAAACAATTACCAGAAAGTTCCGCATATCGGAAATGTAGTGATTGAAGACCATGTTGAAATCGGAGCAAACACCACAATTGATCGCGCAACTTTAGGGTCAACCATTATTCGCAAAGGAGTAAAAATTGATAACCTAATTCAGATTGCACACAATGTGGAAATCGGAGAGAATACAGTCATTGCCTCACAGACAGGCGTTGCTGGTTCAACCAAAATCGGTCGCGATTGTTTGATTGGTGGACAAGTTGGAATCATTGGACATTTGACCATTGGTGACCGCGTAAAGATTGCAGCACAATCTGGAATAGGAAGCAGCCTTGCGAATGATGAAATTGTACAAGGTTCACCAGCATTCGGAATTGGTGATTACAAAAGAAGTTACGTGATGTTCAGAAAACTGCCTGAACTCAGCAACAGAATCAAAGACCTGGAAAAGAAAATTCAGAAATAACGATTTCCTCATTCAGCATGAGCACGAAGCAAAAGACAATCAAGAAAGCCATTACAGTATCCGGTGTAGGATTACATACTGGAAAAAAATGTACGCTTACATTCCACCCGGCACCAGAAAATCACGGTTTCAAATTTCGCCGTGTTGACATGGAAGGGCAACCTATCGTTGATGCTGACGTCGATAATGTAGTGGATACAGCACGAGGCACTACACTGGAGCAAAACGGAGCGAAGATTTACACGACTGAGCATGTACTTGCTGCAGTTGTAGGAAGTAATATTGACAACATTCTCATTGACATGGATGCTCCTGAAGTTCCTATCATGGACGGCAGCTCCTACCCATTCATGCTTGCTCTGGAAGAAGCTGGACTGGAAGATCAGAATGCAGATCGATACGTATTTGAGCTCACAGAAAATCTCACATACGAAGATCCGATCAAGAAAGTGGAAATGCTCGCTGTGCCGCAAGATGCCTTCCGTGTGACTGTAATGGTAGATTACAACTCCGAATTACTGGGCACACAGCATGCCGGCATGTACAACATCGAAGAGTTCCGTGGTCAGATTGCGAAATGCAGAACGTTTGTTTTCTTGCATGAACTTGAAGCGTTGCTTGCACACAACTTGATTAAAGGCGGTGATCTCGACAATGCAATTGTATTGGTGGACAAACCAATTTCCGATGAGAAAATGGACCACTTGCGTAAAGTATTTAACAAGCCAGATGTTGAAGTAAAAGGTCGCGGTGTATTGAACAATACACAACTTCATTTTTTCAATGAGCCTGCGCGCCACAAACTTCTTGATATTGTAGGAGACCTTGCGCTTGTTGGTGTACGCATGAATGTACACGTACTTGCTGCGCGCCCAGGACATGCTGGGAACATCGAGTTTGCGAAAAAACTTAAGGCACTTGTAAAAGCAGATCGCAATAAAAAAGTAGAACCAAATTTTGATCCGCAAACGCCAGCATTGTTCGATACGCGCGAGATCATGAAGATTCTTCCGCATCGTCAACCCTTCTTGTTTGTCGACAAAATCATTGAGCTTACTCCAACCTATGTTGTAGGTGTGAAAAACATTACGATGTCTGAATTCTGGACAGGCGGTCACTTTCCAGATGAGCCTATTTTCCCTGGAGTATTGCAAGTGGAGGCAATGGCACAAACGGGAGGAATTCTCTGTTTGAAAACGGTTCCTGATCCGGAAAACTATCAAACCTACTTCCTGAAAATTGAAAGTGTAAAATTCAAAATGAAAGTTGTTCCTGGTGATACCTGCGTTTTCAAATTGGAATTATTGACACCAATTCGCCGCGGTTTGTGCCACATGAAAGGAACAACGTACGTAAATAACAAAGTCGCTTCTGAAGCGGAAATGCTTGCACAAATTGTGAAAGTGCGCAATCTTGACGTAAAAAAAACTGAGCCCGCTACCGTATGATTTCTCCACTAGCATCCGTTGACCCACAAGCGAAAATCGGTAATAACGTAACGATTTCACCTTTTGCTTTCATTGAAGGCGATGTAGTGATTGGCGACGACACATGGATTGGCCCAAACGCCGTAATCATGAACGGTGCAAGAATTGGTAAAAAGTGTAGAATTTTCCCAGGAGCTGTAGTCAGTGCAATTCCGCAGGATTTGAAATTTGAAGGCGAGCAGACTACGACTGAAATTGGAGACAACACAACAATTCGCGAATGCGTTACGCTTAATCGTGGCACAAAAGACAAATGGAAAACATCCATTGGCTCAAATTGTTTGTTGATGGCCTATGTGCATATTGCACATGATTGCGAGATTGGCAACAATGTAATCCTTGCAAACTCTGTGAATGTTGCAGGACACGTGGTAATTGAAGATTGGGCCATTTTAGAAGGATATGTAGGCGTTTCTCAATTTGTACACATTGGTGCTCATGCGTTTGTTGCTGGTCAATGTGGAGTGCGCAAGAACGTTCCTCCATTTGTTAAGGCTGCACGCGAACCATTGGCGTATGCGGGAGTTAACTCTGTTGGTCTTCGTAGAAGAGGATTCACAAATGAATCCATTCAACACATAGAAGACATTTACCGCACGCTGTATGTAAAAGGTTTGAACGTAACGAATGCAGTAGATGTAATTGAAAAAGAATCCCCTGCCTCAAAAGAGAAAGCGCACATTCTTGATTTTATCCGCAATTCGAAAGACGGAATCATTAGAGGAATCAGTTAACCTTCATCTTCATTGAAGATTAGGAACAACACTATCTGCAGGAGCATCATTCAGAATTTGAAAAGCATTTACGCGCAACAACCGTTTTCAGTACGTTTATTGTGAATTCAAGACTGTTAATCGCTAATTTGAAGAACATTCATTTCATGAGACAGTCACTTTTCAGTACCCTTCTCATTCTTCTGATTGGATCATGTGACTTATCAGCGCAAGATCAGGCAGGACGTGTACGTACATACATGCAAGGGAGAATCGATCGTTGGGAAGTAACCCTCAACGATACCGACGGAACATGCGAAGCTTACATGAAGGATGATGCGAACAGATGGACATTCACTCTTGGCTCCATGACCGGAGAGGTGAATACAGTAATGAATGATCAGTTCAACCGATGGGAAATTACAATCGGCACTAAAGTCTATTCTTTGCAAACATGGGTAAGCCGCTCCTGGGATAAATGGGAACTATCGGGCGGCGATATAAGCGGAACGACCACGATTTCTACATTGTATGCCAACAGCTGGGATAATTGGGAGATGAAGAACGATAGCATTCATTGCGACATTACAACATACATGAATGAATCGTGGGACGATTGGGAGATCAAAGGCAGTCTGAACAAAATGACCGAAGGCGAGCGCATGGCAGCAGTGTTCATTCCCATTTTTGTATCACGTGTTTATCGTCCGAAATTAGCACGCTAACACACCCGAATTGCCCGCGTAAATGAGTAATTTCGACGCAGCATAAATTCGCAATTGCACATGACCATTTACCTAGCCAACGTTGGAAAAAAATTCGGAAGAGAATGGATCTTTCGAGAGGTAAATCATGTCTTTGAAGAAGGAAGTGCAACAGTTCTGCTTGGATCCAATGGCTCGGGCAAATCCACATTATTACAAGTACTTTCCGGTTACGTCATTCCTACTGAAGGATCAGCCACATTGGTAAAAAACGGCGAGTCCGTTCCGCAAGATGATGTACATCGCAATTTTGCATTTGCTTCACCCTATCTCGAATTGATGGAGGATTTCACTTTCCGCGAATGTGTAGCGTTTCAAGGGAAATTCCGCGGATGGAAAAGTGATCTGGACGAGAAAAAAGTGATTGAACTCAGCGGACTTTCTCACGCAGCCGACAAGCAAATACGACACTTTTCCTCAGGGATGAAGCAACGAGCAAAACTGACATTAGCTATACTTTGTGACTCCCCAATTCTGCTTTTGGATGAACCGTGCTCTAATCTGGATAAACAGGCACAATCATGGTATGCCACTTTGATCAATGATTTTCGCGATGGACAAACGGTGATTGTTTGTTCCAATCAAATTCGTGAAGAGTACTTTTTCTGTACATCGGAATTGGACATTGAGTCAATGAAACCGGCCGCTTCAAGGTAAAAACAACCTTTTTCTGCTTCGAATTTCCCGTATTGGACGAATTCGGCTCATTCGCCCATTTTGCCAATGAAAACGAGCAAATAATAATTATATTTGCCACCCTTAGAAATTGAATTTCAAACAATAAAATACAATTACAATGGCTGATACCGGAGACGTAAGCATCGGAACATTCCTGAAATACAATGGTGAACTCGTTCAGGTTGTAGAGTGGCAACACCGCACACCAGGGAACCTTCGTGCATTTTACCAAGGAAAAATGAGAAACCTCCTCAACGGGAAACTAGTTGAGAATCGTTTCCGTTCCGGCGAAGGAGTTGAAATTGTATGGGTAGAATACAAAAACCTCCAGTTCATTTATCCTGAAGATGACAACATCGTTTTGATGGATAAGGACACATTCGAACAAACATACATTCCAAAAACAATGGTAACTAACGGTCTTGAATTCCTAAAAGAAGGAATGGACGTTAAAGTTTGGTTTGAAAGCGAACAACCAATCTCTGCAGAAGCTCCTGCTACTGTTGAATTGAAAATTACATACACAGAACCGGGTCTTAAAGGCGACACTGCTACTAACACATTGAAGCCTGCAAAAGTTGAAACAGGTGCAAGCGTTAACGTACCATTGTTCATCGGTGAAGGCGATATGATTAAGATCGACACTAAATCTGGAGCGTACATGGAGCGTGTGAAGCAATAAGCACTCCCTAATTCATAAAAAGTCCCGTCAGAAATGATGGGACTTTTTTTGTGCTGAAATTCCTCCGTAGTGGATCCTAAAACCAGCCATGATTACCAGGGATAATACTCCAATGAGCAAAACGATTGGTGGCTATTATTCGTATTTTTGCAGAAATCATTCGCCGTGAAAATCGAACCACATAAACTATCAGAAATCGCCGCAATTATTAATGCGACTTTTATTGGTGATGCTAACCATTTGGTAACAGGTCTTAACGAAGTACATCGTGTTGAACCGGGCGATCTGATGTTTGTTGATCATCCTAAATATTACGACAAAGCTCTGAATAGTGCGGCAACCACAATTCTCATCAATAAAGATGTTGAATGCCCGCCGGGAAAAGGATTACTCGTTTCCGATGATCCGTTTCGTGATTTCAACGCACTGGTTCGACACTTTGCGTTGAAAGGTCATTCTTTAGTTCCTATTGCAAGTGATGCGAAAATAGGAAAGAACACAGATATTTTTCCGAATGTCTATATCGGACGTAATGTTACTATTGGAGACAATTGTGTCATTAAAGCGGGAGTATACATTGCGGATAATACCGTGATTGGGAACAATGTTATTCTGAATCCGAATTGCGTAATTGGCGGGGAAGCATTTTATTACAAGCGTCGCGCAGATCATTTCGATCGCTTGCTTACGTGCGGAAGAGTTATCCTTCATGATAACGTTGAAATTGGAGCTGGATGCACAATTGATCGTGGCGTAACTGCAGATACAATTATTGGCAAAGGAACCAAGATCGACAACCTGTGTCACATTGGACACGATACCGTTGTTGGAGAAATGTGTTTGTTTGCAGCATTCGTCGTAATTGCGGGTGTGTCTACAATTGAAGATAACGTGACCCTTTGGGGACGCGTTACAGTTGGTGCTGATGTAGTGATTGGTAAAGGTGCCGTTTTACTTGCAACTTCTGCCGTATCAAAATCAGTAGAAGGCGGAAAAACATACTTCGGAATTCCGGCGGAAGAGGCGCGCGTAAAGTGGCGTGAATTGGCAGCAGTTCGTCAGTTGCCTGATTTTATGACCGCATTCCACAAGAAGGAAGAGTAATACAAGGCGATACTACTATAGATTTGATTGGGTAACTAAGAAACTTGATCTTCTGTTCATCTTTCCACCGTAATATTCGTCTATATTCGTTTACATGGCAAAAGCACAAGAGCCCCGGCAGCGCACGCCCAGAATGAAAGATTTCAAACTGAACGCGTTGTTGGATATTACCAAGGCTATTAATAACAACCAGCCCGTTTCGGAACTACTCACCATCTTTGAAGAGATTGTGCGTGTGAAACTGAGTATCGGGAAGCTAGTGCTGTTCAGTCATGATGGAAACAACTGGCAACGTTTATTGAGTTTCGGAGATACCGTTCATTTCAACACCATCAATCCGGAGAAAGATTTCGCTGGAATAAGTGAAATTACGACGATAGATTTTTCACAGAAATCGTTGAACCGTTCTTTCGAAATTATCATTCCTGTGTTTCACAAATATCAGCCACTCGCTTATGTGCTGATCGGAGATTTGAATGAAGATGAGAACGGAATCAGCGCAGCAATCAAACATTTACCTTTTGTTCAAACGCTCACGAATATCATTGTTGTAGCGATTGAGAACAAGAAATTATTCCGGGAGAATCTGAAGCGTGCGGCTATGCACCGTGAATTGGAACTGGCCTGGGAAGTTCAGCGCATGTTGTTTCCAGAGAAGCTTCCGCACAATGAGTATCTCGACATGGACGCAATTTATCTCCCGCATCAATCTGTTGGAGGTGATTATTATGACTTCATTCAGCTCAATGAAAACGAAGTTGTGTTGTGTGTTGCAGATGTTTCGGGAAAAGGTGTTCCTGCTGCTTTATTGATGTCGAATTTCCAAGCGAGTTTACAGGTAATGTTGCGTCACTCATCCGACTTATCGGAGCTTGTTCACGAGCTGAATAGTAAAGTGATGCGCAATAGCAAGGGCGATAAATTCATCACTCTATTTATTGCCAAATACAACACAGTTACTCATGTATTGAATTACATCAACGCAGGACACAATCCTCCTATTCTCGTTGACCAAGACGGCACTAATCTTCTGACTGTTGGATGTACAGGACTAGGCATGTTCGACGACTTAATCAAAGTTCGCGAAGGCATTGTAAATGTTCGTCCTGGAGCGATGTTGATTTGTTATACAGATGGACTTGTAGAACAATCGAACGACAAAGACGTTGAATTCGGGTTGGATCGGGTTCAAGAGCTAGTTCGAAAGAACATTAACATGAGTCCTGCAGAAATCAATGCGATGCTGCTAGAACATCTCAACGCACACAAGGGAGATAAAGCATATGTAGATGACATTGCTTTGATTACTTCGCGCATCAAGTAGTTTTTTCGCGCGCGTCCTTCTCTTTTTTCAGCTTGGCGTACTTAATATCCGCAGCCACCAACATTGCAGTAAATGCCCAAAAAGGAACAGATGCTTTGTCTGTATCCAAGAAGTTATTCAAAGATCCGTGCACAAAATACGTGACGAGTCCCATGAGCACCGACAGAACTACGGCACGTTCTGGTCCTTTACTCATCCGTAGATACAATCTCCAGCCAGTGATAATAATTGTAACCACAACACCGAGGAAGGACAACATGCCAAGCACTCCAGATTCTGCAAGCGGACCAATGTACTCACTGTGCGCGTTACCCATATCACCTGCGTTCGTACTTACAATTGTCTTCTCATTCGACAACTGATATGGCGCATATTTAAAGCTGTACGTTCCAGGACCAAAACCTAAGAGTGGTTTATCGGCGAACATTCTAAAAGCAGAGTTCCAACGATTGATGCGCTCGAGGTTAGAGGCATCAGTAGAAATGTTAGAAATAGACTCAAGGTGTTCCGCAAGATCATCAGATGTATCCTGACGGTTCCGCTCAAGACTCATCATAATATCTGACCAAGAAAAAATCAAGTATACTATAGCGACAAGGATCAAGCCAACAATATATTTCCAACTAATCTTGAAGTACAATATGAGATAGAAGGCAAATGCAGCAGCGAGACTCACCCACGCAGCACGCGTGAACGACAAGATCAAAGCCACCACAAACACCCCGAGTAGAAGCCCCGCGATAATTCGTATGTTGTTTGAATAGTTGCTATGGAAAGAGAATGCAATTAATGCAGGGAAGAACATAGCCAAAGCAGCACCATAGGCAGTATGGTCATTATAAAACGGCGACATTACCCAGTGAGCAGGATCCTCGGCGAATCCGTAAAGTGAGTGCATGTATAGCGTGTATCCAATTACAATAGTGAGTGGAATTATATACAACCAGATAAAGCGTCGCATGTTTTTGAAGTCTGCGAACATGTAATACCCGATAAAGAAGAACGGCACCACGAACCAAAGTCGTGCAAGTAAAAACTTGAAAGACACAACCGGAAGTTGGCTAGTCATCGAAGTGATAAATATCCACGACAAATTGATGAGAATGGCAATCGTCACTGGGTGTTTCAACAACTCTCGATTTACTTTTATATTGTACAACAGTCGCACCACATAAAGCAACAAAATTCCAGCGAGCAATGGTTCAACGGGTAGACTTACGCCCAAGTGAATTTCAGTGCTGGCAAGGTTTACAGAAAGTGGAACAAGAAAAACGCTAAAGAGAATAAGTTTGTCAAGACGCGTTACTGCCATATAAATCATGAGCAGCATAGGTGGCAACAAGTTCAGCCAGAAGAACTCATTGGCAATACAAAAAGCATTCAACACAAGGTAAACAAAGCTCACGCCATATACCCACCAGAGCGTTCTCTTCTCACGGCTATCTATGGTCTCGAGTTCAGCCACGTTACGCGGTTTTGTTCCGGTCAATAATTACAAAAGTGATGAATGCCAGCAACAGAGAAGACAGAATACTGAGCAGCACAATTACCCAACGAACAGGATAAGACTTACTATCGGCAGGATATGGATTTGCCATAACATTCGTATAGGTCAATTCCTTGGTCATATCAATAACGGCCTGATCGTAATTTGTTTTGATCAAGTTGTAGTCTTCAAGCAAAGCTTTGTACTGGCTGGTGAGTGAAACCAGATCACCACCTTTATCCTGGAGATGATGATACAAAGAGTCGACGCCCTTGTATTGTGAAACAGGCACGTTGCTTCCTGCCAATTTGAGATATGTCTTTGTTACTTCTTTAGATTGCGACTTGTAGTCGAGTAATCCATAACGAGTACGCAATTCGGCAAGCTGATGATCGATAGAATCCAATTGTATTTTTTTGTGATGCAACTGGTCACCGTAAATCTTAACTACTTCCTGCGTTTTCTCGTGCTGAACGTTTCTTGCTTTCACGTCCACGAAATGCACCAATTGTGATACCATTTCGCTCGCGATGTAAGGATCTTCATCAAGAACATCGATTCGAACAGATTCGTATTCCGTTTTCCGCACTTCGACATTCTCGTCGTATTTCAGAAATAAACGCGACCTACCACTTGTAGAAGCGGTGTCAATGCCATAATGATCAGGCAAACGAAATTTACGAATCATCATGTCCCGCACATCAGAAGAAGAGAACAGCTGCAGCAACTGCTCAGTAGGCGTTTCCATAGAATACGGAATGATGTTCACTGGATAAACATAACCAGTAGACTTGTACTTTGGCGTAATGAAAGATTCGCCAGAGAATACAGCGGATAGTACACCTGACATGAGTACAACGGCCACCAAGTGCATTCTTCTCCGTTTCAGGATGAGAACAATATCTGTGTTCTGAAAAAACTTGTTCATGGAGCTACGCGTTATTTTTTTCAGATAATTTTTCCTGCTTTCTCAACTGCTTGATATTGTCAAACAAGATGAGGAACAAAATGCCAAACACCATTGATGCAGCTGTGCTCACTGCCACAATCAACCAGCGAATCGGATACGATTTCTGCTCAGCCGCATAAGCAGGATTCACAATGAACTTGTATGAAAGCACAGCATTCGCATCCACTTTTGCTTCCTCGTATTTTTTCTTCAGCAAGTTGAGTTGTTCCCGTTGTATATAGAGATTCTCACGAACTGCCATGTATGCACTTCCGTAATCAGCAATTATTTTCAATTGTTCTTTAAGAGAAGCAATTGCACGCGCATCACCTTTTGATAACGCAATGGCGTATTGCTCGCTAGTAACTTCCGATTGTGACTCGTAATCGTAAACGCCCTTTTGATTGATTTTGAACATTGAATCCTGCATCAAATCAACTTCAGCCTTCTTTTTAAGATATTCTGTCTCTACAATTCGAAAAGCTTGTAAAGCCCGATCGCGTTGCATTCTGCGTTTTGTTGTATCCAGTAGCGCAGCAATATCATTCGCGATTTTTGCAGCACGTTCAGCATCCTCATCCATTACATCCACGCGCACAGACATAAACTCAGTGCGTTTGAAAGTAATGTTCTCGCTATACATCATGAACAACTTCGTATTCTTAAAACGGTCTGTAGGATCAATTCGATACGCCTTCATGAGGTCGTACTTTTTGCAAATGGTAGAGCGGATTTCATCCGAATTCAAAATTTGCAACATCTGTTCAGCCTGCTCCTCTTCTCCAAACTGGAGTACATCCTGCTTGCCAGAAAAATCTTCTGTCAACAATGCCTTTGAAATAGCATTCGACTGAACTGGAAACATTACGACCGTAGACTTGAATTTCTCCGGAATTAATAAGGATACTATTGATGAAATAAGCACCGCTGCCGCACCGATTAACATCAACGGCTTCTTCCAGCGCCAAAAGAACTCAATTAGGCTGGTAGAATCAAAATAGTTACTGTTTCCGGAATCCTTATTCATAATCAACACCATATTCTGGGTCGCCAAAAGTAAGAAAAAACCGCCCGCCTTTATTGAGTTACGCAATAATATATGGCGATTCAACAGGCGCGCTAAATGCTCATTTTCAATTAATTAAGAATGAACGAAAAATCCTCTGAATTATTGTGTTGCGAGAATATTATTCCCCTAACCGTATTTGAGAATGCGGAACATTCCCTTAATGCTGATGAATCGTGTAGCTAGAGCCCATGTAGCGGAGGCTCCGCACATAATTACAAAGCCTAAAATCCAACCGTGCGCTCCCACTCCTTTGAGGTAGCTGTGGCAAATATCTCCAATGGAAACTACTCCTGCAGCAAATACAAACAAGGTGATCAATAGTCGCCAGTTCACTCGGAATTTAAACTTGGCCTGAACAATCAAAACCTGAACTAATGCGGTGAGCAATTGCGTGCATAAACTTGAAATAGCAGTGCCCTTGGCTCCAAGATCGAACACCTCAATAAACAACAGGTTCATAATGATATTGAACAACATTCCACTAAAAGCCATGATGTTCAATTCCTTCAAATTGCCATTCGCAGTGAGTAAAGAACCGAAGACATACGTAGTACTGATTGCAGCGAAACAACCCATGAGTAGCGGAAATACAGCAACCACTGTATCTATGTCATTCGCTCCATACAACATTGTCATAATTTCACGTGCGTAAAAAGCGCATCCTACTGTTACAATCACTGCCACAGTCATTAGCAAGGTGAACGCCAGTTTGACTAGTTGCTCTACCGATTCTTTGTACTTCAGCATTCTCGAAAACATAGGGAGCAGCAAGACGGAGAACAAATAAGCAATCATATTCGTTGCGTCTAGCAATCGAAAAGCTTTAGCATAAATACCCGCTTGCTCTGAGCCAGTATTCGCTAACTTCTTTTCGAGATTCTGTTTCTCCGTTAATTCTTTGCTGGTGATCGATTCGTGTTCCGCACGTAATTCCTTCAGCCGCACCACCTCCGTATTGTCTCCTGCTGGAAGCAAACGTTCGAGCATGACAGAGTCGATACGGTTATAAAAAGTCATGAGCAGAACAAGGACCGCAAACGGAAAACTCTTCTTGAGAATCATCAGTGAGAATGGCAAATCCCATTTGAGACGAAATACTTCCGACTTGCGCACTACGGCTGCAAGTGCAATCAGCATAGTTAAGAAGTAGCCCACTGTTTGTGCGTACACGAAATCCATTATATCCATGCGATCGGTGAAGAATCCAAACCACAAGATCCCAGCAACAATCGCGATCATTATGATTCGATCCAATACAGAAATTAGCGCATCCGTTTTGAATAGGTGTAAAGCCTGAAGATTGGATCGCAAGTACAGTACCATCGAAATCAAGAACTGATTGAAACCAAGAATGAGTAAGAGTTTAGTCAAGCGAGCATCGTAACCAATAACAAAACCAATGATAACGGTAGCAACAATGTAGATCAGCGCAAGAATCAGCTTGAGCATGAACAATCCCGACAAATGCTTCGTTAGCAAATGACTGTTTTGTGCAATGTTCTTATTGTTGAAATTAGTAATTCCAAAATCCAACAAGATATTCAGCAAGAAAGAGAAATTGAACAAAGAGAAGTACTCGCCGTACGCCGCATTTCCTACTTCATTCTGTACGTTCGGTTCAATAACCAGAATCCAGAATGGCTTGATGAGCAAATTCAGGAAAAGCAGAATGATTAGGTTGGTAACAAACTTCTTTTGCACTTACGTGTAGAATGAACCGCGAAATTAGTCAAAAACCTCAGCGATTTGCAGAAGCGGCTTCCGGAATCATCAGGAAATTGATTCGTTCACGATGTTTGGCTTCGTCGTAGGGAACCAATTCTCCTTCATTGCTGACCATAATGCGGTATGACCACTTTCTGAGCAAGCTGAAACACACTTGGCGATTGGCGTTGTCCCACAATTCCAGATAAATCACTGGCTGATGCACGGAAATCAATCGTTCAGCACCTGCAAGTACATATTGCTCGAAATTCTCAACGTCCATTTTTATTCCTGTAACCTTGGTGCCTGAACTGAAGAAATAATCGATACTATCCAATTTTTTCAAGGGCACTTTGAAGCGAATACCTTCATTGTGATCCGTCAGTTCTTCATGAACAATGTGACTTAATCCTTGCTGTCGCGCTTTTCCTTCTACAGGCAAAACCATCTCCACTTCGCCGTCCTTGTCACCTAAAGCGCACGATTCAACTTTTACATTTTGCAGTGAAAAGTGGGTGATTACATAATTCAACGCATCAAGATTGTCAGGCATTGGCTCAAACGAAACAACTTGTCCATTCTTCACTTTCCAAGCCATATGCGCAGTAAGAAACCCCAGATTCGCGCCAATATCTAATACGATACCCGTTTCGGGTAACATCGAGAGGAATACGAAGAAATCGCGCTCGCGCTTATCCCGATGTAGATTATTCACCTTGTACTTGGCGAAGTACCGAAGGTAATTCCGATAACCTAATATGCCCTGAAGCAGCGCCTTGATCGCATTTTTCACAGCGCGAAGTAACGTGTAAGAATCGAAAAATCAAAGAAAGAAAAAGCAAACATCATTTGCGCTTCAAACGCTCGCTACATCAACCATGCCGCGTATCTCGCCTATACACTTTACTTTATCTATGCATTTGCAAATACTAACTTTGCATTCTGAGCCCTTACGCGCTACCTTCGCGACGTGATCATTGTAGTCAATACCCGTCTGCTTATACATAATCGTCTTGATGGAATCGGACGTTTCACATACGAAACCTTGTCGCGAATTACTCGAAAACAGGAAGACGTCAACTTTGTATTTCTATTTGATCGCCAAGTACATGAGGAATTTGTCTTCTCAGATAACATCACCCCTGCAAAAATTCTGCCACCTGCTCGCAGACCATGGCTGTTCAATATTTGGCTGAATTACTCAGTACACAATATTCTTCGTGATCTACATGCCGACTTGTTTCTTTCTCCCGACGGATTTCTGCCCTTGCGTGGAAAAACAAAGTGCCTTCCCGTAATTCATGATTTGAACTTTGAACACTACCCAGAAGACATTCCCTCGAAATATGCAAGGTGGTATCTAAAAAAATTCCCGCAGTTTGCGCAACGTGCAACGCGTATTGCCACCGTGTCGGAATTTTCAAAGCAAGATATTTCCACGAAATACAACATTGCTCCTGAAAAGATTGATGTAGTTTACAACGCAGCAAACGAAGGCTTCCAACCGCTAACACCAGAGATGATCACGCTCACGCGTAACAAATGGAGCCAGGGAGAACCGTACTTTCTGTATGTAGGTTCGTTGCACCCGCGAAAAAATCTGGAAAGACTTGTATTGGCTTTCGCGCAATTCAAAAAAACTAGTTCTTCGAAGATGAAATTACTAGTTGTTGGTGGTGCATTCTGGAAAAATGAGCACATGCTGAAAGCCGTTGCTCAAGTGCCCGACCAAAATGATGTGGTGTTTACACGAAGAGTTTCAGAAACCGACTTACATGCACTTACCGGTGCTGCATTGGCCCTCACTTTTGTTCCTTATTTCGAAGGATTCGGAATTCCACTAGTGGAAGCCATGTCGTGTGACATTCCAATTATTTCTGCGGATACAACTTCATTGCCAGAAGTAGCAGGAAATGCCGCTTTGTACTGCGATCCATTTTCTGTGGATAGTATAGCAGATGCTATGAAAGCAATGGCATCAGATGAGAAATTGAGAACACAGCTAGTTGCCAATGGCAAATTGAGACGAGCAAATTTTTCTTGGGATAAATCTGCTGATGCCTTGTGGAATAGTATGGTCAAAACCATGAATCAGAATGCTTAGGCTATCACTGAAACTGAGTGAAACAGAGGCCGGCTGCGATGAAGCTGGTAGAGGATGCCTGGCTGGACCAGTGTTTGCTGCTGCGGTTATACTTCCAAGTGGGTTTCATCATCCACTACTCAACGATTCCAAGAAAATGACGGAGGCGGCACGAAAACAATTGCGTCCGATCATTGAGGGAAATGCAATAGCCTATGCTATAGGAACCGTTAGTGTTGAAGAGATTGACGAAATCAACATTCTTCGTGCCTCGTTTAAGGCCATGCATAACGCAGTTGCTCAACTCAAAATTCAGCCGGCTCATGTGTTAATTGATGGAAATCGATTTACACCTTATCCGGGAATTCCTCACACCTGCATCATCGGTGGTGATGGCAGATACATGAACATTGCTGCAGCTTCCGTGCTAGCGAAAACATACCGGGACGATTACATGGACATGCTGCATGATCAATTTCCCCAATACGCATGGATGAAAAACAAAGGTTATGGAACTGTTGCACATCGCACTGCAATTGCTGAATTCGGAGCCACAGAACATCACAGAAAAAGTTTTCGTTTGCTAGCCGAACAACTTGAGATGTTCTAAATACTATTTAGAAAATGAAACTGAAAATTCGTTTGGTGTACTTGCTGTTTTTAGGAATTCTAATGTCGTTTTCCGGGGCGGAAGAAATCATCGGAGTTTATTCGGGGTTGAAAGATGATTACATCACCGAGCTAAAATTGTACGACGACAGTGCATTCAAATACAACGCTATTCGAGAGTTTCCATTTGAAGTTTCAGAAGGCACGTGGAGCTTAAACGGCGACACCGTTTGTCTAATTACAAACCCATGCACTAATCCAGATGCACTGAATCGTCCTCCAGTCAGAACCTACATCTCGCTAACAGGAAAGAAATTTTTACATCGGAAGAATTCGCTCACTCCGCTATCTGCAAATGGTAAATTGATCAGATCTGAAATAATGGACAAAGCGAAGTGATGCCTCTGAATACCTCAGACAAAATCCAGCATTCCGAATTTCCTACCCAACACAATTTCCGGATCTGTTCCTAGCCAATTTTGAAGCACTGTAGCGTAGACCTGACGAAAATCAACCGTGTGTTTGATGTCGCCTTCATCCAAATTCAAGAGATCAGGTGCATCATTAAGAACTCCGCTTTTACGTAGAGCACCTCCAGCAAACATCACCGCATTGGCAGTTCCGTGATCAGTACCTTGACTAGCATTCTGTTTTACGCGCCTACCGAACTCACTAAAAGTCATCACCAAAGTATCATTCCAGAGTCCTGCCTGTTTCAAATCCTTAGCTAATGCCTCCATAGCGTTGCTATACACGCCAAGCAATCGATTCTGCTGATTGTTCTGTCCTGCGTGCGTATCAAATCCCGGCAACGATACATAATAAATCACAGTTTCACTTCCGCCTAAAATTAAATCAGCAATCACCTTCATCTGCTTTCCGAAAGCATGCTGCGGATAAACAGACTTCGAAGGTGCATTCTTCATTTTATCGATGAGATAGGTAGCACTTTGCGAAGTCTCTGCCAGCGTCTTGTGAAGATAATCTACCAATTGGTGTTCACTTTCGTGATGTGTATAATCGTTGGCAATTTTCATGAGCAAGGGATCTCCAGTAAGCAATTTCATTCGCTTCGGATTGCGGGTAGCAATACCCTTCATCCGTTCACCTTTTATTGCAATACTCATTGCATCATCGATCTCAAGGGCTAAATGAGGTCGCGCATTTTCTTCACTGCAACATGCATCCAACCAACGCCCTACCCATCCGGTTTGAATGTACTGGTCTTCATCAGAGGCGCTGTGCCAAATGTCCATCGACCTAAAGTGCGAACGATTTGGATTTGGATATCCAACTGCATTCAACACTGCAAAATGTCCAGACTGGTGTAAATCACTTACTCCTTTCATAATCGGATTGAATCCGAAATAGTCATTTATCTTTAATACTTCTGCAGACTTAATTCCAACCGTAGGACGATTACTATGGTATTGGTCATCACCGTAAGGGATCACCATGTTAAGCCCATCATTTCCACCTGAGAATTGAACAACAATCAAGCGCTTTCCATTCGTCTTCGATAGAAAAAGTTGGTTGAGTATATCTTCCGATTGTAGGTCGGCACCGCGAAGAAATTTCGGTATCATCATTGATGCTGAGGCTAAAGCGGTCAATCGCAAAAAATCTTTTCTTGAATAAGCAGCCATAAGTGATCATATTAAAAAGTTTCATAGTTAGCAGCAAACACTAACTACATCAATTGAAATTCTGGGAACTGCATCACTGCGCACAATGTGGTAATGATTTGTCGTTCCTTATTTGACTTATCAACTTCCTTTTCCAATTCAGAAATATTGATGTGTGAAGTGTCGGAGACGAGCAGAAAGCGCAAACATTCGGCAGTAATTTTATCTTCTGGAATCTGCTTCATGTGTTTCACCATGTCTGTCCAATCCGATTTGATTTTCACGCGCTCTTCTTTATCCTTTTTCTTTTGAGGCTTGTCTTTTTCTTCAAATGCAGGTTTGCGGTACAAGCGGGCGGTTCCAGCATCCAGAACAGACTTCGGCATATGCAAGCGCTGTATGAGCGAATTACTATCAATCCAGCTTTTCCCCCCTTTCCAACCAGCGACGTTCGGAGGAGAGAACAGGGTTTGACCAAGTACATGTTGCAGAGCTAACATTTGCTCATCTTCCAATTCGATCTTGCACAGTTTTTTATACTTCACAATTAGTTCAACTGGTGAAACAATTATTGATCCTACGTTTTCAGGAGCGTAAAACCATTCCGAATTGAAAATCGTGCGCATCAGATCTTCTATGTCATATTTCGAACTGAAAAAGCGTGAAGCGAGCTCCTCTACTCTATTTTCGTTGACCTCATTGTTGACAAATGTCCTGTAGATTTTTCTGCAGACATACACTGCAGTTTGGCGCTTCGCAAGCAGCATATCAATAATATCGTTCCCATTGTAGTTTCCAGTTTGTCCGAAAACAGTTTTAAAGCCATCGTCGTGTTGCTTAGCATTGAATTCATATTCACCTTTCTGATTAACCGACCATCCGGTGAAAGCTCTGGCAGCCTCTTTGATGTCATTCTCTGTATACCCGTTCCCTTCACCCAACGTAAAAAGTTCCATAACCTCGCGTGCAAAATTCTCATTAGGCGCATTCTTTTTGTTTTGCTGATTATTGAGCCAAGCAATCATTGCTGGATCCCGCGAAATATCGTGAAGCATATCACCAAAATTTCCAAGGGCATGTTTGCGCAGCGTATTGTGTTGAACTTGCATCAACCAAGCGAAAGGAGTACCTGTTGCAAAATGATTATGCCAGAACAATGTCATCTTTTCACGAAGAGCAGCCTTCGCCACGGCCATGCGATCAATCCAGGCAAGATTGAGTTCATCCTTTTCCTTCTGCGATTTGATAACAAGAAGCAATGTTTTCACGGGGCCTACTTCGCCCTTATCGTTGGTATCTGGTTTGGGCAAATACAGCAAGTCTTGAATAACCGATGAATCCCTAAATAATTCGTCGACCACTTGAGCACGTTCAATTCGTGCAAATCGATTTTCTAATTCTGGAGTTACTCCAAATGCCGCCCTTTGGAGTAAATGATTTAAAAATCCGCCTTGATTACTCATAGTTCCAGTTTGTTTATGTGAAAATACCTCCAAATACAGTACCATAAAAATCTTTTGTCGGTTGTAACTTAAGCTGGCAGATATGCGTCGCCGACCTGAGATTCTAGTCGCACGCTCCATTTTGCTCCCGTTTTCGCTCTTAACATTTGGCGTTTGATAATTAAAGATCGTCACACTCTCAACCTGACTCACTTCGGGGTAATTTTCGGAGGATACTCAGAAACGTGACTCGCAGACTCAAAATTGTCCTGATTGTAACTGGCATATTATTGCTCGCCGGAGGATTATTCGCGTTTTTCTATCTGCGCAATCTCAAGGCTCCCTCAACAAATGCGTTGAAAGCTGTTCCATCCGGTGCATTTTGCGTGATTGCAACAGATGATGTTAGAAATACGTGGGAGCAACTGAACCAGGGCAATTTGATTTGGGCTGCCCTCACAGAGACAGAATGGGCTGCTTCCGCGTCTCAAACTGCCTCGCTTGTTGATTCGCTTCTCGAATCGAATAGCGCAATGAGCGATATTCTCGAAGACAACCCTTGCTACCTTTCACTTCATTGCACGGGCAATGAAGGATTTAATTATGTTTTCTCTGTTGCTTTACCCGGAGCCGCATATGACGATAAAGCAATTGACTTTATCAAAAGTGGAGCAAAGGGCTATCAATTCAGCGAAAGTGAACAAGCTACTGCGAGCATTCTAACAGCAAAATCAGGAAAGAGAACATTCTACGTTTCAGTTTGCCAGGGAGTGATGCAATTTTCTGACAATGAAGATCTCTTGAAAACTGGAATCGAGCAGTTAGAGAAAGGGAAATCTCTACTGGATGATCCAGCATTTATGGCGGTAAGTAAAACTGCGGGGGAGAAGACTTCAGCAAATGTATACGTCAACTATCCACGTTTACTTGTGCTCATGAAGCGCGTTTCAGATAAATCCTTCTTTGAATCGCTCGACGTGCTGAATAGTTTCGCTGTGTGGACAGAAACCGATTTGAGCTTACGACCAAATGCCATGCTACTGAATGGGTACACATATGCCAACGATTCATCAGCTGCATACTTGAACATTTTTCGCGGACAGCAAGCGCAACCAATAGAAGCCGATGGGGTATTACCGGCGAGCACAGTTTCCTATGTCGATTTTTCGGTAAGTAACTTCAACCAGTATTTGCAGAATTACGATAGTTACCTTGATAAACTGGGCACAGGCGACGAAAGACGCGATCGATTGGCACAGCTACAATCAAATTATGGATATGCGGCCGAAGACCATATTGGTAGCTGGATTGGGAACGAGATAGTAAAAGCCGAAGTCAATATTCCTGGTGATGGAATTCGTCCCATCGCAGTGTTGAGCACTGTAAGTACTGCGAAAACGCGAGAGAAACTTGAAAGCCTTCGTCCACGTAGAGATACTGGAGCTGTTGCACCACCGCTTGATTCAACAGGGATTTTGATTCGATCAGTTCCAGTTCCCGAAATGTTACCGGCCACTTTCGGAGGAATATTCAAAGAGTTCCGCGAAGCGTATTATGCCATTACAAGTCATTATGTAATCTTCGGCACAGATGAGAATTCCGTTCGCTCCTTCATCATTGCTTCTGAATTTGGACGCACATTGCGAAAAGATCGTGGTTATGCAGATTTCGCAACGAATATGGCCACAGAAGCGAGCGTAACATTTTATGCAGCAGTCCCCAAAACCCAAGAGCTCATTGAAGAGCGCGCTGAAACAGGATTCCGTTCAGATGTTATTCATCACAAAGAGCTTTTAGGCAGGTTCGACGGAATAGTCGTTCAATACAATATTGGCGATGGAAATCTGCATTACACGAACGCGTTTCTTCGCCATAATCCGCAAACCAAAAAGAGCATAGCCTCATTGTGGGAAACGCAACTCGATACAACCTTCTCCGGCAAGCCATGGCTGTTGAATAATCACAACACCAAAGGACTTGACATTTTTATTCAGGACGATGCCAAAAAGGCCTACTTGATCAGTAGCACAGGAACCGTGTTCTGGAGAAAACAACTGAGCAAACCCATTATTAGTGATATTCAACAAGTAGATGCACTGAAGAATGGTAAACAACAAATCGTATTCAATACCGAAGATTCCCTTTTTGTTATCGACCGAAATGGAAATGCCGTAGCGCCATTTCCACTGAAACTTCCATCTTCTGCAACTAATGGAGTCCGCGTGATGGACTATGACAACAACCGTGAGTATCGAATGCTAATAGCGTGCTCCGACAAAAAAATCTACAACTACACAATCAAAGGTGAAAAAGTGGAAGGCTGGAAAATGCCATCTACACAGGACATTGTTGACGCAGAAATTCAACACACTGTAGTTGGAGGAAAAGACTACGTAGTGATTGTCGACAGAAGTGGAAATGTTTACATCACCGATAGACAGGGATCCGCACGACTCGAATTGAAAGAGAACCTTGGCACACCAGTTAAACAGTTTTATCTCGAACAAGGTAAAGACCTTTCCAGAACACGCATAGTAAGTGCAGACTCGCTAGGAAATGTTTATCTACTTTCATTCACCGACGAACTAGAACGATTGCATTTCATGGATTTTAGCTCTGCTCCCTATTTCGAATACCGCGATATCAACGGTGATGGAAGCTTAGAATATCTATTCCTGACGAATGAAAAGCTTACCGTATTCAATCAAGATAAACTCACAGCCTTGAGCTTCGGTTTCGAATCTGCAGCGGATCTTCATGCTTCCATTTTCAGCTTCGGAGAAAACGACATTCGAATAGGAGTAACCTGTCCACAAGCTTCAGAATTACATCTGCTGAACAAGGGCGGTGCAGATTCGGAAGGATTTCCATTACCCGGACAAACACAATTCAGCATTGGTCGGCTCAATGGGGAATCAGGACTTACAGTGGTCGTTGGCATCAATAGAAAGTACTTGAGTGCCTACTCCTTGCCCTAGCCTTCTTCTGCGTAGTTATCCCATGCCACCATAGGCGGTTTTTATTATCTTTACTCGCCTTAACGTACCACCAAATGAAAAAAATTTACACCCTTCTTATTGCCTTGGGCTGCTCTTTTACTGCGGTTCAAGCACAAGACATGCTCGGCTATGCGAATAGCAACTATGCCGGAGTGAACGGAATTGATTTAAATCCTGCTTCGATTGCAGATAGTCGCTACAAATTCGACTTCATGCTTGGCGGATTCAGCTTTGTTGCTCAAAACAATTACATCGGTTTCAGCAAAAAAGCACTTCAGAATCGCCAGGGACCTCTACTTCCTCCCGATTCAACAACTTCTTGGCCTGCGTTTGACGATTCACTCTTCCAGCAGAAATACATCATTGAGAATCTCGATGGTCAAAAGAAATCTGTCTTCGTGAGCAATCGACTCATGTTGCCATCTTTCATGTTCTCGGTGAATGAAAAAATTTCCATTGGCGTTACGGGTTCTATCAGAACCTACGTAAACATTGATGGATTCGAAGAGAAACTTGCGCATCAGTTATATAATGATTTTGGTGATAGCGCTCAGTATTTCCAATCGCTTTCCAACGAACATCTCAGCATCCAGTATATGACCTGGTGGGAGAGTGGCATTACTTACGCACAAACAGTTTATGATCACAATGATCACTTCCTGAAAGTAGGCGCTCGGCCTAAATTACTGTTCGGTTTAGGGTCAGCATATGTTTTCGTAGACAACTTGAAGTACATGACCAACGATAACGATACACTGACGTTCATATCTTCAGATGTTCAATACGGTCACTCCGCAAACTTTGAATTTCCTGCAGACCAAGGTGTAACTTACAACCTGAATGGTATAGTTTCTCATCCTGGATTTGGACTTGACCTCGGTGCCGTTTACGAATGGCGTCCTGATCACCAGAAGTATAAATATGATATGGATGGCGAAACCGACCTATGGATGCGCTATAAAAGCAAATACAAACTCCGCGTTGGATTCTCTGTAAACGATATCGGTTCTGTAAAGTTTGATCGTGGAGAATTGAGCGGAAACTTCAAGGCAGACATTGACGAATGGTACTTCCGTGATATTGCTGTTGGCGGCCGTCCAATTCGTGCAATTGACTCTACCATCCAAGCTCTTTTCACACCCAATAATACAGCAGGTACATATCGCATGAATTTGCCAACTACCGCAAGCTTGCAGGTAGATTATCAAATTTGGAAAGACTTTTATGTAAACTTCACTGGTTATTATGCTGTTCAGTGGGCGAAGAATCCAAACAAGATTCACGAGCTAACCACTTTTAGCCTTACACCGCGTTGGGATTGGAAATGGTTTGGTGTTTGGGTTCCGTTATCCTACAATCAGTATAGAAATTTCCAAGTGGGTACAGGTGTGAGACTTGGGCCGGTAATTATCGGCACCAACAACCTGGCAACATGGTTTAGCAAAGAGAAAACAGTGTATGGGGCAGACCTGCACGTAGCACTGAAAATTCCAATTATGTACCGCCCTGTTAAAGACCGCGACAAAGACAAAGTTTCAGATAAGAAAGACAAGTGCAAAGAAACTCCTGGTGTCTGGGAATTCCTTGGCTGCCCTGATAGAGATGGTGATCACGTGCAAGACGCAGAAGATATCTGTCCTGATGAACCAGGTTTGAAGCAATTCAACGGTTGCCCTGATCGTGATGGTGATCAGATCATAGACAAACAAGACGCTTGTCCGGATGAACCTGGATTGCAAGAGTTCAATGGTTGTCCTGACAAAGACGGAGACAAAATTATTGATAAAGAAGATGATTGTCCAGATGAGGCCGGTCTGAAAGAATTCAAAGGTTGTCCTGATAAAGACGGCGATGGTGTAATGGATAAAATTGACCTTTGCCCTGAGAAACCAGGTCCGGTAGAGAACGAAGGATGTCCAGAAGTAATCCTGAACCTTGTTGACTTGGCTGGTCAAAGTTTGAAATCAGCTAAGCAAGCGAAGGATGCAAGCTTTACTTATGAGTCATTACCTGCAGATTCAGTTTGCGTATTCCGCCTTGATGGAGATCCGGATAAAATTGTAGGTGTTAATGAAGTGAAAGTGATCATAAATGGATCACCTAAGCGTGCATTGCGCAGTCAAGCAGATGGCTTGTTCCGATTCGATATTCCGAAACCAGTAGGAAACGGATTGAAGAAAGAAGAAGTGAAGGATGTTATCCCTGTCTTGACAAAAGAAGAACAGGAGATATTGAAGAAAGCATTCGATAACCTCGAATTCGAATCAGGAAAAGACATCATCAAACCTGAATCGTTCGCATCACTTGATGAGCTTGCGGAATTGATGAAGAAGAAGCCTGATTGGTTACTGCGTGTAAGCGGACACACCGACAACGTAGGTAAAGCACCTGCAAACATGAAGTTGTCTGAGAAGCGCGCGAAAGCTGTGAAGGCGTATCTCGTGAAGCAAGGAATTAATGAATCACGTATCATCACAGAGTGGTTCGGCCAAACGAAACCAATCGCACCGAATACAACACCAGAAGGTCGTCAGAAGAACAGGCGAGTGGAGATGTTAATTCTTGAAAACAAAAAATAGGTTGAAAATGAAATAAGTAAAGCCAGTCATCCCTATTGAGATGACTGGCTTTTTTAATTAGCATCAAAAGCAAGACAAATGATTACCGTAATCAACTTCGGCAGTACAAAAACACCACAAATTATTTCCATTGTCCGCGAATTCGGCTTTGAAGCTGAAGAAAAAAATTGGAGAGAATTTTCTGCAGCCGACTACGGTAAGCAGGACAAAATTATTTTCAGTGGCTCTCCCACTTTTCTTACTGAAGTTGATCATTCACCATACACCGAACGGTATGCTTGCATAAAAGAAGGAAAAGTTCCTGTCCTCGGAATTTGTTTCGGACATCAAGTACTGGGAATCCTACACGGTGCTACAATATTCCGTGGTGAAGCTGTTCGCGCGCGCATTCACATTCATGTTGTCAAGCAAGACCAATTATTCGCGGGTCTCAATGACGTCACTGAAATGAATGAAGATCATACAGAAGGAATAACACTACCTGCAGGATTCACCCACCTCGCGTATTCAGATATGTACGCTATTGAAGCCATGCGACACCCAATATTACCTTTGTGGGGAACGCAATTTCATCCAGAAGTATCAGGAGAAAACGGAAAGCGGCTTCTCAGAAATTTTCTTACGGCAAAATAATTATTGCATCATATAGGCGCATAGTTCACATAGGTTGCACCTAAAATGAAACTCCTGTCAACAGAAATATCCCTATACGCTGTAAATTGATAAGGCAATGTGTCCAAGCGCGGAGCCAACTACTTTACTTCCGCTTCGGCTTCTGCTTCTTCAAGTAAATCACCTGTCCAACCTTTGGTTCAGTTCCAGGCGCAAGGTCATTGTACTTGTAAAGCTTCTTCATTTTTACTCCATACTTCTGCGAAACATCATGAAGCGTTTCACCCGGTTTCATTTGGTGCTTTCCCGGTTCTGCCTTATTGCGTTTCGGTTGTATGTACAACATCTGACCAGGAACTAAGGTAGAATGCTTGTTCAGGTCATTGTATTTATACAACTGCCAAACTCCCAATTCAAGCTCCTGTGCAATCTTCATGAATGTATCCCCCGATTTCACAATAACGTATTTGATATTGTTGTTCAAATACACTTCACGACGAGAAACATTCGTTGAAACAGTCTTACTACCTTCTGTCTTCTTCGGTTCTGCAGCTACTGGAGGCACGCCTTCCAGTTTATCTAAATCGTACAACTTGTAACGCTCGATGATGTCTATCAAGCGATCAGCATACTTCGGATCTGTGGCATACCCTGCAGACTTAAGTCCTCTCGCCCAACCCTTGTAGTCGGTCATCTTTAGATCAAAAAGAAAATCATATCGAGGTCGTGTTTTCAAAAACTCGGAATGATCAACGTATGACTCATAAACAGACTCATACTTTCGAAAACACTCGTCTTTTTCGTCATCATCTTGAGTGTACGTCTCCCCAGTCCACTCTTTATGACATTTTATCCCGAAGTGATTATTTGCGTACACCGCCAATGCACTATTACCATTGTCAGACTCGAGCATGCCCTGTGCCAACGTAATGCTAGCTGGAACTCGAAACAGTTGCATTTCACGCACAGCATCTTCCTTATACTTCTCAATGTATTCCTGAGGAGTATTCTTTTTCTCTGCAGGCTGTGCTATTCCAACGATGGAACCGCACACCAACATCAATACAAAAAAGAGTTGTTTCATAGCCGATACAACGAGGGATGAAACAAAACTAGTCTTGAAGTAGTTGCTGATTCCCTTCCTTATTGATTCAGTTTTAACAACCAAATGTTAATTGGATCAAATACGGATAATCTACCTTAGTACCCAAATCGCTCAATAGCCTCGCATTCCGCTTCGCGTATTCTGAAAATTGTTTCCAATGAACATTCAGGAGAAGGGGTTTTGCTCTTATTCACTTTTCCGGGACCGACAAAGTCTGATTCTGACCATTGAATCTGCAAATGATCAAATGTAGCCTTAAGATCCGTGATCAATGACTCTTGTTTCAACACACGGTCGATTGCCGAGGAATGTGTGTACGATGCATACAGTCGTGAAAGAAATCCTGGCTTGTTCTGTATTACTCGGTTGATGAAAATATTGAAATCTTCATGCACATATTCCTCAAGTGGAACTAATGGATGCCACTGATCGTACTTGAAGCCAAATCGGGTTCGCTTCCTTTGTGGAGCTAGTGTACTCCAATTCAAATCCTTCATAAATCTCCAATAGGAAATATACCAGTCAACCGGATTCCGAACAACACAAAACTTATACGTGGTGCCAATATATGTATCCAGATTCTTCCTCAGTGCAAAAGATCTCTTGAGAAAATTACCGCGATAATATTTAGAGGTGTTTAACGTACGTTCCATGTCAGAGTGGTCGCGACTGAAATCAAAACGTATCAGATTCTTCGCTTCCAAAACACGACGAACATACATACCTCCTGTTTTTGGTACATGTAGAAACACCGCATTACACTTCAGGAGCACAGCCATGATTCGAAATTACCCGCAATATACAGTAGAAAGAAATGCGTAGCCACCCGTATGAATGAATAACACTTTTCGCCCTATGAGTTCCCCCATTTTTGCCATCTGATGAATCGCCAAAAGTACTTTCCCCGAATAAACTTGGTCTAAAGGTAAATCGGCCTCAGAACTCATTACTCCAATAAATCGTTCTAGTTCCTTTGATGAATGTGCATATCCACCCAAAGTAAATCGCGAATCCAATTGCCATGACGCAACACGGTCTTCAGATGATAAATGAGATTCGATTAAACCTCTCAGATATTCATCGCCATCTAATACAGCTATGCCTGTAACACACTGATGAAACTTGGCTGAGGAAATTATTCCCGCAATTGTAGCACCAGTTCCTACAGGACAAACAATATCATCAAATGCTTCTGTCTCGACTGTGAGTATTTCTTTGCACCCTTTTACTGCGAAACCGTTTGAACCACCCTCTGGTAAGATGTACGCGTTACCGAAACGTTGAATCAATTCCTTAGCGAAACTTTCATCATTGCGGCGTTTATATTCCACTCGTGAAACAAAGACCAACTCCATTCCACATTCGGAAGCATAACGTAAAATTGAATTCGAATCTTCATTCAACTCTTCACCACGAATGATTCCAACGGTGCGTATTCCATGACACTTACCGGCGTACGCCACTGCCGCAATATGGTTGGAGTAAGCACCACCGAAGGTGAGCAACGCAGAATAATTACCCGCAATGAAGTGCTCCAGGTTATACTTTAACTTATAGCACTTATTACCTCCACTTATCGGATTGGGCAAATCGCAACGAAGAATACCCAAAGAAATGAGCCCCGGAAAGTAGGCTCCGAGAACTTCATTAGAAAAATAGTGAACCTGATTACCCAATGAAAAGCGCGAATTCGTTGAAGATTCTTTGTTGAAATTAGCAAAACCTTGTCTGTTATTTACCGTTCGCTAAATTCCTTGCAGAATTTCATTGTAATTTAAGAATTCCACCCCACTTCATTTAACTTTGCAGTCCAATGGCTTTACTCAGTGAACTCGACAAAGACGACTATTATTTTTCCCCCGAAGGATATGTTGTCTTCACTGCCAAATACCTTTTGAAAAGAGGTTATTGTTGCCAGAATGGATGCAAACATTGTCCATACGGCTTCAATAAAAAAACAGGTCGCTTTGATAAAGACAAACCAAACAATAGTACACCTCAATAAAGTATGGACGCTAACGAATTCAAGAAACATATTCTTGCAGGAATTCCAAATCAACTGCCTGATCCGAAAGTGTATGATCAGTCTCTAAATCATGCACCAAAACGTAAAGCAATTTTAAATGCAGAAGAGAAAAAACTGGCACTGAGAAATGCGCTTCGTTATTTCTCACCAGAACATCACGCGGTACTTGCTACCGAATTTGCAGAAGAATTGAGTGTCTACGGAAGAATATACATGTATCGTTTTCGTCCGGATTACAAGATATACGCGCGACCGATCCATGAATATCCTTATCAGTGTATTCAAGCGGGCGCTATCATGCACATGCTATCAAATAATCTTGATCATGCGGTTGCGCAACACCCTGCAGAACTGATCACTTATGGAGGTAATGGCGCGGTATTTCAGAACTGGGCGCAGTATTTGCTCACGATGCAGTATCTGGCGGTAATGAGTGATACACAAACGCTCGTATTGTATTCAGGACATCCATTGGGGCTATTTCCTTCACATAAAGACGCACCAAGAGTTGTAGTCACAAACGGAATGATGATTCCGAATTACTCAAAACCGGATGACTGGGAAAGGTTCAATGCTTTAGGAGTAACGCAATACGGACAAATGACTGCTGGCTCATTCATGTACATCGGGCCACAGGGAATTGTGCACGGCACTACGATTACAGTAATGAATGCGGCGCGAAAAATTTCCAAAAACGAAGAAGATCGAAAAGGGAAATTGTTCGTCACGTGTGGACTTGGCGGCATGAGCGGAGCGCAACCTAAGGCTGGAAAAATTGCTGGACTAGTAGCAGTTGTTGCGGAAATAAATCCAAAAGCAACAAAGACGCGCCATTCACAAGGATGGGTAGATGAAGTACACAGTGATCTTGATTTACTCATTAAACGAATCAAAGAAGCACAAACTAAGAAAGAAGCAGTTTCTATTGCCTACCAGGGTAACGTTGTTGATTTATGGGAACGACTCGTTGCTGAAAAAATGAAAGTTGACATTGGCACTGACCAATCTTCATTACATAATCCATGGGCAGGCGGTTATTATCCAGCAGGATATACGTTCGAAGAGTCAAACAAATTGATGGCGGAAAAACCAGCTGAATTTGGAGAAGCTGTTCGGGAAACGTTACGTCGTCACGCGAAAGCGATTCAAACACTTTCTGCGCAAGGCATGTATTTCTTCGATTATGGGAATGCCTTTTTATTGGAAGCTTCGCGTGCTGGAGCCGACATCAAAAATGCGAATGGAACATTTAAATATCCGTCGTATGTACAGGATATTCTTGGCCCAATGTGTTTTGATTATGGATTTGGCCCATTTCGTTGGGTGTGTACATCAGGCGATCCAAAAGATCTTGCATACACCGACGCATTGGCATTGGAAGTATTGGAGGACATGTACAGAACAGCGCCGGAAGAAATTAAACAGCAACTTAGCGACAACATACTTTGGATTCGTGATGCCATGACCAATAATCTAGTTGTTGGTTCACAGGCTCGCATTCTTTACGCTGATTCTGAAGCACGAATCAGAATTGCATCTGCAATGAACAAGGCGATTGCCACAGGAAAAGTTTCTGCTCCAGTTGTGTTGGGTCGAGATCATCATGATGTTTCAGGCACTGATTCTCCCTATAGAGAAACGTCTAACATCTACGACGGATCACAATTCACTGCAGATATGGCGGTTCAGAATTTTGTTGGTGATGGATTCCGTGGTGCTACATGGATTTCCTTACACAATGGTGGCGGAGTCGGTTGGGGCGAAGTAATCAACGGAGGGTTCGGAATGGTACTCGATGGAACGGAAGATTCTGAAAGAAGACTGAAATCAATGTTATTTTGGGATGTGAACAATGGCATCGCACGAAGAAGTTGGGCGCGAAATAAAGAAGCAATGTTCACTGCTGAACGTGAAATGAAACGCACCCCGAACCTAAGAGTGACAATGCCTAATATTGTTGAAGATAAGTTACTAAACGACCTTTTCTGATTTTTTTACTAAAACAAAACTACTTACTGTCTTTCAAGCTACGGTCGATTATCGGTTGAAAGCTATTGGTCATAAGAAAAGTATTTGTCATTGAACCGAAACCTGGCATCACCAAATAGATATATACCATGGTCGTCCCATCCTTTGCATAAACGTAGTGCATAATCAAATCGTACTCGCCATAGAAAACCGGCATTGTTATTCCTGAGAGAATCCGGAATGAGTGATCGCCTTGAGTTGAAGGACCATCTTCTGAATATTGAAATTCCTTCGCGATATATTTCCAGAGCGTATCAACCGAACCGGTGTAGGAGAAACAAACAAAATCATCTTTAAAAGAGTATTTTTCAGTTCCCCCAAAATAATAAGCGGTATTTGGTAATATTGAATCAGGCAGTACTCTAACATTTCTATCTTGCCCGAAACCTACTACTGAGAATAGAATTATTCCCAACAAAGACAACAGAACCCTTTTATTCATACACTCCGTTTTAAGCCTTTCGCTTTTTGTAAGCTGCAGATACAAGGAGTGACTATTCCTCGTCTTTCAGCGCGAACCGTTGCAAACATGGGAAAATATTGGGAAAATAAAAAAACAGAGCTTTGTCATCGATAAAATCTATCTGCTATCTCGTCATGAAAGATCTTTCTCTGTAAATGGTGATCGCTGAAACATGTACGCAACAAAACCGGTATAGATCGTCTTCCCGGGCTTAGAAAAAAAATGAACCAACAGGTCAACTATCTTTCACTATTGCATTTCCACTCTTCTTTCGCATAGGAAAATTACAATAAGATGCCATTTTAGCCCAATAACGCCTGTCGTGTAATTCGTCTGCTTTATAGACGTAGCTTTACTTCAATTAAATACCCAATATCACTAATAGTAATAGTAATGAAAACAGGAACAGTAAAGTTTTTTAATAACTCCAAAGGATTTGGATTTATCACTAGCGAAGATTCAGAAGAAATCTTTGTACACGTAACAGGTCTGAAAGACGAAGTACGTGAGAACGACAAAGTAACTTTTGAAGTTGAGCAAGGGAAAAAAGGACTAAACGCAATTAACGTTCGTTTGGCTTAAGTCTTTCCAAATTCCAATTGGAATTATTAAAACATGCTGTTCAAGCATGTTTTTTTCGTTTATAGCTTTTCCTAAATATTCGAATGGTACAAATAACTGACTAATGTCAGAGTTTAGCCCACACTTTACTGACACGAGTCAATCCTTCTGTTTCAACAACGTGATAAATTTGCAACTCACGAACAGAGCACTTTCGGTAAAGCACCATCTGGTTTACTGGAAAAACCTCTTCATGGAAAAATCACATGAAAAAGAATCTTGGCAATCTAGATCGCGTATTGCGTGTTGTTGTTTCAGTAATCATTGTTGGCATGTATCTGAAAGGGAAAACAACTGGAATAGTGGGACTTACTGAAGTTGTTTTGGCGGGCGTATTTATACTAACCGCAATTGTCGGGTTTTGTCCGATATATGCATTACTGCGTATGAATACCAATGAGGTGAAAGAATAGTGCCACTTTTGTTACAGTTCACATTCTTTTCAATGCCTACCTTTGCATAAACAATTGACATCATGGAAGGATTTCTCTACAGCGTTGTAAAGTCGAAATGTCCGCGTTGTAATCTTGATAATCTCTACGTCGACAACAATCCATATCACTTATCTAAACTTGGTGATATGAAAAAGCACTGTGATAAATGCAACCAGCGGTACGAACCTGAAACTGGCTTCTATTATGGCGCAATGTATGTAAGCTACGGATTAGGAGTTGCCTTTATGGTTGTTCCTTCATTACTCATGTATTGGCTGTTCGACCTTGGATTTGCAGCGCTGCTAACCTTTATTCTTTCGGTATATATCTTGGCGTTCCCGCTGTTTTTCCGTTGGTCGCGAAACATCTGGCTGAACATTTTTGTGAAGTATAATCGTGAAATGCGGAAAGACCTGGAAATCAAATCCGCTACTCAATATTCGGGTCAATAACTTTACTTCACGTCAGTAACCTACGAATTTGCCGTCATTTGCAATAGATTCTGGCATTCCGTTTGCCTTATCTATGTAAAAATGCCATATTTGTTATGATGACGAAGAATTCTATTTCCCTCGGAAAAATTGCTCTGATCATTTTGCCGATTACTTTTTTTGCCGTTGCATGTCAACCCGACGAAGCCGGCCCAACAGATGATCGCGACAAATTTGTTGATGTTTGGCATTGCGTTGAGCAAAGTTCACAAATCGGACAAACCCAATATGATGTACACATCAATCTCTCATCAACCAGTACAACACAAGTACTGATGGAGAATTTTTACAATGTTGGATTTTCCTTCAAAGCTGTTGCAACTGTTTCCGGATCCAATCTTACGTTGGCCAGCCAAACTTACAATGGCAGTCAACTACAAGGTTCGGGAAGCATGAATGGTAACAACAGCATTAACATGAGTTACACTGTAAATGACGGCAGTGCAATTGACACATGCACATCTGTACTCACCCGTCAATAATTAAATCACCTATGATAAAAAATACGCTACTGAAAGGCATGATTACCTCCTTGGTTGCCTTTCTAATGACTGCATCGGTATTCGCCCAAAATTACACCGCTACAGAAACAAAATCGATTGAGAAATCAAAAGCGCTTTACAATAAAGGGAAATACGACAAAGCCGTAAGCACTATTACCAAAGTGCAGATGTCTCACATCTATGATGAAGAGCTTTGGCAATTCCGCATTTTGTACGAAAACACGCGTTACACGACGCAGTTGTCCAAAGACATATCAGCAATCATTAAGAAAGCAGGAAAAAACGGGACTGTAAATGTTGATTTTGATAAACTGAAATCAACTCAGTATCGTAGCGAACTTCTTGTGGCTTGTTATATGGCAACGAATTATGCCGACCATCAGGTATTGGCATCGTCTGTATTGCACGACATGATCATTGAGCCAAGCGTCGACACTGCGGTAAGTGACGAAGCGCGTGAATATCGCTCCAAAGGCGACGATGAGTACGCGAACAAAAATTACTCCGCTGCTATTCGTCAATATCAGAAAGCGCTCGATGAAAATGCAAATTACTATGGCGCTACTTTCGACATTGCCTTCTCTTATTACAAGGACGAAAAGTTTGACAAAGCAGCGCAATGGTTCCAGAAGGCGATTGATCTGCAACCGGAGATGCTGAACCCACGCTATTATCTCATTGAATCTTTGAAAGAAGATAAGAAGTGGGATGAAGTATACACTGCTTGTATCGAAGCGATGATTCAGTATCCGTTTGTTGATTACTTCACCACTCTTGAAACTGCATGCGACAAGAAAATGAAAACGTTCAAACGTCA
>Ga0114981_10000050_pt1 | contig 60251 bp, 99 predicted proteins | sample S_140806_MF_Meta_FD_87028 | JGI IMG/M metagenome (GOLD analysis project Ga0114981, IMG submission 87028) | Freshwater microbial communities from Lake Simoncouche, Canada to study carbon cycling - S_140806_MF_MetaG | ecosystem: Environmental > Aquatic > Freshwater > Lake | place: Lake...
ACGTCGCGTATAGTTTATGCCGGGTGCCGAAAAGCTCTGTGCTTCTGGAGCGCCTTGCGGGCGGGTCTGGTTCCACGCCTGTGCAAACGCCGTGTTGGACTGCGGAGCCGACAGGGCCTGCGCAGCCTTGGGGACAGAGAACGGCGTGTAGGCGTTCCCTGAGACATCCTTAAAACGAGACATATCGACTGGCTGTGAGATCGGCCGTGGAGCGGGCTGTTGGCTGATGGTCTGCGGCTTGGGGATTGAAGCGCTGTTCCACTGCCCGCCGTTGTGGGACCACCGTGGATCGTTGTATCCACCTCCCTGCGTCTGGATGTCCACTATTCGTCACCCTTCTTCGTTGGGATGCTGTCCAAGCCCATGCCCGTGCCATGGAGCATGCGCAGTTTGATGATGTCCACGGACTCAGGCTTCCGGGTCTCGGCAATGAGTTGCCGGAGGTAGTCCAGGTTCTGGATTGCTGGTTCCATAAAGAAAACGCCGCTGGCCAGTTGCCCAGCCAGCGGCGCCCCCGATTGCCCTGTGACGGGCAGTTCTTAGTAGCGGGTCTTCACGATGGCCAGAACGTTCGCCCCAGTGGTCGCACCCGTGCTGCACGCACGGCCGAGAACACCAAGACCGTTGTCGCCGGCACCAGTCGTCGCAGCACCCACGCCGCTCTTCGTCACGCGGCCAGCCGTGGTGCCCGTCGAAGCCGCAGCGGTGATCGCCGCGAGACGGTCGCCCACAACCAGATCCGAACCGCTGAGAGCAACAGCCACTTCAGTCGGACCTTCCACCGTGACCCAGAACACATCGTTCACCGCAACGCCCGTCGCCGCGAGGTACTCGTCCACCACGCCAACGCGCTCTTCGTTGGTCGCCGTGCTGTAGCCCTTCGTCTGCGTGAACGACGCCAGACCAGCCGTGCCCGTGTCGAACGACACCACCCGCTTGGGGGCCAGCGCGATGGTGGACGCATTCCGCACGGCAACACAGGTCTTCACCCGGTTGCTGCGGATCTGGCCCGTGACGGGATTCACATCCGGGAACTGCTTCACAGCCCCAACCCAATTAGCACCGTCATTGGCGCCGGTGACCCCAAGGGTCTGACCAAGCGAGAACGGCGGATCAACAAGAAGACTCATTTCAGATCACCTCTTTCTTTAGGCAAGGGCTGCGAGTTTGAAGAAGTTGCGCGGGCTCTTAAATTTAAGGTTGCCCAACGTTGACACAACGTAGCGATACTGCTGGGTGATCTCGTCGTAGAACGGGCCCTCAGAGTTGAGAAGCTGTCCTTCCATGCAGAGCAACTCCATGTTGCCGATGGCGAGACCGTAGCCAACGTCGGCCGGAATCGAATTTTCCGCCGACACCTCAACTCCGTCGAACTCAAACACATCCGTGAAGCCATAGCTCCGCAGACCGTTCTGACGGCTGACGATGACCCGCTCCTTGTCGTCCAGCTTGTTCAGGAAGTCGATGTACCAACGACGGTTCAGGAGAACCATGTCGATCTGGTCTTCCTTCGTATCGTTGCGACGAGCCTGATGCAACGCCTCGCGAAGAGCCTTGGTGCAGTTGGCTGCCCAGGTCGTACCGCCGAAGTAGCTGCTGGTCACGTTCGCAATGACCGGCGAGTAGAAGTCATACTCAGGATCGGCCTCACCGTTGGGCCAAACGCCAGTCTTCTGCGAGCCGCCGTACGCGCCCAGGACGGTCGAAAGACCGGCATAGGTGTCGGTCGGATAGCCAAACGGATCCAGTGCGTTTGCCGTACGCTGGGCGCCAGTGGACACGTTGATCGTGCCGTTGGCCGCAAGGAACGACTCCAGGCCGTGGAAGCGAAGCTCGTTGCCGGCAGCGTAGCCGTCAACCACCCACTCCTTCGCAAGGTACTGCTCCATGCTGGTCAGAAGACGCGAAGCCATCTTGCCAGCAACGTTGACAAGAGCTTGTGCGCTACGATTTTCCAACATTTCCTTCTTGTAGATCGCGTCGGTCACCTGCGCACCGCGATACTCCAACTCGGCAGACTTCCAGAGGTTCTGGCGAGCGAACGAGCGAGGAGTTTCGCCGTTGTTACCAGATGGGGTATGGTTGCGATACTGGATTTCCCAGTCGAAACCTCGTCCCGACATGTTGGTGCGAATGTTGCCGCTGCCTTCCAAAGCAGCGAACACCTTGTACTTCCGCAACGAGGCGACCTCTTCCTCCCGAAGGTGGTTGACAATCGTCGTTGCGATGGAACGTGCCCAGTCAGTCGAACTAGCCATTAAAGGACTCCATCGTTAACGAGTTGGCCTTTCAGCCGCTCTTCAAAACTCATCCGAGAACGCGGTGCCCTCGGCTCTGTGGTGCCTGCACTTCGATTCGGAGCGCGGGTTGCACGCTCGCGAAGGAACTGCATGTTCTGTTGTGCAACGGGGTCAACGGGGGCTTGGGGCTGCATGGGGGGCTGCGGGGCGAGGCCCTGCGGCGGAGCCTGCGGCGCGGGCTGCTGCATCTGCTGGTAGCGCAGGTTCAGGAGATCCCGCTGGAGCATTCCAGTCGCGTACTGCCAACGGGCCTTGGGATCCTGGATGCCGATCTGCTGGGCTTGGCCGATGTACGCCTGGATGGCCTGACCTTCACGGCTCACCGATCCGTCCTGGTTGTAGAGCCAGTCGGAGTTCTGACGTTCCAGGTCGGAGACGTAGTTCTGCGACTGATACTGGCCCAGTTGCTGTTGCACAAGCTCTTGGGCCTTCTGCATCGCAACCTGTTCAACGAACGGCTTCAGCGTGTTCTCGGGATCCGTGACCAGCTTGCGAGCGAAGTTCGCGGTGTAGTCCTGGTACTTCCGGAGAGCCTGCTGGGCCTCAAACGGAGCGTTGGGGTCGATGACCTCTTTGCCCGTCTGGGGGTCGCGGACGATGTACGACTTGTAGGTGTCTTCGATGGACGGGGGGTTCCACCACTTCGGCTGCTCGGGAGCCTTGGGGCGGCTGGCTTCCTGCTGGGCCGAGAGCCACTGCTGATACTTCTCGCGGTTCTGGACGTAGTCCGTGGTGTGCGGGATCAACGACTGGAACTGCTGAAGCTGACGCTGGGTCTCACCGTAGCCGTTGAATGCGCGGTACAGGTTTTGGGCGATGGCGAGATCGTCTTGGCCCTGGAACTCGGGGAGATGGCGGAACGCTTCGTAGGGGGAAGCGAAGCTCTCGCTCTGAGGAGCAGGCGCCGACTGCGGAGGAGCGGAATCAACAGGAGCCGAAACGGGGGCTTCGGAAACGGATTCGGTCTGGAGAAGTTCGTCGGACATTTATTTCACCTTCGGGGGGAGGAGGTTCCTCTGGTGAACTAATGTCTATGTAACTCCATTTTTGTTACGGATTTAGGTCGCTTCGACCTCCGCCTCCGTCTCAATCCACACCCGGGCGCCACATGAGAGAGGGCTGTCCGGTTCGTATCGCACCACACAGGGACCGTTGATCTTCACGGAGTGGGCGTACTGGTTGGACTTGTACGTCTTTACCGTGAGGACGGGGTCTCGCTCCCCGGTCTTCTGGTTCTTTTTGATTACGTGTTGGTTAACGTGGATGATGTGCTTCATGTGTACCAGTGTACATTATCTAGCCTGCGAGCCCAACTCTTGCAGCAATTCCTCTAGCGAGGGATGACGGCCATGCTTGCCAAAGAATTCTGCATCTGCCGGAGACACGTAGGGTTTCCCAGAGAGGACTGCCGCGGCTGGCCTTGCTAGGAGACTTCCGCCCTCGTCGGCACGCAGCCAGTTGAATGCGTCTGGTGGCGCCAGGTGCCTTGCCCGCGTTTCGCCTAGTGGGTGGATCGCCACCGGGAAATACGCATCGGGCGCCCGCTGTTGTAACGCCATCATTCTTCCGCGACCCTCATGCCCACGCACTTGCCAGTTGCCGTCCTTGGACTTATCGACGTACAGGACTGGCGTGCCTATCGGCTGGCCATCGTCCAGCGCCTGCAAGATGTGATCTATCGGGCGCGTCGAAAGGTCGCGCGGAGGATTGACTTGCAGGAACCTCTTGGGTTGCATGTAGGCCATGAACCCGCGATAGTCGATGTTGCTAGCATCGGGGATTCCGCCAAGTCCGCTCGCGTTATCGAACTGCACGCCGGCATGCACTCGCGGAGCGCCGGCTGTTATTTCGCCCACACGCTGGATCAGCTTATCTAGCCGCGTAATTGGGTTAGCCATTACTCGTCACTCAATAGCCCATAGGCTATGCCCCCGCCCATGACGCCACCTGCGCCCATCAGTCCTCCGACGATCTCGGGGTTCTCTTGGAGTGCCTTGCGGAGAACGACTTGCGGGGATTCTGCGGCGAGGCGGGAGAGAAGGTCGTCGTTCAGCGGGAGTTTGAATACGGCCGGGAGTTGGTCGTAGACCTCGGGGTTCTGTCGGCCGCTCTCCAGGATCGCTCGGGCATTAGCCAGTCGGCGTTCCTGGCGAGCGGCGGATGCGTCATGGGGATACGGACGCGGAGGATCATTTGGGACGCGAACTCCGTATCGCTTCACTCCGCCGCGTGGAGGGACGGAAACGTAATCTGCAATCCCCTTGCCTGTCGCATCTGGGATGTCACCGTAGATGTTGGGGACAGCCTGCTCATAGCCGCGTTGGCGGGTGACGTAGCGATAGCCCTTCCCGTAACGCTCGGCTTCTGAGCGGGCCCATTCACTGGGAAGTGGAGTGGTGTCTACTTCCGCACCACGGCGGGCCATCATCATGGCTTCCATGGCAGACTCAGGGGCTGCACGGGGCAGGCCGGCGAGGATGTCGTCTGCTACCCATGGAACGAGACCGGAGACATCTGCGACGTAGCGGGTTGGGTTGGGCATTAGCGCACCGGAAGGGCGAGGCGTGGAGCGGGAGGCGAATTGCGAAGACGACGGATGACTTCGCCGGCCTGATCGACCAAGTAAGTGGGCGAGCCATCGCCATTGCGGAGTGCGCCCATCAATTTCTTCGTCGGCTGATAGGCGTTCTCTAGGCCGGGCGTCATCAGATCAACCGCCATCGCGCCGATTGGATTGGTCGCGTACATGCGGTCGTAGGCTTGGTTCACCGGGTAGCCCAAGTCCGGCATGGCCGCAGCGGGAGCAGCCATGAGCAATCTGGCGGCGCGATCCGCAAGCGACTTGTCTCCTGACAACGCTTCCGACGCATGCATGATCGCTTGCTCAGGAATGATCATTGCCTGATGGAAGACGTTCCGAGACTCAGGCTGGGATTCGCCGTAGGCTGACAGTTCCGAAAGGCTCTTCACGGCCATCGGCAGTGCGGATCGTCCGGTCGCTCCGTAGTGGTCTGCGATGTTTGCCCCAAAACGCATGGCGACCTCTTGGTCTACCGGGCCGGCACGCCGCATGCCTCGCTCTGCGTATCGCTTACCTTCCGCGATCAGCTTTAGCCGCCGCAAGTCTTGGGCCCGCATGAGTGACTCAGCGTCCAGGCCAGCCTGCACCGCGTCTTCGTAACGCTCCTTGTTGACGCGAGCGTCTTCTGTATTCAGCGGGACGCGAGATGAAAACCAGTCAGGCATTAGCAGTTCCACGCCCGCAAGGACTTATTGATCCGAGAGTCGGGGTCGTTGGCCGTCTCTGAGCTGGTGAGTTTCTCCTTCATGCCCTTCATCCTGGCACAGAAGGAATCACGCCTGGATCCGCCTTCCGGCTGCGGGGCTTTCAAATTCGCGTTGTTGGCGCGGTTGTAGGCGGCACGGCCCTTGGCATTGAGCCCGCCGTCAGGGTCTTGGCCTTCCTTGCGAGTCCAGAGCAGGCTGCGGATCTTGTCACCCTCGCTGTCCACTCAACTTCCTCCACTGCTTGGGATCTGGGTAGTCCTTGTCACCCGGCTTGGCGGGAGCTTCGCCGCGTTCACGCTTGGCGTGGACGTTGGCCCAGAGGCCCTTGCGGAGTTTGCGGATCTTGTCGCCTTCAGAGTCCATTACAGTTTTTTCATGTACTGGTTGGGGCGTGCCGGGATCTTGTACGGCATGTTCTGCATGTACGGCGAGGGCGGAGCAGCGGGCCTCGGCGCCGGGTTTTGGTAAGGCATATTCTTGCCAAGCGTCTCATAACCATCGTGCGGCCACTGGTTATCGCGGCGCGGTGGCGGGAGAGGCTCTAGCCCCATTTCGTCTGTCTGCTTGGCGCCGCGTTGCGACTCCAGGTATTCCAGTTCGCGCTTCAGTTCACGGATGCGTGACTCAACGTCCATCAGTCAATCTCCCAGTCGTCGTCAAAGAGGAAGTCGAACATGGTTAACGCTGTGCTTGTGCAAGTCGGGCCAGGATGGCATCCAACTCCATGCGCTTCAGTTCCTTCTCATGCTCCATGCGGCGCATCTCGCGCATCTGAGCGACACGGGAGTCGTTCTCGTCCTGATGAGCCGCCATGGTCTGGGAGATCATGTTTCCCAAGACATTGCCCTGCTGGGCAGAGCCCATCGCAGCGTGGTAAGCGCCTGAAGCGCCGTGGTTCATCATGGAATTTCCTGTGGCGAAGGGTGAGTTGCGGCGGGCGGCTTGCTGATCCGTGACGCGGTCCTGGATCATGCCTTGGGCGTTGGGGTTCTTGGACGGGTTGCGAGGTGGACGGCCCTGCATCGCGGCCAACTGAGCTTCCGAGAAAGCCTCCCGCTGAATGCGGTTCTCTTCCTCTTGCTCTTCTTCACTCAGCAGGAACGGCCCGTCTGGCATAGTGGTCTCCTAAGAGATCACTGTCCCTTTTGCCTAACTTCCCGCGAGCGATTGTGGGGCCATCAGACGGCCGATTGCGTGAACAGGTGTGCAGCGTCACCCGGGCGACAAATGGGGCTTTAGAACGCATGCCAGGAGCTTGTGGAGGAGCGACACGCGGGCGACATGGGGTAAAAAACGAGAAGCATCGGGTTTTGAAAAAAGTCGGGTGGGGAATTGACATGATTCCGACGACGATTTGGGGGGGGGCGGGGGGTAGGTGTCGCCATGTCTGCCCTGGCTGTAGAGTCGCCGGAAGTCTAGGCGTGCTATGGACTTAGGTTTCCACACTGCACCCTGTTCAATCCTTACGGTTTTGTAAGGTAGCCGAATTCGCGGGATTCTCGCCCCGGATCGGTGCGCGTGCATTGCCCGCTATTCGCCTGTTCACCGCTGTCATTCTGTACACTACCCGCCTCGCCCAACAAAAAACCCCTCCCCCCGGTTAGAGGGGAGGGGTCGATAGTGTACGCTGTGCCAGTGTACGCTAGTCCTACTGTACGCTGATCCAGTGTCGAACGCGGCCGATCTTCTCTGCGTCCGTGCTGGCGTCCATCCATCCCGCGTCCGTCCCCCTGCTCTCCGTGCCATCCCCTGCCGTGGCCGGGATGCCAGCCGTGGGCGTGGGCGTGGGCGTGAACGCTCCCCGGCGGGAATGCCCCTCCCCTGCCACGGCCGCGAGCATGGCATCCACGCTGCCATACCCTGCCTTCCCGGCGAGGATCAAGGCCTTCCTGTAGAGCGTGGGGGACGCTGTGAGCCTCTCCACGGCAATCGCCATAGCAGGGGGTGTCGTGGGCGTGCGATGGGCTGACCGCTCCCGCTCTGCCATCATCTCGCGGGTACGCTTGCGGTAGGACTGCCGCCGCAAGCCGGTCATGCCTTGCCAGCCAGTGAGCCGGAAGTAGCGGCGCGTGGCGTAGAGGGCGTGGGCATGATCCCCGGCTGCTACCTTGGGAAACCGTCCCTCCCGCCAGTGTAGGTACGCTGCGGCTGCTACCTCTTCGCACCGCTCTTTGCGCCCCGGCAATTCCGCCCGCGTGCGTGCCGTGGGGAGGATGTCCCGCTCCGCAGACCGCCGGAAGAAATCCAGCACTCCCCCATGGTATTCAGCCGGGAGGGTGGCGGGGTCGTAGGACTGACGCGGGAGGGGGCAAGATGCTCCGTCGTACATGGTGAACATATCTATACTCCTGAGGTTTTCCGGTTCCGTTGTGGGCCGGTTGTGGGATTGTATCGGCTGTCCGTGGCAGTGTCAACAAAAAAATTCCATCGGCGGCGAATTTTTTTCCGGCCATCTGTTATCTATATGGCGTGAACGTCATACGATCCAATGTAAGACGTTCACGCACGCGATTTTTCGTCGCGTGACGTTCGCACGGGCGGTCAGTGTATGACCGTCCAACCATGCGAGCAACACTGGCGGTCGCCCTGGATATGCGGTCAGGCGTGAAAAAATCTTTCCGGATTTTTTCGTGTCATCTGTTATATCTATGGCGTGACCGTCAAACGTCCCATGCCGAGGGGTAACGTATTACTTCCTGCGCATGCGGGCAGCCAATGGAGGTACGATGTACTGTGACATCAACTTCCCGACGAAGAAGGCTCTGAAGGCGGCTGTTGCCAGTGGGCAGGCTGTGACGATCTTCTCGCCGGGGCCGTTTCCCGTGGATTGTTCTACGGGCAAGCATTGTGTGGAGGGGCCGCACTATCCCAAGCCTCACTCCTGGTACGCCAGTGTGGTTGTGGATGATGGGCGGATCGTGTCGGTGAAGTGACGGGATTCGAACCCGGGCAGTGGCAGCCCTTACGGGTTATTCCGTGCCGCTGCCCGGGTTCGGTTGCCGTTGGTATACTTATGTATACGGCGTCCGAAAGCGTTCACGGAAAACTATAGCTCTGGCCGGTTTCCTTCGCTGGGCAAGAGTCCGGCGTGGAGTGATCACCCACAGCCCAGCGAACTGCCGCGTGGCATCCCGTCGAACAACGGGCAGCCGGTACGGCTAGAACGTATCCGTGAACGCCTTCGGTTGCCGTTTCTACGGTGTCCGAATAGCCCCCTCTGGGCAAAACGCATTCGACGGAGTGCGTAGTCAACGCGAGGAGAGCCGCCACCGCCCGTGCTAGCCGGCTTCTGTGGCCTGTAATCCAACCGTTCGCTCAGAGGGTGCTATTCGGCTGCCGTTCGGTAGCCATTCATGGAGGTGCGAGCAATGGGTTATTCCGTTGCCCGTATCGTCCAGCCGGGCAAGAGCAATACGAAGATCGCTCACGGTGAGCGCTTCGATGTCCGCTCCTGCACGGTTTCTCTTGCGGCCAGCGATTCCGCAGGGTTCAACGTCTGCCCCCGGGCTATGCCCCGGTCGCAGATCGACACCCTGCGTGCTGCTGGCAAGACCTGGGAGCAAGTCGCAGCGGTGGCTCACTCGCGTGGGCTGTCGATGTGCACTGCCTCCTGTGTCACCAACGAAGCAGGCAAGGGTGCTGCGGATTTCGTCCGCAACCCCCGCAAAAACCTGACTCGCTGGTATCAGGAGAATCGTGCAGAGTTCACCGCCCGTCTGCTGGACGAATTGCGGGCTGAGATTCGCAAGGCCAAGCCGGGCCAGATCGTGGCCTGCCGGCCGAATGTGGACAGCGATGTCCCGTGGGAACGGACAGTTCCCGAGTTGTTCGATCTGCCCGTCCAGTACTGGGACTACACCAAGGTCTCAACGCGGCTGGGCAAGACTCCGGCGAACTACCACCTGACCTATTCGGTCAATGATGGCACGCAGCCGGAAGACTGGCAGCGAGTGTACGACAGCGGCGCAAACATTGCCGTGGTGTTCGACACTCACTGGCAGCCAGGTGGCCATGAGAACGGCCGGAAATTCGGGCAGCTACCGACATGGTACACCGATCCCAATGGGTATCGGTGGCGCGTAGTCGATGGCGACAAGTCAGACTTCCGGTTCCTGGACGATGGGCCGGTGTGTGTGGGCCTGCGGCTGAAAGGGTTCTCCTTCGGTCGGTGGATGGCCCGTATGTCTGGATTCGCACAGCGTGTGCCCCGTGCGTTGCGGGGTGTGTTTTCAACTGTGCATCCCTCCAGGGCAGCGTGAGGTGTGCGATGAATGAGTTGATCTTTCAGAACGGATGCTATCGCGTGGAGCTACTGGTGCGCACTAACGGCACCATCTCCATCGGAACCATGTGCGATGTCGCTCGCGGGCCGCTGGGGCACTACGTCGCGGTGACTCCGGAGCAGGCGGTCAGTCTGGTTCGGCATCTGTGCGATCACGTTCCGGGTGTGGCGGAAACGGTCCTTGGAAAACTTACGGAGTTGTGACATGCAGAAAGAAACGACGCTAGTTCTACGGATCACTTGGGAATCCAACGAGGTAGATCGACCCGGTCGGTGGGATTGGCACACGCTGATCGATGTCGAACGCGGGCATGTGGAGATCGTCGCGGACAGCGACGACAAGTATCAGATCGACATCCTGACTGAAAACAAACTGTGAGGTGTGACATGGTGGCAATCACCAGCAAGTATCACGGGCCGACGAATACACGCGGCTCATGTGTTCGGGCTACGGCCAACGGCCATATGGTCACAGTGCCATGGGCTAGCGAGCTAGACAGCGAAGCCAACCATCGGGAGGCGTGCAAGCGGCTCTGCGACAAGTTGGGCTGGGATGCGGATCGGTTCTTCGGTGGTGCGATGGACGATGGGAGATGGGCATGGGTGCCCGTCTTCCCGTACGAATGGGAGCAGCGACAAAAGGAGGAGACACATGCCAACAGTTGAACAGTCGGTACACATGACCACCGTATCCAAGGAGGTGGCGGAAGCGTACGCGGATTGCTGGGACTATCACCCAAAAGTATCCGCACCATACATCGATGTCCCTGCCTGGGAGGCGATGGAACAGCGGCGAAATCTGGAGTTCTTCGCGTCCCGCTGGCTGCCCCGGGACGACGCCCAGTGGATCATGGAACAGTGGGTGAAGGGCTACAACAACTTTGCCCCGAGCGTGATCGGCATGTTTCCCGAGGCGGCGCTGCTTCGCATAGCCCGAGAGGGCAGCCCCTGCCTGTATGTGAAGTTGCCATATGGGTGCAAGGCGAAACTTCCGACTGCCAAGCGGGTGCTGGCGGATGAGCGAGACGAGGTGTTCCTGCAATCGTCTCGGTGTGTTCGGTACTGGTGGGACTAAGGAGGTGCGGAATGCAATGCCCCGTCTGTGATTGTTGCGAGGTGTCGTTTGCCGGTGTTCTCGGTGACGTAGGTCATGCGAGATGCCGGGATTGTGGGATTGTTTACACGTTTACACCGGAGGAATGCGATGCAACCGTGGATTGCGAAACGACTTAGCGAGGCCAGCCACCAACTGGAACTAGAGGATGACTACAGCGGGCGCGGGATGATGGGCTCCGGAACCAGCGCCGTCGTTGGTCCTCTCGGCTCGTTCGTTTTTGCTGTAGCCCAGGTTGCGCTTGGATTGGAGTACGAAAGCGAGCAGGGCGAATTCAATGTCGCCCTCTTGTCCCTCCGTACCGACAGCATGGGCAAGGAGACGGTTTTCTACTAGGCCACAAGGAGGTGTGCTATGTGGGCAGTACGGACACGGAAGAGGATTGTGGCGACGTTTGATGAGCGATGGGAGGCGGAGGAATGGATGCGGACTTGGCGTTCGCTCCATGGACATAAGTGTTTCCTAGTGAGAACGGAGAATTGAGATGGCAAAAAAGCCTGTGACAAAGACTGATGCGGATCATGTGGTGATTGCTGTGCGGGTGCGTGGGCTGGATCGTACGGTGTCGCTGTTCGGGCCGTTGACTAAGGCCAAGGCGCATGTGTTTGCCACCCACCACCAGCAATATGAGGGTGATGAGTGCTGCGTTGAGATGCTGATGACCCCGTGCGAACACAACCAGTGGATTTTTGAGGGTGTTTCCTGAAAGGAGAATTGAGATGCCCAGACTGACTGACAGCAACAGCGGGCCGGTTGATTTCTGCCGCGATTGCTTCCCCTGCGAGGGCGATGCGGCGGAGCGGTATCAGTTTGCGGTGCAACCCAACGCGAACGATGGCCGTGGCGATTGCTTTGAGTACGAGTGTGATCACCCCGACTACGAGTGCGATGATTACACATGCCACATGTGTGGCTGTGAACTTACCCGGAGGGACAACTGATGAGCTTTCGACCGATGGTGAAGGTGGGCAATGAGTGGGCTGGCAATGGCATTCGGTTTGCCACCCGTGAAGAGGCTGCGTCTTCCGCCCGTGATCTGTACGGACGGTGGACGCTGTGTGTGGATCACCGGGCAGATGAGTCCGATGATCCGGTAAACTATGCGTGGGATCCGTCCCGTGGCAATGTGCGATTGGAGGTGGTCAATGCCAAAGGCTCGTAGAAAGCGTGTGCGGATTGAACTGACAGGCGAGCAGGCCGATGAGCTTGTGGAAACTCTGCAAGGGAGGATCGACGACTTGGATGATGTCATCCGGCAGGAAAGCCCAGACGATGCGGCGGACTGGAAGCACATTCAGTCCGTCCTGTCCGACATCCTTCACCTACTGGAGATTGCGTGATGCCAACCAATGCAGAGCGTGCGGCGTGGGCATTGGAAGCCTGCGAGACATTTGCAGATGCCACCGGACTGAGCGTAGAAGACGAGTTGCCGACAGTGATCGGTGACCTCATCGCCAACCTCCTACACTTGGCTGACCAGGGGGGGATGTGCGCCGAGTCGATGCTGGGCACAGCCCGCATGCACTTTGAGGCAGAACTAGAAGAGGAGATTGCGTGATGAAAACGATGCGTGATCTGCGGGAATGGGTCAACGAGCGAGATGATCGCGGGTATCTCCTGCCCGATGAGTTCGTAGTGGGCGTGACCTATACTGCGATCTATGCTCGCAGGCGCGACTGCTTAGTGGGTTGGTCTGGTTTTGAAACAACTAGCGACGAGGAGGATGAGTGATGCCAAAGGTTGAGACAACTGAGACTCACAAGCCGGGCAAGGCCACGCTCTACCGCGTTTGCGTGTGCCGGTACGAGGACGGCGGGAGGCAGGTGACGATGCAGCGTGAGTTCAGCGGACTGCGCAACAAGAAGAAGGCCGACGAGTACGCCGCTTGGCTTGCGCATCTGGTGATGATTGAGTCTGCAACTAAAGCCCAACGCGGGCGAGTCTATGACGCCAGAACGGCGCGCAAGTAATGGGCATCAGTGCCGATTGCCATTGCCGAAAGTGCGGCGTTGAACTGAGTGTCGATGAGTACGGGAACGACGAGTGCGATGTCTGCGTTGCTGGCCGTGAGCCGTGGTGGTGCGAGGACTTTTACTGCGAGGAGGATGAGTGATGTTCTATTGGGACGAGGATCGTTACCCCATTGGCGGAGGCGAGCAGCCTACCCGGTGGGGAGTTGTAATGCTGGATGACACGTATCATCTGGAGCCCGTGTACAAGCTGGCTATCTATGAGATGCGTGAGATTCCTGGCGTTGGCAAGAAGCCGGTTGTCATGCTCGTTTGCCGTGGGTTCTGCGAGTCTGGCATCACGCCTGACGCTGCCGTTGAACGGGCGCGGCAGTACCGGCGGGAGGAGTTCTTCGCAGACGGCGGCGTGGAGTTTCGATGGGTTGGTGTGCTGCGTTGGTCGAATCCGAATCGGCCCGTGAAGAAAGGGGGGGAGTGATGCGGACTCAGAAGGTTGGAGCCTTGGAGGTGGGCGACAAGATTCGATTCAACGAAGAGGACTATGTGGTTTCGGGCGTGGACTGGCTGGCTCGCCATGACTGCGCCGTCTACGTTTGCAACGAACAGGCCACCGACTGGAGGCTTCCGCTGCAAGCCGGAGACAAGGTGGAAGTTATCAGTTATGGCAAGGAGCGTGCGTGATGAAGACATACACCGTAACGCTCTCCGGTCTGGAGCGTGAGGACGGCGAGAAGCCATACGACTACGTTGTCCTGGCCTATCACGCATCCCAAGCCGTGGAGCAAGCGATGGATGCCCACATGCAAGGCCGCTGCCTGCAAGACGAGGAACACATCTGGGTGGAGCGATGCCGCCCAGGGTTGCATGAGAATGGATTCTTCAATGACCTGAGAACGGAGATTGCGTGATGACATTTGAAGACTGGCGAGCGACACGGCATCAGGCCACGCAAGGTCTGGAGCATGACATTCTGGAAGACCACTTCGGCTATGTGCCAGACAACGTGCAGTCGGTGTGGGTCTATGAGGTGGGCGTGCTGGCCGGGCTGAATGACGGCCAGTACTACACGCACATCGGACGGTCGGAATACACGGGCACGCTAGACGATATTGAGCGTCGGCTGTGGGAAGATCACGCGAAACAGGGGGTGGGGGAATGAGGGTGCTGGACCTGTACTGCGGGGCAGGGATGGCGGCGGATGGGTACTACGATGCGGGGTTCGATGTGGTCGGCTGGGATGTGCGGTTCCAGCCCAACTACCCTTTCCAATTCCACATGGATAGCGCGTTGGATGTCCTAGAAAACCGCGAGTATCTGCGGGAGTTTGATCTGATTCACGCATCCCCTCCCTGCCAAGCACACACGCGGGCCAAGCATCTGCGGGATGCGCAAGGCGGTAAGTGCAAGTACGGCGATCTGCTTACCCCCACCCTGGAACTGCTGCGAGATTGCGGTGTGCCGTGGGTAGTTGAGAATGTGGTTGGCGCACCAGGGATGGATGGTGCAGTGGTCGAATGCGGTTCTGCGTACGGCCTGAAGGTTCGCAGGCACCGTCTGTTCCTGGCGTCTTTCCCGTTAGTTGGCCCTGGTTGCAAGCACAAAGAGCAGGGCAAGCCCATCGGCGTGTACCACGTTATGGGCGACACATGCAAGGGTGTGTGCAAGAAGACTGGCAAGCTGGTGATCGGAGGATCAACAGCCAAGACCGTGGAGGAGGGGCGCGCCGCGATGGGCGTGACCCGCAAGATCTCATGGAACGAACTGAAGGAGGGCTTCCCGCCTGCGTACACTCGCCACGTTGGCGAGCAGGCGATGGCCTATCTGTTGCAGAAGGAGGTAGCGTGATGGCACATACACCTGGACCGTGGACGATTGAGTATGAGACAGAGGGAGGCGAGCCCTATGACGATGGGGTGCGGATCGACTCTCTGGAGGGGCCGGTTGCATTCAACGTCATCGACTGTTCGGCACACCTCATCGCCGCTGCACCGGAGTTGCTGGATGCACTGAAGCGGTGCGTTCAGTGGCTTTCTGATTTGGATAACGACATCTGCGAGAAGGCAGAGTTGCTGAACGCAATGGACGCAATCGCCAAGGCGGAGGGAGTAACCATGGAGGGAACGAATGGCAAGGAGCGATCATTGGACTGACGATCTGGTAGACAAGGCCATCCGCCTGCTTGTGCTGGCGGAGGCTGCTGTGAAGGACGCCGAGCCTGACCTGTACCAACAGATCAGGCTTTTTCTTTTGGAGGAAGCATGATCCAGGAGTTCGACGGGACCACCGAGCAGTTCGCCCGCATCGTACGGGAGATGTTTCCAAACTGTCGGATATGCGAGGACGATGAGGGGCAGCTTGTCATCTACACCGGAGCCGCTATGCAAATGGGCGGTGAGGTTGTATCATGGTTGCCTGATGATGAGGATGTGTACCAATCTTGGTACGATAGAAACCCGGAGGTGATGTGATGAGTGAACGAACAAGCCTTGGACTGTCGGCCGATGCTGTTGTCGCGGTGCGAAAGCGGCGGCTGGGTACGCTGCCCTTTGCCTTGGCTTTGCGATGCTGCGATATCGGAGAAGCCCAAAGCAATATGGGCACCGTGTACCTGACAACGTGGGGTCTGAATCTTTCCGCCACCGATCAGGAGTGGTTCGTACGCGAGACGCAGTTCCACCCTATCTGGATGGGCGCCGATGACGGTAGCTGTGAATTGATACTCGGCACCACTCGCGGCGGAGGTGCCATGATTGATTGGGTTATGGATGGGTTGCGGCTTGGAGAAAACCCTGCATGGGAGGAGATAATCGATGGCTAAGAAACGTGAAGGGAAAACCACCGCAGAGGCGTTCATTGCTGCCGTCATGCGGCATCGTGACGGGACGATCCAGAACATTGCCGATGAGCTGGGTGTCACCCAGCAGGCCGTGAGCAAGCGACTGCGGGAGTACAAGGAACGGGGGGTCACGGGGCTCCCCGTATTCAACGGCCGGGTGGTGGATGTGGATGACGTTCAGAAGATGGTCAATAAACACAGGGGGAAGTGATGGCATTCGGAAAGCATCGTAAGATTTGCTTCGACTACGAGCCCGGGCATAAGTACCCGTACGTTTGTTCTGCGTGGTGCGAGGTGGGAGGAATGAATGTTGGGGATCGGTTCACGGAGGAGGTGGCCTTCATCCTGATTGAGTCATGCCGCGAGGACGGAATCACCGTGGAAGTGGAGGAGGTGAAGAGTGTCGCGCGATAACCCAAAGACCTGGGAGTACCGTGGCCGGGTGATTGAGGAGTGGTTTGAAAGCTGGGCTGACCGGGCTCCGGAGATATTCCTGAAGCACCGGACGGGCTACGTCATACGTGCCCACAACTATACGGATGCCAACGAACTGATGGCACCAGGGAGGTGGCGCACGCTGCGTGAGGCGAAGCGCGGGGTCGATGAACTCTTAGAGGAGGGGGTGTGGTAGTGACAGATATCGAAGTGATCCAGTGGTTCTTTGACTTGGAGAAGGTGTCGCAGGGTTTCAACTGGCCGGTCAATGCTGCCGGTCTTGCTCATACCAAGCGATGCCTGGATTCCTTGGTTGCTGGCAAGGCTCACGCTGCCGATGTGCTTGCGGCATACAGGGAGTTCGCCGGCACCATCGGGCCGTCAGGCATGAACCTTCTCCTGCAATCCGATGATGCGTTTCCAGAGGTCAATCATTCCGGCAAGCCCACGCCACCCGCTCCCGGTGCGGTGGTGTTGTACGTTGCGCCGGACGGCAAGTGTGTGGTGGCCACGCCGACCAACGTGTGGGGGGCGGCACCTGAGTTGTCTGTTCGATAAGGAGTCTACATGTACAAGGATGTACTGATTCTCATGCATGTCATGGCGACCTGCATCCTCTTGCTGCTTGCGGTGCAGCTAAAGGAGATCCTGATCCGTATACTATTGGAGGTCCGATGAGCGAGATGGCTGACTTCTGTGTTGGTTCCCTGGTTGTCCTTGCCTTCCTCTGGTGGAGTTCCCTTGCATGAAACTGTATCTCTATGGCCGTGTCTCAACGGATGATCAGCAGACATCGGCCGATGCTCAGTCGGTCAGGCTGCGTGAGTTCGCTGAGAAGTCTGGCCTGGAGATGGGCGGGGTGTTCGTGGATGAGGATGTCTCCGGCAAGATCCCCCTCCAAGAGCGACCCAAGGGGAAGGAACTGTGGAATCTCATCCAGCCTGGGGATGCCATCGCATTCACCAAGGTAGATCGTTGCTTCAGATCCTTGGTAGATGCTGCCTCAACCTTGGAGAAGTGGAAGCTCATGGGCATCCGGGTCCATATCCTGGACTTAGGGATCGATGTGAACACGCCGGCCGGAGAGTTGTTCTTCTCCCAACTGGCAGCGTTCGCACAGTTTGAGCGGGCCATGATCGGACTGCGTGTGCGTGAGGCCCAGGCCCACAAACGCCGCACCGGCAAGCCATACAACAAGACCCGCCCTATCGGATGGCGCAGGCAGGGCGACTGCTATGTGCCCCTGCATTCCGAGCGGAAGCTGGCAGAGAGAGTCATCGCTTACCGCGACCGTGGCGAGTCGCTGCCCCGGATTGCTTTGCGTCTGTGCAAGGAGAACATCCGGAGCGCTGACGGCTCTTGGCTTCGCCCCTCCGAAGTACGGCGGCTGGAGATCGCGGGGCGAGCCGGATATCCAAGGATTGCGAGACGGTCCTTGCAAGCCTCTGTGCGGACATGCTCGCCACCCGGATCGGGATCTGATGCTCTTCCGACAGAGACCTGAGTGTCATGCCGTGCATAAAGCGGTTGAACGCCATCTCCTGATCGTCCTCTGGCAACTCTTCAATCGCCAGCCGCAGATGATCTAGCTCGTCGTATTCCGGCATGCGATCAGCAGCGTCAGCCAAGGAGATGCGGTTCTCTCTTGGCGTGCGGGTCGCCTTCTTAATGAACTTCAGCATCCCATTGAGGATGGCCCGAGCGAAGTAGGCTTTCGGATACGGGAGTCTCTTGGGATCGTACGTCCGTGCGGCCTTCGACAAGGCGAGGAACCCCTCCCCCTCCAGGTCGTCAACGTACAGAGAACGCTGCCATTGCGGGCGGTTCTGGACGAAGTACCTCGCCAACATGTGGACGAGGTCCAGGTAATCAGTGACTAGGCGCTGCTTTGTCTTTGAGAGTTTTGATCTCTTGCTCATGTACTTCCAGCCGAGCCTCATGGTCGGCTAGTGTTTCTTTCAGTTCTTCAAACATCTCAGGCATGCGTTGCACCGTGTCGGCAATCACCGCAACTTTTGCGTGGATTGAAAACGCCCACGGAATCACGGCCGCACAAGCCGAGATCACAAGCATCCAGAATTCTGCGTCAACGCTCATGTCATCCCCATTAAAACCATGCCCGCGTACGGATGAAGCTGGCCTTCCAGCACATGCAGTCTGATGATCTCCATCGCATCGGGGAATTCGTCATCGGGGAACTGATAAATGTGTGTCTCGCCGTTGTATTTCACGATGAGCCGAGTGAACTGGACGCCTCGCTCTTCAGCCTGCGAATCTCGCCAGCGTTTCTTTTGGATATCCATTTGATAATCCAGTGAGAGATCAGGTTCGCGAGCAGGGGGAGAACGAGGAGCAGGAACACCGACCCGCACTCTGGGTTGCGCTTGCGGTATTCTGTGCGGATGCGAGAGCGATACTCCGTAAGCGATGCCGTCTCATCCCAGACGACGATAGCCACCAGAGCCACATCCGTGGCGCGGCTACTGAGTCTTCCCGTCTTGGTGTATCGGACTGCTTCATCTGCTACTTCTTGGGCGCGCACTTGCCGTCCTCACATCCTGCCTGCTTGCACTTGCATGTGTCTGGACATGGACACTTCGTCTTGTGTCCATCGCCATGCGTGATGACGCCGTTCTTGCACTGGCCGCAACATTCCTTCACCACCACCGGCGCCTTCTGTGTGGCGATCACGTACGCTGCCTCCGCCGCGACCGGCCCGGTGTAGTCGGGTGTGCCCCAGAACGACGCGAGGATAAGGAATAACTTACTCATTGCGGAGGAGTCCTATGGCACCGAAGTCGGGCAGCTTCTGGGGTGGGTAGCCCTGCACATCCGAATACAGCCAGCAATCCTCTGAGTCGATGCACACCTGGAAGTCTTCGTCCTTCACCACGATCATGCCTGGAACCCAAGGCGGATAGTCTGCCGGCCATTCCTTGGGGCGCTGGTTCCACTGCCCCCACTCCTGCATGAGGAACCAGACGCGGAAGGGCCAGAACGATTTCGTATCGTCATAGCCACCGATTGCCATGTCGTGGTTCCAGCCTGGGGAGATGCGGTTGTAGTAGTGCTGGCTGTTCGGTTCGGCTGCCCACGCTGCGTACTGACCCGAGTGTGCGGCGTACCCGTTGATCATCGCGTCCATGAGGTCTGCCTGCGACCGGACTACGGTGATGGTGCCGACGTTGTGTTTTTTGCATTCCTCTTTGATCTCACTTGGAATTTGGGACGAGCCCCAGCGAATTCCGAGTTCGCAATACTTCGACAGGTCGTAGGCTCCTACCTTCTCCCTTGGCAGGAACCCGTAATCGCGTTCGTACCTGGACGCCACGGCCGGGCTCATGCCCTGACCACCATGGCCACGCGCCCCGTACGTTGGCTCCAATGCGCCCTTCTTGTAGAAGTCCAGCGGATGTCCGTTCGCAAGAATCGCTGCTGCCCTCGTCATGTCCCTCGCATTGCGAGAACCATGGGCTACGCAATCTCCCGTGATTTGCCGCTCGCTGAATGCAGTCGGGTCTAGGGTTGTGAGGTAACCGAAGAGCAACGCACGCTTCCCCTCACCCATGCCACGGATGTTGGGCTCATTGAAGTACTGGTACTTCTGCGTCTCCAGGAACTCAATGCGGCCACGCGGGTCAGCGAAGTACCCGGGCAGCCCGCCATTCTGGTAGGCGTTGAGGATTTCGTACGGCGTCTCAAAGTCTTCAGCCACCAGCTTGCCTCGCGATCTCTAGGCAAGCCTTCTCTAAGTTCTTCCACACTGGCTGGCCCTGCGACTCTGCCGTGAGGGAGAGGTTGTCCAGCGAGTTCGACTCGGCAAGGACTTCCTCCACTGCCTTGTCCAATCCCTGGTACTTACCAACGAGAGAGGATCCGCCCACGGCCAGTCGGAGGGTGTTGCTGTGGACAACACGCCAGATCGAAGTGGACGCGATCTGTTTGCCCTGGTCCCTAGCGGTCACATCGGCAAGCGCGCGGTAGATGCCGGCGACCTTGGCCCGGTCTGAGGAGGAGGCAGACGCAAGGGCCGTTGTGACGGGACCAGTCTCTACGACCGGCCGTGGGGGTAAGAACGTATACGCGACGAACAACGCAGCAAAAACAAGCGGGAGGTGTTTCATCATTCCACCCCCAGCAGAACACGCAGGAGAGCATTGCACGCCTGCGTAACCTTCGGATCGGCGTACGACTCCCGGATCCGGACTACCTGTTCAATGGGGTCCAGGAGTTGCGGCTTTGCGGGGATGATTGCTTTGAATGATGGGAGGTAATACCACGCCGTCACCCCAAGGAATGCGACGATGGCAAGGATCTGATAGGTGGTCACAGGATTTTGGCTCCGGGGATCCAGATGGTCACGCCATCCTTCGATGAACGGACTTCGTAGTTCAGTAGTTTGTGGGGATCCAAGAGACCCCAGCCGTAGATGTCGTCGCGCCCCTGCTCACCAACATCGCGGCAGGAGTAGGACAAGGCGGAGGTGGCAGAGTGGCAGTCCACCTTCATGCCTTCTCTCTTACAGGAAGAGACATACAAGGCGAGGACGCCAGCGACGAACGGCGCGGCCATGCTCGTCCCCGAGATCGTGGCGTATCCGTCAGCCAGCCAAGTGGATGTGATGTCCTGGCCCGGCGCAGCGACTGCGACTTCCTTCCCACGGGAGGAGAACTCACAGGCGTTGCCATTCCTGTCCACCGCACCCACCGCAATGGTCTCTTGGAAAGCGGCAGGGTAATCCACTGCGCCACCGTCGTTGCCAGCAGCGCAGACGACCACGATCCCATTGGAGTGCGCCGCTTTGATCGCGGCGTGCAACTGGGCATCCGGCCGGGACGAGCCAAGGGACATGCAGATTATGTCCACCTTGGCTTCCGTGGCGTACGTCACCGCCTGGGCCACGGACTCATTCGATCCCATGCCAGAGTGGCCAAGGACTTTCAGTGAGAGAAGCGCACAGCCTGGAGCGATCCCCTTTGCTGGGCCTTTCCTTGCACCAATGATCCCGGCGACATGCGTTCCATGTCCCACGGTATCGTGCTGGTCCGAATCACTGGAGAAGTTGCGGTGGTCCTTCACCTCCAGCGCGTAGTGCGGGGCTATTCCAGTGTCTACGACTGCGACCGTGACGCCGTCTCCTTGGGTGCCCTTCCATAGGGAAGGAATGCCGTAGGCGTGAAGGCCCCAGTCTACCCCTTCGGAGAGCGGCGTCGGATTGAATGTAACTCTGTACGGAGGGAGGTGGACGTAGCTCACTTCCGCACAAGGGCTTCCAAGATGGCGATGATGATCGGCAGGATCGTGTCGATCAACAACTTGTAGTCAATGCCCATGGCCTGGACTTCCGCACCACAAGCAAGAACTGAAACGTCATGGTTTTCGTAGGTGTCCAGGGCGTCAACGTCCCAGGTCAGGAGCTTGGGCACCACGGCCTCCGCTTCCAGGATGGGGATCAACAGCCGTGCGATCTTGTCCACGATCTCCCACTGGTCGGAGTACTTGGCGTCCTTACGGAAACCCTTGGAGACATCCACAATCTGGAGCAACACGTTCTTATGCTTCAGCAACCACTGCAACACTTTGAGATTCATTTCCGCTCCTGGTGGTTAAGGCACGCCAATGCCACCACGGCATGGCCGGCGATATCAATCAACGTCTCTTTAAGTAAGTGTCCGTCGTGCTGGGCTTCTCCCCGCAGACGCCGGCACTTTTCCCCGATCCTGGCAAGCTGATAACGCCAGGGTTCGATGCCGTCCCGAGCCACCCCAAGGGCGTTGGAAAGTGGGCCATCGTCGGGGTTTCCGTAGTACCCGCTCTTCCGGAGCATGAGCCGGTGGATCGTGTCGGTGACTTCCTTGTAGGGATCGTCACCACTCCATTCCCCGGCTGGCTTTGACAATCCTCCCGTACTCTGCCCAGAAGGTTTGGTGGTGGTCCGTGTCTTCATCGTTGTCCTCCGTGTCTAGGAGATGGGCACACCGCGCGTGGGCCCACTCCTCACAAAACGTATCGATCATTTCTCCGTGGTTCAGGGTGTCCACAACCCCGATGCAACCACGTTCGCAGTCATCATCCATGGTGAAATACCCGAGCATTCCGCCATCATCCGTCACCATCTGGTCCCGTTTCCGCATGTACACCCTCACCGGAAACAGGACTGGAAAGCGATCCTCCGCCCAGCGTTTGAGCTTTCGCAGCAATTTCCTTCGCCAATCCTGGGACATCGTCCAACCTCACTATGGCCAGCCATGGCTTGCCGTTGCGGCGGGTCAGGACGAGTGGGATTTTCCCACCACAGTCCCGCACCGCCTGATCCATCCACACGTAGGGGTTGCCGCGTTCCACACGCTTCACCTCTAAATGGATGTCCCCGCAATCGTGAACGATGTCCGGAGAATCCGTTCCGCCCGCAAATTGCTGGCCCCTGCGAGCCTGACAGCCGGTGACCCGAGCCCATTCCTGGGCCCCTTCCCTCTCACCGCGACAGCCCTTGGCCCGTCCGTTGGTCATGCTTGGATCCTCGCGAGCCGGCCATGGTCATCCCGGGAGGTGACCAGCCTTAGGGCGGGGAACTGTTCATGGATTAGCTGGACAACCTCAGTCTCGCGGCGCTTGTCCAGAACCTTCTCGTTCTTAGCGACCCACAGGCCGACCTCGCCCGAGAACTTAAAGTCCCGGGCGTCACCCAAGGTGTCCCAGTAACAGTCGATGCGGTGGACCATGGTCCGGACGTTGCAGCCAGCTTCCATCACTCAGGCTCCACGGAACGAAGGAGACTCTCTAGCAATTCGGCGTAGTGGTTCGGGCGTTCGGAGGCGAAGCCGTTCTCCAGGAGGAACCCGGTCAATGTTTCCCCGGAGGAAATATCTTGGAGATCGCCAAGCAGCCGGCCGTACGGATCCCGGAACCAGTCGGAGGTGAGGAGCCGGAACCGACCGCCCTCTTGGTGGACCTCGCACCAGTCAACGATTGCCTGCTTGGCCTCGTCATTGCAGTACACACCCTCCAGCACCATGTACTGGGTGATCATGGACTGCACCTGTGGTACTGCGGAGCGAATCATCACTGTGTCTGGCCTAGTAACTCTGACCACTATGGCTTCCGTGCCGACCATCCCTGGACGTTCCTTAGTCTTTCTTCTTTGTAAGCATCTGGCAGTTCTTTCGGTTCGTACCCGAGATGCTGCTTGTGTTTAAGTGACGCGAGGAATGCCGGATCGTAATTGTCGGGATCGCATTCCTGCTTCACGCCCAGCAGTATACCTTTGTCTAGGTCGTGAAGTCCAGTCAAAAAAGATCCCGAATGTAAAACCGTGTGGCAGTTCTGACAGAGTCTGACATATTGCCGGATGTCGTGCTTGCGTCCTGCTCCGCCGACTAGGTGGTGAACCTCCAGTCGCCTGCGGCCGTCACTTTCTGGCCACCAGCAGACTCCGCAGCACCTGTGTTCCTGAACCCACTCTATGAGTTCAGCTTGCTCTTGCTTGTTCACGTTCTATGTCCCGGCGCAGGTATTCGACGCAAAGCTGGAGGCGTGCCAGCGCAGCCTCAGAGTTGCCAGCGCAGGCCAAGTTGCACGCATGGCAAATCACGCCACGGACATGGCCGAGTTCGTGGCAATGGTCAAATTTTTGGGAGTGGGCAGATTCAAACGGCGCACCACATGATTGACACACGGGCACTGCTGCAAACAAACCGACTTCTTCTGTTGTCAATCCGTACCTGCGCCGTCGCGTTGAAATCGACTTGTGCAAACTGTAGTGTGGGTTACGCGCACGGTACTCGCGATCTTTCCGAAGTTTGCATTCCTTGCAATAGTGTTCTAAACCATCTTTTTTACTGGCGTTCTTGTGAAACGCACTGAGCGGCAATTCCCGGCCGCACCCAATCTTTCCGCCGCAGACCTTTGTAGCTTCAGCGTACATCCTCCATGCCTTACTACCCGTCGTGCGGCACAGTGTACGGCGGTACACACCGCAAGTAAATCACACAGTTAAACGGTGGTGGGAGGTAGGCAGGCGACTCCGGCCGAAGCCGGAGACGGCTGCGTTAAACGGCGGAGCCGAGTAAGGCAGACGGGTAGTGCATAGTTGTTGACGGGGTCCGCTACCTTTCATCCTCTGCCCCGTGCGGCGGGTCCGAGACCTTGCATCCAGGGCTGGAGTCGTCAGCGTGCCCTGCTGTCCGCAAAACCAATGGTTGACCTGTATCCCAGGCCGGGCCATTGGTGGTGCCAATCACTCGCCTACCCCATGGGGCGGCTTCGGCTGATGGCGTTTGGCCGGAACTCCGGCGCCGTTCGACAATCGGGGTCTACTTAAACTCGCGGGTGAACATCGTTCTCCAGCCTGGAATGCGGAGTTTGCATCGCTCCTCGTTCCACCGGCAGAACTCTGTCAGATCCCGTGAGTTGTATTGGGGGAGCGCCTTCGCCATAGTCCAGAGATGCCACGCATAGGTGGCCATCTCGGCGCAGTAGCGGTCGCTTTCCTGGCGTGTTGCCAGCTTCAGTTCGCCCCGGGTAATTGACCCGGAGGTGTACGCTGCCCACTCATCCAGAAGCATGAGCGGCTGGACAGCCCAGTACTCCGTCGCGCCCTGCTTGCGGTAGGTTTCGTAGATCGATCCCCGTTCTTCCTTCGGGATCGCGGCAAAGACATCGGCCGTCAGGAGCGGAGGCGTGGGAATAAAGACCCGTATACCATTTCCGATATACACCCCGTGGAACCCGGGCTTCCCACGGCACAGGAAATGATTGCCCTCATGGGCGTAGGTGACGAGGTCGGCGTCCTTGGCGTCCGTGTTTACCGGAAGCCGTGCCGCGATGTCGGTCAGCGTCCATGTGAATGCGGCCGGCGGAGCAGACACAACCGGGGCGTACTCCACCTCGGCCGCACCAGCCGCAAGCTCAAAGATCAGCATCCATGCCAACATCGTCGCATCCTAGCAAGTCAGGGTGGCGTTTGTCCCACCATCTCACATGTCCCTACCAGTAAATGGCTTCGGATGAGGAATGTCGTACATCTCGTTGCCCATCACCCGTATTTCGGCTGAATCTACGTGTATCACGTTCCCGGTATCGAACAGGTGAATCACCCATACCGAGTTCACGCTGGGACCGTAGTCAATCAGGAACAGGGCATGGCCCTCCCCGAGTGGCGTCGTGACCCAGATATGGGGATTCAACTGGAGGATCATTTGGCAAGTATCCAGAGCCCAACGTTGCTGAAGGAATAGCCCGCATATACGACCCCCATAGCGTTATTCCCGTGAGCAAACTGCTCAATGGACACGCACAGGTAAATGACTCCGGTCACAATGATCAGCGTTCCGCTCATGGTTCCCCCATGGTTAGGTTGTAAAGCAACATGGCACAGGCAAATACCATGGCAATGAACCACTGCATCGGGTCTATCACGGCCACCTCGGATAGATGAGAACACCGCCAGTCATGGATCCGGTGTGGATCTCAATAGCCGATGCACGCGGGAATTCCTTGGCAAGCTGATCGGCCGTATCGATCAGGCTCTGGCTGTCGATCTGCGCCTTGTGGGCGTGGACCCAGTTGTTGATATCGGCGTAGTCCGACTCCTCGGACGGGCCCTGCTTATCGCGGTCCATCCACACCCGGATGTTCCGGCCAAGCGTCCGGAACTTCAGAATGTTTTCGTAGACCTTAGTCTTTCCCGTGAACCACATCATCGTCGCCTCCTTGCAGTTGAGCCTCCAGTTCCTTCACACGCTCACGCAGCGTGAGAATCTCGTTCCCGGCGGCTTCCGCCACCGTGTCAATACCCTTGCCGCTGTAGGCAAGGTCCAACAGTTTCTGTGCGATGTCCATCACGCTTCACCCCATGTGCTTTCTAGTTTTCGCCTTAGTCTTTCCATCGCGGCCTCCAGCATCCGGATGCGTTTTCGCAATGTATCGTTCTCTCTCCTCAACCTCTCCTCCTCCTCGGACGAAGAGACTTGTGTCTCCATCTACGAACTCCAGGAACTCTTGTGGGTACAGGTACTTTTCCAATTCATCTGCGTGGCGAAGATGTTCCTTGGGGGCGACGAGCATCCCCATGTCATGGCCACGGGTATTGTCTTTGACAGTCTTCTCTTCCCATGAATCATCCCGGTCTAGCGGCGTGATCCACACCCACTTGCCTGTCACTGAAGACAGGAACACATAGGCAAAGGGATGGATGAACTCCCTGCCCAGGCCGCGCGTGTCATCAACAAACACGGTCGGGTACGGGAAATCTTCCGGAGACGTAAACTTCAGACTCCGTTCTTTAATCTCCACGGACAGGAGGACTGCTGCATCAGGAGTGCCACAGTGGTCAGCGACCTTGCTGTGGTTCGTGAGCAGGAGCTTCTTGCCGTGAGCCGCCGACCGGCCGGAGACGCGCTGGGCATCCACCCAGGCGCGCTCCGCACGGTGACCGGAATTAAGAGCCGCTCGGAATTGCCGCATAGTTCCAACCAGTCCATTGGTATGATCGAATGTCAACCCGCTCTGGCGAGACGTTCGCTAGGCGGTCCTCACGCTGCCTGATCTCCTTGGCCATCGCGAGAATCTCTTCGGGACTTGGGTCACCGGGCTGGTAACCGTCGTCCACAAACTCCATCCAGTCGGGGATAAACTCTTCCTTGCGAAGAGCGTCGGCTGTTCGCCGGACGGAGCGGGCCCAGTTGAGGGGCTCGCCAAACCAATCCGCGATGTCCTCGTCGGTAACGTCAGGCACCCGCATGGCGACCAGAGCCAGACGCTCCCGAGACGGCACCTTCCCGCAGTGCCGCAGGATTCGGAGGACGCCAACAGTTGCGCTCTTTCCCAAGCCCAGGCTCTTGCCCACCATCATCGGCGGCTCGCGGTTTACTATCACCCGGTGATACAACTGCCCGGCGAAAAGGAGCGGACAGTAAACTGCAAAGTCTTCGCCAAAAATTGGGGCGTACATGTCCCTCTTTCTCATTCTTCTCCTCCTTGGTAAACGTCTCTGGGAAAACATGCGGGATGTCAAACACCTCCCGCACCACAGAATCAACTAAGTCTTGCTCGCTCACGGCGTTCTCTCTCCTTACGAAACAGGTTCTTTACCCAGCCTTCCCGCAGGTCACGGCAGGCCCAGTGGATGTAGCCATTCGTTAGCTCCGACATCTTCATGCCGGCGTACTTGCCCTTCAGAGGGTTGAAGTAAGTGCCGACGCACCGCGAACCGGCGCCAATGTCAAACTCTCGGCGGCGAATACTTCCAGACGCCTGCCCCCTAGTGGCGGCGCGGCGGGCTTCGATCTCCATCGCCAACTTCCGCTTGGCCTCTTCCTCCGCCCGCAGGGCAGCAAGCTCCGCCTCCGTCAACGGGGACTTGGCCTCGGCGGCACGGCGCTTCACTTCCTTCACAACCTCTGGCCCTGCCTGGACGAACATGTCCACGGCCGTGACGAGGCGGTGATCCAGGCTGGCATCGGTGCAGTCAACAATTTTGAAGTGCGGCTTGGAACTCTCGGCTATGCGTTGCCGGCGGAGGTCGGCGGTTGAGCCTTGGAAATCGACTACTCCCGGCAAGGGACGAGTAGCGCGGCCAACGCATTGGAGCCAGAACGACCGTGACCGCGTCGGCCTGCCCAGGATCAACGTGGCTGTGGGTGGATAGTCAAAGCCCACGGCGACCACCTGACAGTTGACGAGTACTGGCACCTCGCGTGACTTAAACCGGCGGAGCGCCTCCCTGCGTTCATCCTCGTCCTGCTTGCCATGCACATAAACTGACGGAATTCCGTAGTTATTGTTGAGGTAATGACACACCCCAGCAGCCGCAGCCACGCCAGCGGTGAACACCACAGTCTGGCCTTCCATCTCTTCCTTGGTGATCAGGCAGATTCGCTGAAGGTTTGCTTCTTTGACCATCTCATCAGCCAGTGCAGATTGTTTGAAGTCGTCGCCTACGATTGCTATTCCGCTGAGATCCAGGGAGGCAACCTTGGAGATGCGACAGACGGGAGGGACGGACCATCCGTTGTCAATTGCCCATCGGAGGTCGTAGTTACACAAGGACTCGTCGTAGAACTGCACAGTAAACCCCTCCCATCCATGCGAAATGGAGTCGCCGTAAACCCAGCCACCATCGCCCCGTCGTGTTGAAAGTAACGCAACATCTCAACCACCGGCTCACTGCACATCAGGTGAGCCTCGTCCACAATCACCAACTGAAAATCACGGAACCGTTTGTATCGCGGCTCCCCGCCCCGCCGGCTGAGTAACGTCTGCTTCGATGCGACAATCACCTTGCTGGGGTAATCCTCTTCAGCGTGGAAGTTAGCCATCTCCACATCAGGATCAGACTCTGTGATGTCCCGCACCTTCTCAATCGCCTGCCAGACAAGCTCACGCATCGGGCAGATGATCAACGTCCGACCCAGAATCCGTGCAGCCAATGTGACAAAGATCACTGTCTTGCCGGCACCCGTGAACAGGCCGTTGAGCGTGGAGGTAACACCACGATCCATGGCCTGTAGGTTGGCGGTCACGATCTCTTCTTGGTAGTCGCGTAGTTCCATAAGAAAAAACCCGGGGGCGAGGAGGGACGGGGGTTGCCTCGCCCCCGGGGAGCCATCAGAAGGAGGCGAATTCCTCCTGGGGCTCTGAGCGCTTCCCTGCGCCCAGTAGCGTGAGCGAGCGAACGGCCAAAACCATCTTTGACTTCTTCTGTCCGTCCTTCTCCCAGGACTGCTGATCCAGTTCGCCAGTCACGCAGACCTGACAGCCCTTAATCAGGTACTCCAGAACGCCACCGATGCGCCAGTGATCGCAGTCCAAGAACATGACCTTGTCCTTGCGGCCATTGACCGCGATGGAGTAACGACCCACCTCGGCCTCACCGACCATCTTGGACTCAGCATCCTTAGTGATCCGCCCAGTAAACGTGCAGACATTCGTATCCATGGTTACGCCTCAACTTTCTGAAAGGTGTCATCAAACTTCTTCTGGATCCGTTCCAGAACCGCCTTCGGGCATGCCTTCTCCAGAACCCTCTGCTTCACCAACGAGACGACCTTCTTGGCCTCGTCCACGCTCTTGGCTTCCGCAAGTGCCTTGGTCGCCTTGCTCTCAATCTCCATCCCCTTGGTGACAACATCCGCCTCCGACGAGCGGGCCGTGTGCTGCACGGAGTTGCCGTCGTCGTCAGCCTCGCCGGAGAAACCTCCAGTGAGCGCCATGAGGAGCGTCCGCTTGCCATATGTCATCGCCGCACCGAAGCCCTGCATGTCGCCCTTCGGATTGACAAGCGGAGCTACTCCAGAGATGTACTGCCCGCTGCTATGTCGGAGCGTGCCGACCAGCACCCACTGCGAGCCTGCGAGACCAGGACGAAAATCGGGAAGCGCAATCCCGTTCTTCGTCAGCGGGCCACGCAGGGACTCGCAGCATTGAGCAAACGAACTGAACTTGCTCCTGAAGTGCGGGTTCGCACTATCCAGAGCAACGGCCTGATACTCCGATTGAGCCTTGGCCAAAGCCTTCGTCAGTTCAGCCGTCTCCGGCGAACTACTTGGCCCAAGAATGAACTGGTTATCAATCATAGAAGCACCTCCTCCTTCTTCTGTGCCCACGGCGGAATCACTAACTCCGTGATCTCGCCAAACGTCGCGGGCGTGTAGATACCCGTCTCCCGTCGCAACCGAACTTCCTCCATGACTCGTTCCATCCGCCGGCCGGCTTCCTCAACCACTTCCTGTGGGAGGTAGAAGACTTGGCAGTCGAACGGCGGGACGCTGTGGACAAATACGAACGGCATCCGGAAGTGATCCATGCCCATCGCCATCGCGGCACGGACATACAACCACTCCTGTTCCGCATAGCCGTAGTCAAAGACGCTGCGGTACAGCGCGTCCCACGGTGCGGAGGTGGACTTCAAATCCCACCAGTAGTCCTCTGCACAACCGTCCGGCCGCACCTTCACGCGGTGGCCGTTGAGGTCAAAGAAGACAGAGACCTGAGTCTCAACCGTCTCCTTCACGCACTTGCGTGCTGCGGGGTTCGCAAGCAGGGACTCCGCCATCGTCCGGAGTTTGAATGCGTACTCCTCGTTGCACGGGATGCGACCGCTCGCGATGCACTCCGCCTCAAACTCCTTGTAAGCCTTGGTGCCACGCCGGCCGTCAACGCCCAGCACATCAACCGGGGCAATGGCCAGGAGCTTGTCCATCTCCCTGCCGTCGCAAATCTCCATGACGAGCGTGTCGAAGTCGGAGCCCAGGCTGGTGGCGCTGTTCCCCTCAAAGATTCTGTGGCCAAGGTCCAGCCACCTTTGAGCGAATCCACCACCCTTCAGTACCGCGACAAAAAAAGACCGCGAATCGAAATCGTTCTGTGCGAAGTAGTCGGCGTTCGCCATGCCGACAACCTTCCTTGGCAACGTGTCCATACGTTCACTCCTATTTCTTAGACCGAATCCTTTGCAAACGGCGGTAGGCGGCGATGAAATCGCCAAGCTGTCCCAAGGCCAGCAGGGTCAGTGCGAAGCCGGACCAGCGAAGAAAAATGAAGGTGGTCAGCGCGGCCAGATAGGCGGCGCTAAGAATGGGGTAGTCACGGGAGAAAACCCCTGCCAGCCATGCGTAGACAACTGAGCTACGCGCGCGATTGGGGGGGGTTGAATCCACTTTGTTGATGGGTATCTTCCCCGCCGTTAGGGCTACACCATGAGCCTCCTGCAACTTGTCGAACTGTACTGCTGTCATGTTGGGGCCTCGCTGGGCTACCGCTGGCAGTTGATCGTTCTCGTCCGACGCCTTCCGTGGACGGTCACCGATTTGACCGTGCCCCAGATCGACGCCTACCTCACCAAAGCGCTGGAAAAACTTTCTCCAGCAACTGTCCAAAACCACCGCAGGATGCTTGGGACTCTCCGGAGATTCGCTCTCCGGGAGAATCTTGTGGTGGATCAATGTACACGCACGCTCCGCCGCGTCAAGACGATCTGCCCCAACCCGATTGCGTGGACCCAAGCGGAAATTTCGCACTTGGTGGAGGTCGCCCGCGAGATGCCGGGACGCACGGCCTACTGCAACCTGTGCGAGGTGCTGCCGGCCTACGTGATCGTGGCGTACACCACGGGGCTGCGAGCCGGGGATATGCTTGCGATCCGCCATGATCAGATTCGGGGTGACCGACTCTCCTTAGTCATTCGCAAGACAAACACGCCGCATGTGGCTGTGCTGACCGAGCAGTGCCTCGCCGCCATCCATGAGCTTCCCAGGCGAGGCGGGCGTATCTTTGGCGATCTGATCCCCTGCCGTCAACTCTCACGGCATTTTCGCCGCCTAGTCCTGCGGGCCGGGATGGCCGGAAGTAGCAAGTTTCTGCGGAGATCCAGCGCGACTTTCGCTGAATTAAACGGGATAGACGCCACTGGACACCTGGGACACAGGACGGCCCAGATGAAAAGGCACTACGTCGATATGGCGATCATGTCGCAAAATCGACGGGCCGTTCCCCCGCTAGAACTGGTTCACCACTCCTAGCATCTGGAGCGGATCCAGGTTGGCCTTCTTCTTCTCGCGAGCCCGCTTGGCGGCTTCGCTCTGGATGATGCGGTACAGCAAAATTTGTTGCTGTTGCTCACGCGGCATGGCCCGCAGGACATCTTCCGGAACGGTCAGGTTTTCGTACGTCCGCACCCCGGGGGTCGTGGAGAGCAAGTCGTTCAACGTCGCCCGCGCAGCCTTCTGCTTGCTCTGTTCGCGGTCGTAGTCGGTGACCTTTGCCCCAAGCGTATTGTTGATGAGCAACTTCAGCGCACGTTCTGTCGGGGAGAGTCGGTTGTCTCGCAGTGTGCGGTAGATCGAATTCAACTTTGACCCACCGGGAACGAAGTTGACCGCAAGCTGTTCAATCGGCCGACCAATCGGCCCCAAGTCTTGCTCCAGCACAGAATACAGATCGGACAGTTCTCGGCCGGTATACAACTGGCGATTGAGGATCATCTCTAGCGGCGCTTTGATGACCGGGTTGAGCTGCCCAAGAAGGTTCATGCCCGTGCGGCGAGCAGTGTCGTACGCCCGCTGGGGGAAAGTGTTCCCAACGCCGGGTGACACAAGGTTGACGAGCGACTCATAGGGGAGATCGATGTTCGTCAGGACTCGCTGGAGGTTTTCTGTCGGAGCGCCTGGGATCTGGATCGAAGCACTTTGCCGCAGATACTCTGGCAGAAAGGAATCTTCCGTTTGCTCTGACCCCCGGTTGATGGCCCGCATCGTTTGGCCCTGCAAGCCGCCAGGGCGGTACAGAAGGTTCTCTGCAACCAGAGGCGCGATGCCGCGCGGGTAGGAGTAGAACGGGATAACCGTCTTTAGCTTTCTCTCAAAGTTGGTGTACGCCTGCGGAGAGTAATCCACCTGCGTGCGCAACACATTCTCTGCCGCAGCGTCTGGGTTGGCGCCTTGCCGCACCATTTCAATCCAATTGCCGATACGGTTGGCGTCTTCCACTCGCTTGCCAGCACGCTCATGCAGACGCAGTAATGGGTTGAGGGTTTCGGATGGGGCCTGCCGGCCGGAGGCAGCGCCAGCAAAATCGACCCCTCGCACCGCCCCGAGACTGGAGAGCCAGTTCCTCCAGGTTCGCTTTGGGTCATAGACTGCCCCCTTTCCAAACAGAACCGGCTCTTGCGTCTCCATGCCGGGAACGATGTTGCGGGTCTCGGCAGCGCCCTCTTCGATAAGGCCACCCCCCAATTTGCCGCGTGCCATGTCAGCAAGCGCAGTCTGGATCAGTTCTTCCGGATCAGTAATGTGCTGGTAGCGAGGTGCGTTACGAAGCCTTTGGTACAGCCGTTCGTAGTTGCCAGCGCCAACATCGACGCCGGCACGCATGGAGAAAGCAAGCTCTAGGGGGCTTGCCCCACCACGCATGAGCGAGGCAAGGTAGCCCGAATACAAGTTGCGGGTGTGGTAGGCCGGGTTCGCCAGTGCGCCGATCTTAAAAGCATTGGTAAACGAGCGGTACACATTCCCCAAGAGCGAGGACGGGTCTGCCTTAGGAAGCGGCGAGATCGCCTGGAGGTCTTTGATGACTGTCTCTGGGATAGACAGTTCGTCAATGCTCCGGCCAGACAGCCGCGACTCCAGCACCTCCCGCAGGCGCGTCTTGTCGAACCCCAAGCCTTCCGCTGCCTTCAAAAGATTGACCGCTCCGCCGCCCGTCATTTGGTCTGCCGGGATGTCAGAGGCTGCGCGAGTAAACGTATCTAGGATGACGTTGGCGTTGGCCTCGCTGCGGCCACCCCCTACGCCGTACCGCATTAAATCGTTGAGCGTGGAGTTGTCGAACAACCCGAGATTATTGGAAGCGAACTGCCTGTCGGCCGTGCGGAGAAGGTCGCCTAGCTGGACCTTCATGCGGCTAGAGTTTTGCAGCAGACGGTCCAGTTTGCCTTGCCCAGCCTTACGGTCGGCCGCGACCAGCGTGGGGTCCGACAGATAGGCACGGATGGATTCGATGGTATTGCCTTCGCGGTCGGCCACCCGTTCATAGGGAAGTTCGACCGGCGAGCGGCGAAGGTTGTAGACATCATCGCGGCGCAGCGTGTTGAACGCTTCGTCAATGATGCTTGGGATCTGGTCATCGCTTGCACCGTACAGCCTGTCGCGCAACGCGGCTCCGGCATCGCCGGCCATCAATCGCCGCAGTGTTTCGGAGCGGCGATCCAAATCCAAATATGGATTGCGGGAACGGCCCACAAGATCGCTGACCGAATACACGCGCTGGCCTCGGTCGTACGCCGACTCCGCACGCCCCAACTTCCCTGGAGGCAAGGGAGCAGATTGGTCAGTGGCGAACCGCACGGCCTGACTGGGGAAATAGCCAGTGTCGTATACGCTGGCGGCGTTTGGGGTTTGCAGCCCAAGGCTGCTGCGTCTGGTTTGAGCGTCGGCTAACTGATCTCGCAGCCATGAGCGATAGTCGCTCCACGCAGGAACAGAATCGATTAGCCGCACAGCTTCTTGGTCCACTAGATTGGCCATGCGGCCTGGGTCTAGTTGCGCTTCGATTGTGTCTCGGAGGGCATTCTGCACACGCGGGTTGGCAAAGGGCAGTGCCCCATCCGGTTGCGCTGCCGTGGCCTGCTGCCACTGCCACGCCGCACTCTCGCGCAAATTCCGCTCATTGGCCTTGGCGTCGGCAACCGCTTGCCGTGCCCGCCATTGGTCATCGGGATCCAGTCGCTCTAGCACCGTTGGGTCGAATGCCCGCGTCATGCGGTTAACTACTGGCGCCGTGTATGGGTTGCGCTTTAGATCGTCTCCAAAGCGGTCTAGCGTCCTGCCAACAACCTTGGCGGCGTCAACTCCCAAGAGAGTGCCACTCTCAAATCCAGGGATCCTGGCCTCGGCCAATCCAGCGAGCGGCTGATCCAGCAGGGCATCCATATCCAAGCCCTTGCCACGCGCAGCCTGCGAGAAGCGTTGGGCGGCGTCGGGCAAGTCTGAGTCGGCAATGAGTTGCCGCGCAGTCGTTGACGCCCCAAACTCGCGGATGCCTTTGCCCTGCTTGTTCGCAAGTAGGGATGCATTCTCTAGCAGGCCGGCACGCTGTGCAGTTCTGCCGGCCGTACCGTACGCTCCACGGCCCAGAATCGAAAAAGGATTCAGGTACGTGAGCGGGTCAGTGATCATTTCGACACCCAAGCCGCCCGCAAAGTTCAGCCAGTTGTCTTCATCACCAGCCAAACCATACTGGCGTGCCAAGTCTCTGCCTGACACTCGCTCTTCGCTGGAGCCTAAGACGGATAATGGCTTGCCGGCCAGGATGCCCCGCGCTAACGCGCCTGGGGTATCCAGCAAGTATCCCAGCCCAGACAGCCCGCTGGCGCCGTAGTCCGCAAGCGAGCGGAGCATGCCACGCTTCTCTTCCTCTGGCATGAGGTCGGAGATGGTGGGCTTACGCCTGATGGGCATCAGGCCAATCGGATCGATCTCTTCGTCGGGCTCCGGCAGCATTCCTGCTTGGAGCGTTTGGTAGGGATCGAAGATGTCGAAGAGCGGGGATCGGATAGCCATTAGACGCCCGGCGGGCGACTTGGCGCCGCAAGCGGGACTCGCGGGTTAATGGGGTTGGGAGTCGGGCCGACGCCAGTTGGGGGCGTTGATCCATCCGCCCCAGGCCGACCAATGCCGAACCAAGAACGGCGGTTCATGTACCGATACGCCAACTCCTCTGCTTCGGGTCGGCGCAGGTTGTAGGGCGGCTTCATCAGGGCGTCAGCCATGGAACTGGAATCGCCAGTGTTAACGCCAAAAGTTCCGGTGTCCATGCTTTCCGCAAGGCGACCCAACTCAGCCTGACCCTCCGGCGTCTCTGGCTTGCCGGCGGCAATGTCCTGCGCACCGGCTGCGGCGGGATTGGCCTCTCTGGCTCGTTGCTCAAACATGGCCCGCTGTTCTGGCGTGGCCATGGGGTTGTTGGTGAGGAAAGCCGTCATTGCGGACTGGGCCATCCTGCCGGCGGTGGCGGCGTTTGTGGCATCGACAGCAGCCGCACGATCCCCACCCGGCAGCATGTAACGCAGCGATGAGTTGCGCTGATCTAGCGGCATGTGCATCAGCGCATTGGTGACTGCCTTGCTGCCGATTGTCGGCTGACCGCCAGCCAACATGGCCTGCGCCTTCCATGATGCACGCCGAGCAATTGCGTCGTCGTCCGCAGCACCCTGCGCCGCGAGCCGCAATTGGTCGATGTCCATTCCCTGTGCTTGCGCAGACGGGATCCCGGCGCGTCTGGCTAAACGGCGCTTGTCAACGCCTTCGATTTGCTTGGCCTGTCGATCACCGGGGCGATAAACGGTCTGCATGCCAAGCGGCGATGGCACCGTTTTAGTCTTCCAGCCGGCGTCAGTCAGGTCTTGGCGTTCGCCGGATCGCCCCGCCGCCCCAGGAAAGCGGTTGGGGTTTTCGCCGGTAATCGAACCCGGGGGATACCCAACTGAGTATCCGACAGAGCCATCGGGATTCAGGACGGGGACCATTCCGCGTGCAGCCATGGCCCTGTCTTTGGGCGATGGCTTGTATTCTTTGCGACCGCCGTCCCACTCGCGAGTCGTGTAGTCCTCAATGGCTTCGGGGTCGTTAATCATTCCCGGCTCTGGGACGGGGCCACCAAACGGCATGCGGGGCGCCGGGACGCGCTGGTATCCCGGGCCCGCCTCCTGCTCAGAGCGACTGGCCAGAACTTCGGCGTTCGTCAACGTCCGGTCGTATCCAGGCCGTCCGGCGCCTGGGTATGGACCGGCGAGACCAGCATCGTCGCCAACCGCAGACTGCGGCGCACCGGCCATGCCGTCCGAGAGATCGGCGGGGGATGATGGAGACTGTTGTGCGCGGGCAATATCGCGAGCCGATACGGACTCCGCTGTCTCGCGGCTAGCTCCACCCCGCAGGAGGCTATCACGCAGAATGACATGCGCGCCCTCAGTGCCGTGTTCCTCAATAACGCGGCGAACTTTAGCGAGCGTAGCTGGGTCGGTGGAAACCATTAGCGCCTCATCTGGGGGTATCGCAGCTTCATCCGCTGCTCGCGTTTGTATTCCTCTGACTCCGGTGGGTAGAAGGAGTCCATCGCCTGTCCGGTCTTGGCGTCACGGATGGACACCACCTGACCGCGCAGGGCTGCGATCTCTTCGGGCGTCAGCGTCTCCGGCATGACGCTGGGCGTCGAAGCCGGGATCGGACGTTGTTCAGCCACCAGATCGGCCGTATCCATGGGCGAGAAGTCCGTCAGGCCCAGGTCCGCATTGGATAGAGTGACAGGAGCGAACCGCTCTTGGGGGATCGGCATGTCATCGACCGGCAGCATGTCTACGTTAGGAGCGACGAAGTCCATCAGAGGATCACTGGCCGGCGGCATGTCAGGAGCGGGGGCATTTGCCACGCTCGCATCGTCGCCTTGGAAACGACCAACGGTGTCCGACATCATTCCGCCCATGCCCGCAGCACCGGCAATCGCAGCGGCAGTCGCCATACGCTCTGCCTGCTGTGCAGCAGCAGCACTGTCGATGCCTTCTTGTGCGGCAGACAGAATGTCATCGCGGCGGATGCGGTTGAGGTCGGTGTTCTGGTTGCGGAGGTTCAGCGTCCGGCCGGAGGCCAGTTGGTTGAACGACGAATTCGACTTGTCGTAGTCCAGGCCACGGTTGTAGCTGGGGAACGATGTCGGCTCCATGGCCGGGATGTCTTGGTTGGCAAGGCCGCGCAACGACATGCCGATATTAGGATTCCGCGAGACAGGCGGATCGAAACCCCGCAACGCCTGAACGACGCCCATGCTCTCAGGGTCAAAGGACACAGAGCGAAGAGCGGATTCGACGGCATCGGCGGAATCCATCCGGCCGGCGGCACGCAGGGCAGCGGCGGCGTCCTGCATCTGGAGCATTTCCACAACAGTGCGCGGAGCGCGAAACGGCATAGCCATTATTTCTTCCCCTTCTTGGGCATGTCAGCCAACTTGCCGTCCAACGGAAGGTCTTCGTCCTCCACCATGGGCGTATTCGGCTTGCCGTGCATCTCTTCGTCCAGGTCGGCAAGATCGTTCTTGGGAGGTTTCTTGGATTTGTTTTCCAAGCCATCCATGATCTCTTCCGCTTCCGCGTCGGAGGCGGTCAGTAGTTTCTTCACCATGCGCCGCAGGGCAGCGTTAGTGAGGTCTTCCAGGTCTAGGTCGATCTTGGCCATTAGCGGAGGAGCCCTCCCAAAAGAGTGTTGATTACTGAGCTACGCGATTGCAGCGCCGCCATTTGGTTTGCGTAGGCATTCTGCTGCTGAAGCGCCCCAAGGGACTGTGCCTGGGACTCCTGGGCCTGATTGGCCTGGAGTCCAGATAGCGCGTTATAGTTCTGGTTCTGGAGGTTCTGTGAGTACGCCTTGGCGACTCCCTCCGCTACGTTGTTTGCAGCGTCGATGCCTGCTTGGTTCCATTGCGTTCGACCGCGAGAAATGCCGCCACGGTCGTATTGCTTCACGGCGAATCGCGGGTCGCCGGAGGCATACGCTTTGGCAAGCTGGTTGTTCATCTGCGCCTGCATCGTCTGCGCGGGCAGACCAGACGGCAGCGGCGTATTTGTTTTAACCTTGTTCATCCGAACAGCCCCGAAAGGACGCTGCTGACCATTCCCACGCCAGTGTTACGCAGCGAATTCTGCTGCTGTTGCGCGTCGTTCATCTGTTGAAGGCCAGCCAGCACAAGCCGGTTTCGTGCCTCCATCTGCTTCAGGTCGTAATCGTTGATGGCCTTGGCGGCTTCGACTTCGTAGTCGGCGTTGTTGCTCCCCATTTGCGCACGCAAGACATCGTCATGCGCAGAGCCGTACTTCGTGAACGGGCTCTTGGCCGGCGGAGACGGCGGGGCCTTGGGCGGGGCGTACGGAAGTGAGGTGTTGTATTTGAGCATCAGTATTGCGGCAGGTACTTCATGGCCGCGTCGTAGTACGGCGCTCCACGGAACTCTTCCCAAGTGGATGGATCAGTACGTGTTCCATCGCGCTTACGAACTTCTGCATCGCGGGCTGCAATTAGCTGCGAGCGGCGCCAGTCGAACTCCCTGGCGTTGGGGTCTAGTTGCGCCAACTGAGCGTTGAGTCGCTCTTCCAAATCGCGATCACGCTCAACATTGCCCTGCTGAACGCGGGCCATGGCATCGCGATAGTTCGCGCCACGCTGGTACAGATCGGCGGCACGTTGCGACTGCAACTTCTCGGTTGGAGTCTGGAACACATCGCTCTTGCCAATCGTGTTGTTCCACAATCCGGACAACGCTGAGTTGGATCGATTCAATTCGCCGCCGACATCACCCCATCCGGAGCCCATCTGGCCAGCCAGCCCAGTCAGCCGATTGGCAGAATCGCTGTAGCCGCCCGTCAGGCCGGAGAGGATGTCGCGGACGGCGATCTCGCGTGGCGGGCCATTGGGATTGATGGTGGTGACGTTGCCGTAGTACTGGTCCATGCCCCGGGACGAGGCATCGACGTTGTACTTGTTCATCGCCATCAGGCCGCTGAGAGTCTGGCCAAGCATCTGGCTGGGCATCTCGCGCGAGGACATGTGCTGCATGTTGGCCATGCCCAGCGTGTTGGCGTAGTTGCTGTCCAAGCGGTCAGCGATGTCGGTGCTGTTGAGATCACCCCGCGTGGCGTCCAGGCCAGCGAACATCTGCGAGCCGTCAAACTGCGGAGCCGCTGAACGCTGGGGCGAAGAGTAGCTGCCGGAAGCGATCTCCCCGTCCGGACCAGTCGCCCGGAAGCCGCCGCCCATGCCTCCGAAGTCCATCGACGGCAAAGCGTTGGCAACGGCCATGCCGATCCCAGCCTTAGCGTAGGATCCCCCAAGATTCCCAAGGGCGTTATTCCTGGACTGGCCAAGCTGGCTCAGTCCGGTCTGGTTGGCAGCACCGAGATCCGACAGCATCTTGTTGTATGCCATCTGGTTCTGCGCCCACGCCCCCATGGCGGAGCCCGATGCAGAGCCATAAGCCCCAAGGGCTGCGGATCCCAAATTGGACAGAGCGCCCTGGCGGGCTGCTTCTGACATGGAGTTGTATCCGGTGTTCAGAAGCTGGTTGTTGTTCTGGGCGTTGGCCTGGGCCTGGGCGAGGCTGCCAAGACCGCCAGCGTAAAAGCCGTAGTTGTTCGCGGTGGCATTCCCCAGGCCGGCGAGGCCCTGCGAGTAGTCGCCAAACGCCTTGGCGTAGTTGCCGTAGTTGGCGCTGTTGAGTGCGCCAAACGCAGCCGGCTGCTGCATCATGGTGACGAGGGCCTGCCCTTCGGCCTGGGCGCCCTCCGGCTTGGACATATCAAACCCAAACCGTCCCCTGTCAGGGACCATGGTAAAGGGGCCGGCGCGTTCAGCGGAAAAAGCCATGGAAGTCTCCTACGAATTAATGTCCTTTTCGGCGGGCGTTGTATATGGCCCGTTTCACCAGCACTTTTGCCCCGAACTCCACGAACGGAAGCCCCCGCTTTTCCGACTCCTCCCGAAGCCACCCCAGGATGGTTTTCATTCCATCCTCGCTCTCGCACCACTCAATGCCCATCTCGTCCATTTTCCGGGCCCTGGCATTACAAGAGCATGTGGGGGAAGAGACGATCCCAACCTTCTTCATGAGGGATTTGAGTTCTGTGCCTGGGCCGTGAGATTCGACCTTGGGCGGGCTGGGCTTGGCGGCTTTCGGGCCGCGATACTTAGAACAGAGCGCGGCGTAAGCCTCGTCCGAAAGTGTGACCTTATCGCCTTCGACAGTTCCGTGAGAGAGAACGTCTTCCAGATACCCGGGCGGGCGCTTAGTGGAGGCATGGCGGATTGCTTGGAGAGTGAAGGTCTTCATGGGGGGCACTCTTCCTCCTGACACACACCGTCACAGCAGTAGGCGCTCGGCCCGGTTACGAGTCCGCACGTACAACAAGGGACACCTGTCCCGCAGTGGTTTGGATCAGACACGGGGTTGGCCTTTTTGGCCGCTAGGTCTGCCTGCGCCTCCCCCAAGCCCCAAAACGGCCCCCCGCGAGCGTGTCCGTCATCCGTATCTCCGCCGCCCTCCGCTTCCACGTACCAGAGATCGCAATCTGCGTCCGACTCGCACCCCGAACCGCACGACTCCTCCTGACACACACCGTCACAGCAGTAGCCGGCGCAGCATGTGGTGCCGCAGCAGGTCATACCTGATGGGCAGCAATTCCCATCGCAGCACACGCCACTGGCGCAGTCGGCTCGGTCATCGCATCCGTCCTCGGGCGGGGGCGGCGGAAAAACGCTCTTCTTGCAGCGTTTGCACGAATTAGACCCATACCCAATGGGCGTGTACCCAGGCGGGCAAAAATACTCCGCCGAAGTGCAAGATTCGCTAGGAAGGTCGCAGCAATAGACAATGACAGGGCCGGGGTCAGGCGGTGGTTCCGGCGGCTCCGGCGGTGGCGGCGGCGGATCGGACCCCGGGCAAACGCTGCCTGGGCCACCAAACTCCCCTCCGAGATATTCGCAGTCGCACGGATTCCTTTGCTCGCAAATGGCGTCTTCGCCACTGGCGTACGTCCAGCACGCCCCAGGCGTACAATCGTTATCGCCGCGAAACGTGCCTCCACCGCAGTTCTCGCAGGTGCATTTCCTCTTGCCCGTGGAGCAGTCCGCCCCGTTGCAGCAGCGGCCTCGCTGGTTGCAATTCGACTCAGTCACTTGGCTTTAAATACGTCAATGTTGTCAATTGCGGAATGACTCTTAGTCTTACTGGAAGCTCAACTGTGCTTTCTTCGTAGTCAATCGTGCAATCGCTTTTCCAAGTAAAGTTCTGGAAGTACGGCACTTTCACAGTCGCTTCGATATCGACGTTGGCTAGGAGAGCGCGTGTTGCGCGCCGGCCCTGCGCTCCGCCAGCAACGCCACCAAAAAACTGATCGCCTTCATTGATAACAATCTGGCCAACGGCCGCTGGGGGCGGAATGCGACCTCCGACAGAATCCCCCGAAGGAGACACGGGGACAGGAAACCCATTCATGTATTCAATGGTCATGTTTTGCGTGCTGACGGTGTTGTATTGGGCGTTGTCTGCAAATGTGTTGTCAAAAAATGAATTGCCTCCGACGTTAAAAGTCGGGCCACCGTAGTACTCGTTCGCAAAAAACTCTTGGTTCGTTGGAAAGGAAAACTCCGCGCCGCCGTAATTTGTGTTGTACCAACTGCCGTTGGAGTACGACCCTATCCCAGGAGCCTCAAAATAGTACTGGTTATAGTTCTGAGGGAAAAGCTCTTGGTATTGCTGCGGGTTCCACGCTGGCCCGCCAACCACCCCCTTGGTATTTGGCGGCTCGCGAGGGGCAAGGTTCACATCCCCGCGATGCGCAAGCGGCTGCTGGCAATTGCCGAGCGCCTGCATGAGAGAGCGGACGGCGCTGTCCGGAAGTGCGCCGGAGAGGGCGTTGACGAGTGCTGGAACTTGCTGCGTAAACATCAGGACACACCATCCACAGTGAGGCCGTACAATTTCACCGCATTGGCTGGCTGCGAGGATGCCTGCGTCCCAGCCATCGCAATAGCGACATGCCTGTCGCCACCGACATTATGCTCGTCGCGGTGACCGGACAGATACGCACGCGCAAATCCGTTTGCGTCACCAAGGGGAGAGCGACCGCGACCCATGTTAAGCGTGGACTGCGTTCCTGCCGACAGGAATCCTCCACGGTCGCTGACGATTGCGTTCGCGCGCGGAGTTGGAGAATTGTTGTAGTGCAACCGCAATTGCAGATTGGCGTCGTTTTGCGTCGGCTCGTACAGCAATCCAACGGATCGGCTGCCCTTGTCGCCGTCCGTAATGGTGAAATTGCCGGTACGGAATTCGTACGGGATCGGAGAGCCTGGAGCATCCACATGGCCGGATGAATTTGTGAAGGTTCCGTCGCCCATGCCGTACAAAGAGACCTGTTTCCCAGACACCTGACCGACCGTTCCAGCAGTGACCGCGACGGGATATGTCTCCTCCCACCACGCCTTAGTCGCCGCGCAGTAGCACAGCGCGCGTGTTGAAAGCGACTCTCCCTGTCGGCAGTAGAAGAAGCGGATGACCTTGGAGTTCTGGTCGGCCGACACAAAGAAGACGCTGGACGCAGGGAAGTAGATCAGGCCGTCGCGCCAATAGTTGTCGATGGGAAGGGAGACAGCCGCTTCGGTCTGCCCGTCGAAGGCGTACATGCCGTAGCTGTCTGCGATGTACGCTACTCCGCCCAGCACGGCAAAGCACCTGCTGTTTAGCATGCCGCGATACGCTGCGAGCGTAATGGATGCATCGATAACCGGCTGCGAGACGTACTGCAACTTGTACAGATGACGAGATTGGCAAATCAGCAGTGCGGCACCCAGTGGAACAAGACCGACAATGGCGTCCGGATCACCTGCGTTTTCTTGCAGAACAAGTTCGTTTTCTTCCGGCACGCTCTCTGGCTCATCGATCTCCGAGAACAAGAGTGCATTGGGGCGCTCTCCGGTCGTGTCCACGGCATACCACGCGCGGTCCTGGAAGACGCATCCGACTGCGAAGCTCCCTGGGAGGACGCCGAAGCGCCTGGCGTTTAGCTGGCCGGAAGGCAGTACGACTGGCATCAGTCCGTAGTCGGCGCGCGTTGTGTCTTTAAGATCATCGTCCGAAAGCGTGTCGGAATACGCCCCGAAGAATCCTCCGTCCGTGCGTTGGATGGTGGCAACCCTGAACAACACCACGGACTGATCGGCTGTCGTGCGCCACAGTTCCATGGCGGTTACGCGATCTTCAATGCCCGGATGCGTGAACGACCACGTAATGCTTGGCGCACCCGATGAAGTTTCGACCTCCACAAGGTCTGAGATGGAGGACGGAATGGGTCCGTTGCGGGATTCCGGCGTGGAGTCAAGATAGCGAATACAGCAAAGATACTTGCCGCTGATTGCGCTGGACATGGTGGCCGTGAGCTTGGCCTGCGTGTCCCTAATGACGGCAGTCGGCACTTGGAAGTACTGCCCGCCAGCAGTCACGGAGACTGTCGATACCGAACCGTTTAGCAACGACGCTCCGGCGGCAGCGCCAGCGCCATCGGGATCGTCTGCGGCTGGGGTAAACGTAATGACGGGCGGCGATACAAACCCGGCTCCTCCAGTGACAGCCGTGACACTGGCCACTCGGTATGACATAGACACGCGCACCTGCGCGCCAGTGCCTCCTCCCCCCAGGACACTTGCTGTCACGCCGCTCGTCGTAGCGCCGGTTCCGCCGGAGATGAGGCGGATCGTGTCCACTTTACCATCTGCAACTGCCGCAACGGCCACGGCAGATGTCAGCCCTTGCGCAGTGGAGAAGAGGACTGTCGGGGCCCCAGTGTAACCAGTGCCTTGGTTGGTGATCGTGGCCGCGTAGACAGTTCCCAGAACGCCAACGGACAGTTGCGCCCCGCCAGCGATTCCGCCGTCCACAGAAACCGTGGGTGTGGTGGAGTACCCTTCCCCGCCGTCAGTGACAACGACGCTTGTCACTCGCCCATTTGTGATCGTGGCTTTCGCCTTGGCGTTTGCGCTGGGGCTGCCGCCCGTAAAACTCACGGTTGGGACGTTGTTGTACCCTACGCCAGGAGAAACGATCTGGATGTCTTTGACGTACCTTGCTCCGCCGCCAGTAGACGCGACGATAGTCGGCCCAACAGCCGGCTTCTGGATTCCGATTCGGTCAACTACGGCCTTGTCGCCGTCCCAGCGGATTCCCCGCCCCATGCCGTCCACGCCGTACATGTCATTGAAACGGCCCTTCAGGAACGCCATCGGGCGAATAGGGCCGGTGTACGCAAACGCCGTTGCGGCAGCGCCGGTGCCGCCGTTACCAGAGAACTGCACTTCCGGCGACCCTGTGTAGCCAGTGCCAGATGCAGTGATGACCACAGACTCCACGGCCGTTCCGGCCATGTGTGCAACGGCCGCAGCGCCCGTCCCACCGCCGCCGACAATCGCGACGTTAGGCGGAGCGGTGTAGCCAGTTCCGCCAGCGACGAGCGACACGGAGACAACGCGATTAGGGGAACGAGTGGAGATAATCATGTCGGTTCCGCGAACGCCCTTTCTGGCGGCGTAAACTCGCCAAAATATCTCCCGCCAGCCGTGACACGCAGCGTCTCCAAGTACGCGAGGTTGGTGGGCGCCATGAAATATTGCAGCCCGGATGTCGCGGCAATCCCACGGAAAGTACCTGTAAAATACAGATTGTCGTAGAATGGGCAGTTGACTCCATTAGTGCATCCGTGCGTGGCGCACGGATATGTGTTGCTACTATTCCGAACAACGCGATCCGCGGCTGGCATGTTAGCATTCCACGACGAATACGAGGAAACGGCCGTAAGGGCGCGACCGTTCAGATAAACGCGAAGCGTATTATTTGCTGTATAGAAGAGCTTTTTCTGGGAAAACTCCACGGCAAGGTGAACCCATTGGTCAATGGCGTCATCTGAAATTGTAAAGTCGCTGCGGATGTAGTCGCTTTGATTTGTGACGCAGCCAGCGCCAGCAAATTCATTTGTATACGCGCGAACGATTAGCCTATATGGCGTTGTTGTCCCGGACGTTGGCAGCAACTGCGCGTCAACGTAAACGTGCCCATGCTCTGGGTTGGACGTTCCTCGCTGGTTCTCGTAAACGACGGGAATGTATTTGAAAGACGTAGTGTTGATGCTAACGCCTTGCAGGTTGTTCCCAGTTCTCTGCACGCCGAAGAGGTAGCGGGCTGATGAACCCAAGCCTAACGCGGCTTGCACCCACGCCTCGCAGGTCAAAACATCGTCGGATCCGTAGTCGTATCTCCCACTCGCCGTACTTGCCGCCCCGGCAGTGGAAAATGCGCGATAGATAAACGGAGTATTTAGCGTCACGTACGCATCTCCGAATCTCCCAGTTCCCGTTGGCTGCGGGGACGAGGAGGAAATCAGCGACGTTGTCAGCTGACCGCTACGCTCGCGAACGATAGACTTTCGCGACTGCGTGTCGTACAGAAACGTCACGCGGTCCCACGCGGAGTCGGCGTACGTTCCCGGAGCAGTCAGTGATGCGGTCACGCCGGTTGGCGTTCCGCTGACCGCCGTCCCACCGGCCGTTGATGCCGACGCACGCAACAGGAACGACACTGACGGAGGCTTGGAGATGTAGAAGCGAGCAAGCCCCCACTTGTGGTCTGGGTGGTATAACGTGGAATACGAACTTGGCGTCGGGAGCAGCAGACTGCTCCGCTTGTATTTCATTGTTGTTGGATGCAAAACGCCAGTATGCTCGCCAATAGTAGACCACGTACTGCCGCTATTGGTGCTAACCTCCAATAGAAGCGAGTCGGAATGATCAACACCAACGGATGGCATGATGATGTCTTGGATGATCCGCCCGTCATCAAACTTGGGCGTGAGGAATGTTGGCGCTGTGGTGACAGTTCCGGCCTGCGCAGTGACCGTCGTGTCGGCCGTCACGGAGCCCGCAAAATTGCCAACTCGCACCGTGAGCGTGCGGGATCCTGCCGCGCCTGTCGGGAACGTGATTGTTTTGGCAGAAAGGTCCGTGGCGACATTTGCAAACTCTATTCCGCCCTCCAGCCCCGCCGCCGCCAGCACGCCCGTTCCTGCGTTGGATACGGCCCACGTTACGGTCACGTATCCCGCCGAAACAGCCGAAGTCAGCGTCAGCCCTGTCGGGGCGACGGAGACCGCCTGATCGACAAGCGCGAGAGAATATGGGCTAGGCCCAACAGTAGTGATTGTTGAGACACGGAAGTTGTATCTCTTGGCCGACGAAAGCTGGTCGGTGATCGTGTAAGTGTTCGCGGCCGTTGTGCCGGTGGCGTTGATCCATGCCGTCGCGTTGGCTTCTTGGTACTGGACGCTATGCCCGGTGACAGTCGATCCATACGTCGCGCCAATCGTCCACCGCAAGGAGATTGAATTAGAAAACTCTGCGGTAGCCGTGCGAGACGTAATCGAAAGAGACGTTGGCGCAACGGCAACGCGGCCGGGGTACACGGCGTTGGATTGCGTGCTGTACGGGCCAGTGAAGTTGCGGTTGTTGACGGCTGCTACGCGGACAACGTACTCGTTGCCATTAACCAGCCCTGCAATCGTCGCCGGGGAGGCCGGGACCGTCCCGTAAGTACTCCACGTAGATGCGGACGTTTGCTTGTACTGAATGACGTATCCGGTAATCTCAGCACCGCCGTTATTCGATGGCGTCGTCCACGACGCGGTGATTTGCATGTTCCCGCCAGTCGCGTTGGCGCCAGTCGGCGCAGTCGGCGCGCCAACTGGCGTGACGGCCGCGCCTGCTGTGCTGTAATTGCCAGTACCGACTGACGAAACCGCAGCTACGCGAAACAAGTACGCGGTGCCGTTGGTGAGCCCATTGACAGTAGTTTGCGTGTTAGTGCTGGAGCCATCGCTGAACGTCGCCCAAGTGCTTCCTGAGTTGGAGCTGTACTGGATGACATAGTCAATGATGGCAGAGCCGCCAGTGTCCGCAGGGGCGGCCCAGCGGACGAGCGACAGTCCGTCACCGGATGTCCCCGTGACGCTGGTTGGCGCCAGCGGAACTGTCTGCGGAACCAGTGCGCTGCTAGTGACTGTCGCGCTAGCGCCCTCTGAATTTACTGCCGCCACGCGGTAGCGATATGAGCTTCCGTTGGTGAGCCCCGTCGCCGTGTAGTTGGTCGCAGTGCTGGCGCTGCGCGTGATGACGGAGTAGGAGCCGCTGTTGACAGACACCTCAATTTGATAATCAGTGATTGCGGCACCGCCCGTCACCGCAGGCGCAGCCCAAGAGAGTGCGACCTGCGCATTTCCGGCAGTTCCTGCCAGACTGGTCGGGGCGTTAGGGGTGGTGCGAGGAATGACCGCGGATGTCGCAGAGGAGTACGGGCCAGTGCCCACGGCGTTGACGGCCGCCACGCGATACCGATAGGAGCTTCCGTTGGTCAGGCCAGTGACCGCAAGCGATGTATCTGCGCTCGTGCCGTCACTTATTGTTGTCCAAGTTGACCCCCCATCGGTGGACTGCTGAATAACATAATCTGTGATTCCACCAGCGTGATTCGCTGGTGGCGCCGACCATAGCAGCGAGGCTTGCTGGTTTCCGTGCGAGGCCGATAGCGAAGACACCTGACCAGGAACGCCTAGCGGAAGAATTGGGGTCATCCACGCTATAAACTCGCTGCCTGCAATTGCGTTGCTGGCGGCCACGCGAAACACGTACGGCGACCCGTTGGTCAGCCCAGTGACTGTTGCAGTAGTTGCTGTCGATGTGCCGTCGCTGAACGTCGCCCATGTCGCGCCGCCGTTGCCGCTGTATTGCACGACGTAATCGGTGATCGCGGAACCGCCGTTATTCGATGGCGCAGTCCACGACAGCACGGCCTGCGCGTTGCCGGGTGAGGCAGTCAGGCTTGTTGGAGAACCTGGCGCGCCGACCGGAGTCACGGAGCTTGAGGCAACAGTGTAGTTGCCAATTCCGTACGCATTGGTGGACGCAACGCGGAACACGTACGTCGTGCCGTTAGCGAGGCCAGTGAGGGCGGCGCTGGTTTCTGATGACGATGCCGCAAACGTCCACGTTGCGCCGCCATCCGAAGATCGCTGCACTGAGTACGCGGTCACGCCGCCACCGCCGGAGAATTCCGGCTCATCCCAATCCAGCGTGGCCGAGCCGCTTCCGGCAGACGCCGTGAGATTCCTGGGGATTCCAGGAACTCCTGAAAAAGACGGTGGTATGCCACCAGCTGGCACTTGTGTGGAATATACGGCGCCAACGGCGTCTTGGTAAACAATCCCACCACCAGCAGATCGCTGATAATTAAACGCAGAGATCACGGGCTGCGTTGCGACGGCAGTCGAAGCAAACGTCACGGCCTGAAGCCCAGGACGAACGGTCAACTGGCCTGGGGCTACGGACTGGAGGTTTACCTGCGTGACTGCCGCGCCAGGGGGAATGGAATACGGACTGGCATTCGTGACCAGACCGGCCCACTTTTCGACTGTGATCATGTGCCCTCGTCGGGTTTGAGTGGGCTTCTCCAGCCGCCATCGTGCCACACTTCCCTGGACCGGCCGGAGAGAGGAGCAAGCTGATCCATCTCCATGGCCAATCTGAGATCCCGCTGGTACATGGAGAAGGCGTTGTCCGGCTTTTGATTTCGGACCCGTGCCAGCCAGTACTCCGCCGCAGAGTAGATGACGTTGTGCATGTGCGGCGGAACGTCAATGGGATCAGTGATCAGATACTTGGTAGTTCCTGCAATTGTCCCGGAGGTTTCGGTGGTCATGGATGTGGTCGAAGCGACATCGGTGATCTTCGACTCCGAGAACCACGGGGTGATCGATGTGATCGGGCCGGGAATGTTGGTGGTGTCCCCAACACGGAGGACGGAGCCAATCATGCCGGGAGAGAACTGCGTGCTTGTGCCCGTGACTGCGGTAGTGGAGCGGGCAATCGTTCCGGCCCGCACGGACGCTTCGTGACCAGAGAACCGCAAGCCACGGGCAGTCCTCCGGTAAATGAAGTCAATCGTCTCGGCCTGGGTCGGATAGCCCAGGAGTTTGATTGCCCAGCCATCGGACGCCGGGTCTTTGATGACAGTCCAGTGGTACGGACGGCCGGAGGAGTTGGCCACCCGCTCCAACTTCATCGCAATGTCCGGGGTCACATACAGGCCGGACCACCAGTTGAATTCGTCGGACGGCTCATCCAGATTCCGGAAATCTGCCGGGAGCGGGTAGGTCACCCGATACAGGGTGTACGCCGTGCCGGCCGAGATGTTCCCAGTGAAACCGATATCCAGGGTGGCGACAGTACTGGACGAGGTGGACAAAATCCGCCCGATTGTGTCCCCGATGCGGATATGGGCTCCAGAGGCCCAGGAAGGCCACGTAGCGCCCGCCAGCGTGACGGTGGACCCGGACACCTGTACAGTACCAGTGCCCTGCGGAAGGCTTGTAATGAGCCGTCCGTGGACATGGTAGTACGCCCAGTCGCGAATCTGGGTAACTTCCGCATAGGACCGCTGCACGGCCGTCCGGATGTCCCGCTGTTCCGCGTCCTGGGGCCCGCCGAAGGACGACGTAATCAGGTGTTCTACTACGTCAAAATAGGTAAGCATGACCTCTCCGGTGCCTACCTACTACTGTCCCTCCACGGCCGTTCCTTCGCTCAAGAGCGTCACTGCGCCCGCGACGGCGGGTAAACGGCACGACCGACAGAGAAGTTTGCTTCCAGCACAGTGCAGTCCTTGCTCCCAAGTTTCACGCACCTACTGATGGCGTCGTTCTTCTTTACGAAAACGGTTGCCTGCCGCAAAGTCCTCATCCACCCGTGACCGTTGCGCCAAAACAGCGGATCGCCGTTCCAGCCCTTTGACTCCACCACCCAGCCGCAGCCGTAGGCAAGCGACGGCGAGCCTTGATCCGATTCCTTCGTGATGGCGTCCATCGCGTCCCTCTTTGATTTCAGTAGCGTCAAATGTCCAGCATCTCGGCCGGGATCATCTCGCGTATCTGCTCGGCCAGCCGTCGCTCCTCTGCGGTCGGCTCGCCATGCTTGCACAGGCTGCGGCAGGTCTGGTCGATCTGCCACAAGACCTGCATCGCCTCGCTGCCCAGCCTCGCGGCGTCGTACTCGGCCTGCTCGTCGGGCAACGAGAACTTCAATGTGGCGATCACGGATATACCGTAAGTGGATTCCTGGCGATCAAACCGAAGAACATTCTACCGGGTGAGTCACGCCGCGCAATGCCATCCCCGACGCCACACTGGTGCTGTAGCGAACTAAACCGGCTGGTAGAGTTCGCTGCCGATTTCCTCTACCGCACCGCTTGCTAGCAACCCTGGCAGCATGGCCGCTACCGCATCATACGCCACAAACTCAGGGCGAACGGCTAGAAGAATCCGGCCCTCTGAGTCACGCGGTGCAACGTCGGCCGGGTCGATGCACGTTGTCGGCGGCACATGCCCCCACGCGGCGTCCAAGGCGAGCCTTACCTGCTCGTAAAGCGCAGCGTCAGAGGTTCGGAAATAGCGTTGCGTCATGTCTGAACTCACGAAACCCAAAGCCTTGTTCCGGCAAACCACCTAGCCCCGCCACCACTCACCGCCAGCGTGATTGTTTGCCCAGATGTCGCGGCGACGGTGAACGTCGTGCCGTTGGCGGCGTTGCCGTCAGCGTTGTACACGGCAGTTCCGTTGCGCCGGATTATGACCTCCCAGGCGTCGTTGTAATTGTCATCTGAGACGATGCTGACGTTCAGCGTGCCGCTTACGTTGACTGTGATTGAAGGCGAACTTGTAAACGTCGCAGGGCTGGCAGGCGGTGCGAGTTTGCTGGCGCTGGTTCCCGCGCCGCTCCAGCCGCTCGCGGTCAGGCTGTTGCCCGCTGTCGGAGTGGCTGTCCAGACAAGCGAGTACGGCCCTGTGCCGATAGCGTTGACAGCGGCCCCACGGAACTGATACGCGGTGCCGTTTGTCAGGCCAGTGACAGTCGCGCCGATAGAGGCCGACGTGCCATCGGCAAACGTAGTCCACGTTGACCCACTGTCGGAACTGTATTGCACAACGTAGTCGGTGATGGCAGAGCCGCCGTCGCTGGACGGCGCAGACCAGTTAAGGGTAACGCTCCCATTTCCTTGAGACGGCGAAGCGAACGCTAAAGGAGCGGTCGGCACGGTCGGCGGAATGATCCACGCTTGCAGGGCGTTGAAAGAACCGTCGGCGTATTCAGATGAAAATGTGATCGTCTGGCCGGCGGTGACAGTTTTCGTGATGTCAACACTCCACGATCCGCCAGTACCGCCGGAGTTTCCTGTGTAGGTCTGGCCCGCCGCCACAATCGCCATATCACCACCGGTGCCGTCGCCAACGCCGCTAGTCGTCGCGGTAATGCGGAGAATTCCGGCGTTGTTGATCGTGATGGTGTTCGGCCCGGTGATATTCGTGAGCGTGGCGCGTGCGAGTTTGGTCGCCTCGCTGCCGTTGCCAGTCCATCCGGACGTGGATGGGGAGAGAGGCACTCCGATTGCCCACTTGGTCGTGAGGTAGCGTTCGACCGCCTGGATTTCAGCGAGGCTCAAATCTCGGCTGTAAACCAGAACCTCGCCAATTGGCCCATTCCACCACCTGTTTTGCGTTGGGTCTTGGCCGACGTTGAGGAAATTGCCAGCCGCAGAGTTAGTGCCCGCCGTTGCCGCAACGCTAAGGTTTGCAGCAACACCGCTCACGCGGCGAACGTGCTGGGTCGGCGTTACTCCGCCAACCATTATCGCGTCAATCCCCAACGTTACCGTTGGCCCACCAACCGCATTGTATTGTACGCCTCGCCACTGCGTATTAAGCGTGAGCGTTCCGCTAGAGTTAAAAAGATTGATGCCATATGAGTTGCTGGTCGTTGAATCTCGCCCGTACATCGGCGTTCTGACGTTTGCCGCCGTTACGTCGGCAAAATTTGGCCTACACACACAGAAAAACGTGGCGTATCCCGTCAAAGACGCGGACCCCAGCCCTGTCGCCATCGCGTCGTTTGCGCCATCGAAAGTCAGCGCCGCTTTCCCGCCGATTACGCCGTCGTAGGCTGGTCGATTGTTGGCCGTTGTCTGGGTCGCGTGCCGCCCGTTGCCGCTCTTGTCGTTCCACTGGCTCGCCGCGCCGCTAACAGTCGTCACAGACGAAGCGTCGGCAGCGTCCAGCCAGAGTTGCAGGCCCGCTATCGTCTTCGGGCTAAAGCCGCCTGATGCTCTCGGCCTCAACAGTCTCGGGCTCATTGGGCACATGGAATGACGCTCTGGTGATGTAGGGTCAGCGGCTACGGATCGCCAGTATGAACACGGCGATCACGAGCATTGACAGGATGATGTGTTCAAACATGGCTAACCCTTCACCGACACCGTCATGGCGCAGGTGGTGGCACCGACGACGACTGGGGCGACGTAGGCAAATCCGAAACAGGCATCTGGGATTGGGTGGGCGCCCACGGTCACGGCAGTTGTCAGGGCAGAACCATCAGCATAGATCCTGACAGGAGTGTCTTCGGCACCAGCGGAAACGTGCCAGTTGATCTGGGTGGCACCGTTGGTGTTCCCGATAAGGACGCCGCCGCCGGCATACCGACCAAACGGAAATCGCGGAGTGGTGGTAGCCGCAGAAGACCCGGCCGTGATGGTGGCCCCAGTGGAGAAACGCTCAATACCGCTCATGTTCGCCCTTTCGCTTTGTAGGCATGTTTGTCGATGAATCGCTCCCGCACTTCCCCAGCCTTGGCGCCAGGGTTCTTGCGGAGTTCCTTCCTGACCTCTTCGGCCACGATCTTTTCGTTGATCAGCTTCCGCTTCGGGGCGGCGGGGCCGGGGTCATAATTCACTGTCCCCGATACCGCGAGCCGGCGCTTCTTGGCCACTCGCAGGACATCGTCGTTGGACGAGACCCACGCCTCCGGGTCTTGCCAACGTCGCTTGTCAGCCAGACCGCCGCAGTAGTATTTACCGGAGATGTTGATCCCGGCTGCCTTGGCTTCTTTGACCATCCACTTGGCGGATTCGGCGGGCATGTCGTTCAACTGCTGGTTGTTCATGCGGCCCTGCATAAACGCCCGGTCGGAGCCTTTGGTCCCGGGAGCGATCTGAAGAGCGCACATTTCCGCGAACCGCTCCCCATACTGAAGGGCGTTCTTGTAGACCTCCACAGCCTCTCGGCCGCGATCACTGATTTGCTGGGGGATTTGCATTGGGTTGTGGCGGTCCTGGTGGGGATTGCGGGGGCTGTCCTGGGGGCGGAGGCGGAATCATGTAGCGAGCGACATCGACTTGCATGGCCTTGCCCCAGTCTTCCAAGAGAGCGTTGAAGAGTTCCGGCCTGCCGGCCTGGAGCAATCCCTGGGAGATGGGTGCGAGGATCTGCATGGCGTTGGTGATGTTTTCGATGCGGGTCGCGATGTTGGGCTTTCGCGCGCTGCCCGCCTCAACACGGTATGAGTATTCGCGGACGATGCTGTCCGGGTTCTCTCCCTGAACGTGCATGCCCCATGCCTGTGCGGCCATCGGTCCCAGGAGCGGTTCGACATCCTGGGGATAGATCAACCATCGCGCACACAGGGCTTCCTTGCGGGCGACCTCCGAGAGAGCGTCTTCCAGGATCGAAGCGTAGTCGTCCGGCCGTACCGAAATCTGTTCCGCCTTCACCTGTGCTTCTGCGGCTGACCGGAACTGATTCCTGGTCATTCCGTAAACTAGCTCAGTCAGACCCACTCTGCGATCAAAGAGCGCCGTGACCTCTGCGATAATTTGGTACATGTCCTGGGTCACCCCGGGCATGTTGAAGACCGAGATCACATCGTTGACCGACCGGCCAACGGCTTCGGAGATTTCGACAATGTTGAAGCCCTTCTCAGACTTCTCCAGGATCTTCGACTTCAGGTCTTGGTCCGCAGCCTTTGATACGCCGATCAGCGTCTGCGATGAGGTCGCCACGCGGGTCGCAAGGAAGCTCATCGCCCAATTAATAAATCGCAATTCCCCGATAGCGGGACGGATCAAAGAGACCGGCCATGAGTATCCAGGTTTGCCGTGCCATGCGAGCAAGGTGAACGGCCAGCCGCCCGGTTCTGCCCAGAATGGAATCGGCCATTGGCAGGCCATGAACATTTGCTGAGACACGCCTGTTTCGTCTACCGGCTCCTGGAGCATGGGGAGCGGCATGTTCAGTGGAAACTCAACGCCTTCTGCCACAGCGAGGTAGCAGTTGGGGCCCATGGCGTCGAACTTGCCACGGAGGTCTTTGTCGGCGTCCTTCAGCCGGTCACCGAAGCCGGTCTTAGAATAAATCTCCCAGTAGCAGACGATGTCGTTCGTCTGGCCGTTGCGGCGCTTGTTCTCATAGCCGCGTTCCTTCTCGTCCGACCTGGAGGCATACGATTCCAGGTGGCCCTTCAGATCGTCACGGGACAAGCCAAACTTCGCCGCCACTTCATCGATGGGCTGAATACGCTTGCGGGCACACCAGCGGATGTCCTCAAACTCATCGGCATCCGGATCCCAGACGAGGTTGTCCACTGAGTCGTAGAACGAACCGGCGAACTTCACTGCACTTCCAGGAGGGGAGTACAGTTCGTGCCACCACACGCCAGCGCCTTTGATGAACGCCTCTTCCACAACCTTCCTGGAATGCTGCTTCAAATTCAGTTCGTTGGGCGTGTAGTTCAGATACTGTTCCAGGAGCGCAGCGATGATCTTGCGACGTTCGTAGTTGAACTGCTGCTGCTGCATTCCCTGCTGATAGGCCATCATCCCTTGGTCAGGCATCATCACCGGCTGGCCATCCGGACCCATGACAGGACCGTTGGGCCCCATCTGCGGAACCGGAGGCTGCGGGAAGATCCCCAGGAGTGGCGCCGGGACGATGGGGTAGTCCTTCGGCGTCACTGCCCGGGTGGGATTCCGGTGATGGATGACCGACGTAAAGAGGCGAACGGCCTCCCAGACGCGGTTCACGCAGATTCGCACGGCGGGAAGATCAATCCCCTTGGCATAGGCACGGGCCTGTTCAGGGCCCCACATGGCCTCCGGATCGGAGGCGTAGAACCCCAACGCTTCCTTCGCATCGTCACTGAAAGGTCGCTTATGGGTCTGCGCCAACTTTATCAGCTTTAACCAGCCGGCAGTGATTGGCGCAAGTGGATTATCAGTACTCATCCGACCACCTTCCAGGACTCGCCGCGATGCAGCATCGCCTCTAGTAGCTCTACGCGCTTTTGCAAGGCCCACACCTTGCGGTTGTGGTCAGCGTGCAGTTTCTGGTGTTTGCCACTTTGGACAACAACAAGGTTTTCCCATCGATTGTCGTCCTTAATGCCGTTCAAATGATGCACTTCTTCCTTGCGGCCAAGCATGCGGCGAAGATGCTCTGAGGCCACAAGGCGATGCTCCAATACGTAGCCGGCCTTGCTTGCCATTGGATGACTTGGGGCATGCACCATCACGTACCCCTGGACGGTGCGAGGACGGCCACCGCTCCACCTGGGGGCACATTCCCCCTTCCGATTCTTTGTAGAAGAGCCGCGAGATCGCAGCCCAACCCGTGCCGCCAGCCTGCGGCGGACTGTTGTTTGGCTGCACCTAAACTGCGAGGCTACTTCTGCGGTGGACTTTTCGTCGCGCCAATATGCCAAAGCCATCTCGTCTGCCGGCAGGCGGATTCGCTCGCCGCCAATCCGGAGAGCGAATCCCGCCTTGCGCAAATGCTGCCCAACCGTCTTTCCTGTGCCGAGCCCCAGGCTTTTTGCGATGCCTTCACACGTACGACCTTCGTCAAAATACATGCGGCGCAGGTCTTCGGTGCAGTAATTCAGTCGGCTGGGCATTGAACGCTCCTACTTCTTAGTGTCCTTTTCCGCCCGCTTCTCCAGCATGGCGACACGTTCCGAGAGGATGGCAAGCTGCCCGGCCGGCTTGTGCTGCCAAAAACCGTAGGACTTCCACGCCGGGAACTCATTCACGCCCGGGTCATCGACATGGTGGACGGACGACTTCTCCGTCCCGCCGTAGCCTGGGGAGATAGCCCACAACGTGAGAGTGCGGGCAGAGACATCCGTAACCAGGGCCGGAACTGGCTTGGCCCCCTCATGGGCATGGAAGAAGACAAACTCGCCCAATTCGGCCTTGGGCATGACGAAATCGCTCATTGGTATTTCCCTTTCGGAGAGAGGTACAAGACACCGTCGTCGTCTTTCTGTTGGCGGCGGCGCTTGTCGGCCAGATACTTCACCCACCATGGCTCTGGCCCGGTAACCCTGGGGGGCTTGTGATACTTGGGTTCGTAGGCACACATGTACTCTGCGGCCTGACAGGCGTGGACTTCGCCTCGCGTCTGCGGTTCGTCGGTCACGTAGACCTGACCGTTCACCGTAGTGGTCTTCTTGCGGTAGCGCTTAATCTCTCGCAGGAAGTTGGGGCAGCCCCCATCCAGGACTTTGAACCGCGTCGTCCCGTCTCCTTGGATGTGGAGGAGCTTCCGCATCAGAGCCGTGCGGGCCGGGATGTCGTCTGAGCCTGGAGTAAATCCGAAGCCAGATATCTGCGAGCGGATGTTCCGCTTCTTCAGTTCCTCGCTGTATAGCTCATGCGGGAGTCTTCCTGACCCAAGGTCGCGGAGCATGCCGCCGTGCATGTCCATGATCCAGTTGTAGAAGTGCTGGTTCTGCGCCTTGGCTGCGAACTGCTCACCGAATATCAGGGCGTTGCACTGCCGGATGTACAGTTCGTCATAGAACAGGATGAATCGCTCATCGGGCGGGATGGCTGCGAAGAGGCACGCCATGACCGTATGCCCAGGATCGATGGCAACGTATCTGGTCCAGTCGCTGGGGACTTGCCCGTCCGGGAGATGAGATCGTGGCATGACATGGACCGCCGTGTTGAACGTCGGATACATGAGCGTGGATTCGGTGGTGAACTCGCCTTCCGCACGCATGCGGAGTTCATCTACACCGAGAGCCGACCAGCGTTCGATGTTCTTCTTTTTCTCTTCGTCATCAATCGCGGAGTTATCCAAGAAGCGCAGCGTGAACTTGCGGATGATTGCGTTGGGGTCGTTCTCCGCCTTCTCGGCACGTTCACACAGTCCAAGGAGCGCATCATTCTTGGAATGTGGCATGGCCGACCAAATAAAGCGGCCTTTGCGATCCGCGAGGCGAGCCTGCATTTCCCCCACCCAAGATTCATTGGACAAATCTTCGTCACACCAAACCAAATCGGCCGCGAAACCTTGCGGGGGTTCACCTTCCGATGAGAAGCAGTAGATCGTCCATCCGGTGATCAACTCAGCCTTCTGGAGATAGCCGGCGTTCTTCTGCACCCAAGCGATTTCTTTGATCATTCTTGGAGGGATCAGAGGAGGCGCTGGTTTGGCCTCTCCCCTTCTCGCATCGTCCTTGCCGGGAATGAATGCCCGCCACTTGTTCGTCTCCTCGTCCCGGATCATTCGGAACGCACCGGGGCGAAACAGGATCCTGTGGATGACCATTCCGATGTGGGTCCACCCCTTTCCCACGATCACAAGGTTGCCGCCCTCTTTGGGGTATTTGTTGTGCGGGTCTTGGCCTGTCGCAGCCCTAGCGATTTCTGCCGCAACACACAGCGTTTTCCCTGCACGGTTTCCGCCGATCACGATCCGCTCGCTCGCCATGCACTGGTGGATTTCGTCCTGCTTGGGCATGGGCGTGTACAGCCGCAACGCCTCAATACGACGTTCCGCGATCTCCTGCTGCAACTCCTTCATGGAGTCCAGCGCGTGCTTCGTCATGCCCGCAATCGGGGCACTAGCGGTCGGAGGTGGGGGGATCTTGGGGTGCTTGCGCATTGAGTTCAGAGAGGACGATGTCTATGGCTTCCACTATCGACTTGTCGGACGGTCTGGTCCCGGTGAGGAACTCTGAGCAATACCGTCTCAGGTTCTTCAGGACGACGACCGCATCACCCAGCCGCTGGAGTTCTGTTTGCGTTTTCATGTTCACCGCACATCGTTTCCGGAGTTGTCATGGGGAAGCGGCTGTCCCCGCTCTCCATCGGTGTCGGGGGATACCGGAGGCACAACCCAATTCGTGGCTCCTTGTTGACTTCGATCCACCACTTGCAAGTTTCGCACTGCGTCATTGAGGTCTTTCTGTGGTAAGGCGTTGATAACCGTCGCCGCTTCCAGAACACGCTTCTGTAGCTCCGTTTCCAATTCGTCTTCGGACCAGAGGGTGAGCGGTTTCTTCGCACCACCATCGGCGGAATTTTGTGCAGTGAGCCGGACCATCGTCTCCAGCATCTTGGTCCTAAATGCACCGCCGGCAGGGGCGTCGTAGAACTGCTTCATCCAGGCATTGCCGAATCCAGCCACGCCACCGAAGTAGGTGTAGAGAATCTCCACCAGCTCAGAGGAATGGGGGATGTTCGATCCACCCAGGCGGGCGGCGGCGATGAAGAGATCGACCGCACCCTTCTCAATCTCTTCCAGCTTCTTGTCGGTCTTACGCTTGCGCTTCTTCTTCGCAATCGTATTGCGGCAGTGACGGCACTTGGAGTGATAGCCGTCCTTCGACTTGTGGAAGTGTTTGGGGTCTAGCGGGTAGGTCTTGCCGCACTCGGCGCAGGTCCGTTCGCTAGACACTCACTTTGAACTTGGGCTTTAGGTCCACGATCTTCACGGCCGAATCGAAGTTGGCTTCCCAGGACTGCTTCAGCTTCTCGGAGATGTGCTTGGCTTCGATGAACTGCGGCTTGCCGACGCACTTCGGCTTCCAGTGGCCCGCCCAAGCATCCCAGTTACAGAACACGGGGTTGTAGCCCAGCTTCTGCGTGCCAACCAACGACAGATCGCGTGTCATGGTTACGTCTTCCGTCGATGCCTTTTCGGCCTGATAGCGATCACTCCACTCGTAAAAAAACCAGGGCTTGTCTGCTTCGGTCTTGGGTTCCGTGAGTTCAAAGGCCCGCATGTCGTACATGATCAGACCCGTGGGGAGCGCAGCACATTCCTGGATGCCGGACAGCTTCACGGCCTGAGAGCGTTCGTACATCTTCAACTGGAAGTCCGGATTCGGATTGTCGGTCTGCATGTTCCGCCACTCAAAGACGTACACGCACTCCATCGGAGGCGGGCCGCAGTACGGGGCACCGATGACACACGGGCCCTTTTCGTAGTGGTCGTACAGGAACGAAAAGGACGAGGTGAAGAACGGCTTGCCGCCCTGTTCGCAGTCAGGCTTCATGTCCGAATCGATCATCACCAACACATCCACCCCGTACTCGCGGGCCTGGAGAACGGCCCGGTTGCGGGTCATGGTGATCGGCGTGTCGGCAAGGTTCCAGATGCGGATGTTCTCAATCCGTGGATCCCGGGAAGCCTCGGCAACGAGGGGTGTCATCCACTCCCTGATGTCTGGGACTTCAGAGGAAATCCCGCCGTTGCCGCCGTAGGAGAACGTAACCAGACCGACGTTCAGCTTGCGTTGTTGCATGTTATCACCTCGGGGGAGAGTGATGGTATCAAATTAGTGTACGGATGTCAACGTAACGAGAACGGGTTTTGCCAGCCGCTCTGCACCATGTCGCCGGCCTGTGACCAGAGCGAGTTCACATCGAAAGACGGGCGACCCATGCTGCCGTCAGGCGTTCGCTGGTAGGCCGACAGCCTCCGGTTGAGGAGGTCGATAAACGCATCGCGTCGTCCGTAGTCAGGAGTCTCTGCGCTCTGGCCGGTAAAGTCCTTTGAGCGTTGTTCAAAGAACTTGGGGCGTTCGTAGGCGTACGCCAGATTGCCCTGGTTCCCTTCGCCGGCTACGGAACGCTCAGATCGCGTACGCCCAGTGGGGTCAATACGTCGCGTATAGTTTATGCCGGGTGCCGAAAAGCTCTGTGCTTCTGGAGCGCCTTGCGGGCGGGTCTGGTTCCACGCCTGTGCAAACGCCGTGTTGGACTGCGGAGCCGACAGGGCCTGCGC
>Ga0114981_10000051_pt1 | contig 60102 bp, 92 predicted proteins | sample S_140806_MF_Meta_FD_87028 | JGI IMG/M metagenome (GOLD analysis project Ga0114981, IMG submission 87028) | Freshwater microbial communities from Lake Simoncouche, Canada to study carbon cycling - S_140806_MF_MetaG | ecosystem: Environmental > Aquatic > Freshwater > Lake | place: Lake...
CAGCATATCCAGTAGCAGATAACAAGCCACCCGCACCGCCACCGCCACCATAACCACCACCGCCACCACCCCCGCCAGCCACGACAAGGTACTCCACCGCTGTTACAGGTGAATTGATGCCGTCACGCCCGACCGAAAGAATGCCGCCAACTCTATCAAGAGACATAGTAGCCTCCCTTTACGCTATGAGTTCGTAGCTAATGCTGTAAGTGATGCCGCTGGCTGTGCCGGATGTAACAGTGATTGATGTGCCTTCCATCAGATACAAAGCTGATGTCTTGTCCACAACAATCAAAGATGCACCGACAGGCACAGAAACTGTAGAAGCAATTGGGTATGCCGTACCGCTACTAGGGGCCGAGCCTTGAGCTACTGCGCCGTTGGTGTAGATGCTTACAGTTGTGTTCACTGCCGCAGAACCGCTTACATTTGCCGCCACGATCTGGTTAATCTTCATCACTGTACCGCTAGAAGCGGCGTTAGGAAGAAGCACTACGGCTGTAGTTGCAGATGGTGTTAGATAGGTTGTTACACCGTAAATCGTGGTTGAACTGCCAGCAATATTTGGATTTGCCATGATGTTTCCTTAAAAGCCAAAGACGAGAGCCATTGCCACTGCTTGACCGCGAGTAGCGCCTGTTGCGGGAGCAGCTTGCCAACTTGGTAACACTCCTGCGCCATTACTTGTTAACAGATAGCCTGTTGTGCCGGGGCCAATTGAGGCTTGAAAGTTACCTGTACTGGTTGTGCCTGAAAACACCACGCTGTAAGCGGTTGTAGTGGTTAGACCTGTACCGCCTTGGTCTACACCAAGAGTTCCAGTAGACACCAAGTTTTTACTTGCGTCTGTAAAGACAGGCTTGCTGGCTGTAAGACCAGAGTCAAGGATGTTTCCAACAGTCAGTTTAGTGCCATCAAACGTCATGTTTGCAGAAGCACCAAAAGCACCAGAGCTATTAAATTGAACCTGCGTGTTAGAGCCAGCAGCAGAACCACCGCCCACATTAACAAAGTTAGTGCCGTCCCAAGCCACGATAGCCCGTGTACCAGCCGCTACAGTTACGCCTGTTCCGGTTACACCTTGGACGGTAATTGACTGGGTACTGCTTTTGTTAATAACCACGTAGGTTTTAGACTGGGCAGGGACTGTAATTGTGCGAGTGACCGTGCCAGCAGCCGTCCACAGAATCACTGCATACTGGGAGCTATTAGCTGTTAACCCTGTACTAGCGTATGTGCCTGTGGTCAGAGTTAGCGTAATGTCTGCATCAGCAGAAATAGTCTGCGTACCAGCTACCGCAACGTCAACGATCTGAGAGATGGCGTTGTTGATTGTGTCGCCCCACTGACCAGACAGTGTGCCTGTAGCCGGGAGGGTTAGTCCGATTAGCGATGTATTTGCCATCTATTGCTCCTACTGAGTAGAAATTTGTGTCCAACCGGGCGATTCCGTTGTATCAACAGCACCCCAGCCCGGTGTTTGCGGATTGCTGATATTTTGCCAGTTTGCGCTCTCTGTGTCATCTATTACTTCCCACAAATTACGCCCGCTGTTTGTGTCTGTAATAACCATCGTATCCGAGGTACTTACATTGTACGCAGTAGCCGCCTGTGGATTATCCGCGATAGCCGCAAGCTCTGCAATAAATTCTGTGTAATACGTTCCAACCGTTGTAGCGTCAGACGTAGCGATTGTCTCAATGATCTCAGCCAGCCATGTAAACAACTGCTGTTCTGAGATAGCCATTGACTCGGTAATGTTACCCAAGAACGTGGCAACAGCCTCTTCAACTGTTGAGATTGGGTTAGTCTCAGTAATAGAGACTGGGAAATTAGCCGTGGCAGACTCAGTTGTGCTTGTGGCTACAGAGTCAGATACCGTGGTTGTGTAAGCAGTAGTTGCCGTGTTTGAATCCGTCAGCGCCGCTGTTTCAGTAATATTTTTAGCAAACGTAGCCGCCACAGACTCAGTTGTAGAGGTAGCCGCAGTCTCAGTAATTGATTTGGCAAATGTTGCCGCCACCGCCTCAGTCGTTGAAGTAGCCGATGTTTCCGTAATTGATACTGGGAAGTTGGCTGTAGCCGACTCTGTGGTCGAGGTAACTGATGTTTCTGTTACCGCCCCTGCAAATGTCGCCGTAGCAGACTCGGTAGACGTAATTGCCGCCGTTTCTGTAACTGATCCCGCAAATGCAGTGATTGCAGTTTGGCTATCAGATATAGCCGCTGTCTCAGTTATGGACGCATTAGCCGTGAACTGAACGGTCTGGGTTTCTTCAAACGGTGTTGTACCGCCCCAAAGACCAGACCCCCAAGTGTCTTGACCCCATGCCGTGGCTGTGGTGAGGGACTCGGTGACGCTGACTTCGTAGGTGGTTTCGCCACCCCAGCCAAGATCGCCCCAAGCATTATTGCCCCACCCATTAGCCATATCAGGTCAATGTAGCAGTGTAAGTAACAGCAATTGTGTCGCCAGAAACAACAGCTTTAGAACTAGAAAAGTCTCCAGCGGAGAACAATGTTCCAGTTGTTGAGTCTTTAGTTGCGCTACCACCAATGTTGATAAAACAACCTGCAACAGTGCCAGTGCTCGTGATAGAAAACGACACCGCAGAAGATGTTGTCTTGCTACCAGCAGAAGCCGCACTGAATGATGGCGTAGGACGGTTACCTGAGTACGTAGGAGCATTGGCTAGGCCAACCTCTAACCATGTGGCGTGTGAGGCTTGCGTATCAGCTACAACCGCTGTTCCTGTACCTTTAAGACCCATCACAACTGCGCCGCCAGCGGTGTTACCCAGCGTGGTGTCTAGCGTAAAGTTCTTACCCACTGTAGTGACAAGGTTCTCAATATCATCAGACCATTTAACAAAACCATCTACGCTATAGCAAACGGCAGTGTAGTGACCTTGAATAGACATTGTGTCTTCAGGCATTGTGTTGTATTTGGTTGTGGCTTGCACCATGTCGGTGGCAGTCATTTTGTCGATAGTCATGGAAGCTCCTTAAGAAAGTCTAATAAGCGCGGATGTACTAGTATCCGTAGGCATTGTTACAGTGAAAGTATTGACAGAAGTTTTGTCATTACCAAAGTCAAGAACGCAAATAGCTGGTGCAGCACCGCCAACTTTATAAATTAATGCTCCACGGGCAGTAATTGAACCTGTCCAAGCAGGTGATGAAAACGTTACGTAGGCAATGCTACCAGTTACGGTTGTTGCATAATTTAGTGTAGCAGTAACAGCCTGCCCAGTAGCCACGTAGTTACCACCTGAAGCTTCACCTACCGAGGTATACGTTGTTGTAGTCTCATCCAACGTAGCTGAATTGGTATACAAAGCTAGCTTAAAAGAATCTGTTGCAAAGTTAATCGTGCCTGTGGTCATGGCCACACGGAGAGTATTGCAAGAGTAGTTACCAGTAAAAGCCATTAGGTTACCTTCTGACGGTACTGGCCAGAACGATAAGCATCCTGACGCTCCATGCCATCTCCCAAACGTTTTGCAAGGCCGAGAGCTTCTTGGTATTTGGTGTTGTACAACGCCATCATGTCAGCCTCACCCTTCATGTAGGTGTAAGCCTCGACCAATGAACCATAGAGCAATACAGAATCAAAGTTGTCACCAAGCCAGGTTGTACCCGCAGTCACAATAGACTCTGGATAGAAATAGTAGTGCAACTCAACGTTGTAGTTGGCATCTGGTGTTGGGCCAAGAATAAAAGACAATTCAGCCGCGTTAGTAGACTGAGGGCCAAACAATGCGTAGTACTTTGGAATTTCTGTATCAGTTGGTAATGGATACGCTTGACGGATGTAGTTAACGTCTTTGTTCAACAAGTATTCGTATGTACCATCAGTATCAATAACTGCCATGGAATAGACAGCTAAAAAATCATTAGGACAGGCTAAATATTTATTGTTAGCCGACATTACACCCGTCACATTCTTACGAATGGAAGGAAATTGAACGGTGTTGTAAATACGTTGCTCAGCTTGCTGAACAAACACAGGGATCTCCGCCACGAAGTTTGACTCCGTGTTCTCCGTGTATGCCTGAATATTGGCGCTAAGCTGCGTATAGTTCATTTAAACCTCAACCCATTGGGCCGCGTGCCATTACACCTTTAGTCGCCGCGCCTGTGCCGCGAATCTTGATGCCAGAAGTCTTTGGTGCTTTGTATGGATCACGGCTGATATTGCCAACGGACATATTTACATCGTTGGCAGTAAAGCGGTTACCGCCGTCATAGCCATTATTTTTAATATCCACGCCGGCTTTACCAGTCATGGTATGGGGTGGTGCATAGACTTTAGCATCGCCAACTTCTTTGCCCATCACTTTTTTGCTGAATTTAGCCATATTAACCTCGCTTTTGATTAGCAATTTTAGCCAGACCACGACCCATTTTCTTCATGTCGGCGTTTGTTTTGCCAACAGTATGTTTCTTGGGGCCATTCTCAATCCCCACAGTGGGTCCACTGTCACCGTAATTCTTACCGACTGTCTTGCCCTGTTTAGCAACGCCGTCTGCTGATCTTGTATACGCCATATTAAGCTCCTATGTAACTGTTACCGTAACTGTACCAAGTTCTATGGTTAAAACCAAATTATTTGGTGTTAATACTGCATCAAAAATTTGGGATCCACCAACTGGATTCCATCCCCACTGGAAAACCCGACTACCTGCTTCGGGATAACCAAACTGATCTATACCTGTACCATTCGTATCATTGGTTTGAAGTCCACTTTGACCAGATACCAAATAGCTAACATCAGGCCTTGGCTCGCGCACAGCTTGTGGATCATTAACTGGGTACATACCCAATTGCAACTGCGGCTGATCAGGATCCCAACATTCGTGACAAACTTTAATTTTAAAAGGCTTAGTCTTAACTGTTTGCGTGCGTAATTCTTTGAGCATGTACCGCTGAGAACAACGATCACATTCTGCAATTGCATATTTACCGGACGCAAACCGATTAGGCATAGAACAAATTCCTTGGCACAAATCTCAAGGGTGCCGTCTCGCGGTCTTCCGACTGTGCTATGTCCCATTGCTGCTCATAATCGGCCTTTAGAGCCATTATTCTTTGCGGGTCTACGTCAGGTAGCTTCATGCTCAATTGAACGGCTAGACCGGCCACCATGCAGGGAATAAAGCGGAAAGGAATATCTTGAACAGATGTACCCGTACCCGCATCTTGAATACGGCGCATGCGGTAATACACAAGGGTGTACTGATCGCCAGGGGAATTAGGCGTTGGCCAAATATTAATGGCAGGTATGTTCTGAATTGTCAGCGCTGCACCTGCTGTATGGCTTGCGGCAGTTGTATTGTTCTGTCCACGAGCACAATTAACTAGCTGGTTGCCAACAATATTGGGATAGCTAATTGTTTCGTTATCAATTTTGATAAAGCCAGCCGTAGATAAATTAGCAACTGAGGACACCGTAATAGATGTAGCCGTACTGTTAATTGTGCTACTTAGAGTTACTGTAGACAAATTCTCTTGGCCGGATTGGCGGTTAAACCACATCTGAATAGGGCGACCTTGAGCCAGCTTGTTAGGCAAGCTCATGTAGGTAGACTCAGAGATGCCGCTGATATTGATATCAATCTGGTTTGATGTACTGTTATTTTGGCGAATAACAGTATCCAGCAGGTTAATCGTATCAGCAGGCATAGGGTATATGGCCTGCCCTGTAACCAGCGGAATCTGTCCTTGTTCAACAGTCCAGAAATTTATGCCGCGATTTGCCCACTCAATCGTCAAAAGATTTAACGAACGGCGGGCTGTACGAAAGTTATAGCCAGTACGAAGTTCTTGACCGCAACGCTCGAATGCCTCTTCAATGAGGTCATTCATGTCCAAATTAAAGGCAGTGGTTCCGGTAGTCTTAGCCATTATTTTTTCGCAGTCTTAGCAGAGTTTACGAACGCTTGAGCAGTTGGCGCACCTTTGCTACCAGGTCTACGCATTTTCTCTTTAGAACCTGCGGCAATTCTTTTACGTTTTGCATTGATATTGGCATATAGTCCAACCTTTCCGCCATCGGCGTATTGAGTAAAATCCGTGTCATCTCGGCGAGGTTTTCTAGTCCCGCTGGGCATCTTAGAGGGGGAGATATCCCCCATTCCACGGCTTGCTCTCATGGTTAAGCTCTTGTCTTTCCACGAATGGCAATACCATCCGCACGCTTAGAAGCAGAAGAAACCTTACCGCCAGACTTCATGCCGGTACTGCCCATGAATTTATTTTCATCTGACTTCTTTTTGATGCCGGTAAGAATGCGGTCTTGACCACGATCTGAAGCACCAGTTATGCGGCTTTTTAACTTGCCAAGCATAGAATCAAAATCAACTCCAGATTCGCGGTTGGTACGGTTCATACGATCATATGGAGTTTCGTACCTTGGGGCCGGCTTCTTATAACGGCTTTCTAAGCGAGCAGATTCATCACCCGTATCTGTAGTAGATTCTTTAGCTAAAGTGCGCAAAGGCATTTTTTCCTCACTGGCAGAACTACCACGGCGAGTCAAACCTTGCTGTTTGTTCATGTAATCACGCAAGCTCAAACCCGAATCTTCCAATTCTTTTTTGGAAACGCTACGAGCTTTAGCTGGAGCAGACTTAGGTGTAAATCTTGACACCGGCTCTGATTCCATATTGTCTTCAACAAACTTACGGGCGCGCGCACGTGTTTCATCGTCAATATTGGGGTTCTCACCCTCAACAATGTCACCTTCTGCGTAGCGTTTCATCTTACGTGTTGCCATGATATGTCCTTAGCACTTTCCGCCACCGTACATGGTGATCATTGCGCCTTTAGTTTTGCCTTTGGTACAGCAACCATCAGCACGTTTAGATGCAGAGCTCACTGAGCCACCTTTTTTATATCCCATGTCGCTAATTTTCTTGCGCGCATTAGCATCAACAACATTTTGTTTTGCTTCTTCAATTGCGTCAAAGTTATAAGGCTTTGGGATACCGCGAGACTCACGCTTCATTTCAGCGCTAGCCTCACGTTCGGCTTTTCTAGATGGCATCATGTCCATCATTTCATTTAATTTTTCACGGAGTGCCATGGTAATTCCTTAGCAGGTTTTGCCGCCACGTTTCATTGCAATCATTGTGCCCTTGGTTTTACCCTTGGTAGCAACGCCATTAATGCTAGGAGCAGCGGTTTTAACAGCACCCATTTTTGAAGCAGCAATACCACCACTCTTCATTCCATTATGTGCTTTAGAAGCAGGTGCCGCAGCATGGGCCTTCAAAGAAGTAGCAATGCCACCCTTTTTCATGCCGTACTCAGCTTTTTCATGTTTAACCATGGATGCAGGCGCACCCTTTTTCTTCATGAAAGAAATTTCTTTTTTTGCCATTGCTTTAGATTCAGCCATATCGCCACCTTCTTTAAAGAGCGCCATTTTCCCGTGCTGGGTTTTTGGCTTGTTTACCTTTTGAACATCTGGACGTGTCATGCCGCCAGTACCAAACTTCTTGCCTTTGTCAGCTTTGATGAACTCTTCACCAACGCTAGACTTAATACCAACTTTCTTAGCAAATGCAGGATTATTTGCAATTGCTGCCATAAAGTTGTGTTGTTTCTTGCTAGTTGAGGGCACTTCTATGCTCCTTCATAAAGTCATCTATCTTGCTCTCAAGTCTATCTAACCTGGCCAGCACTCGATTAATGTCATTATGTACATCTGATTTGGTTACAAACTTCTCAGCATTTTCTTCACGAGTTTTGCTCAAAAGAATACTCAAGCGCTTCACTTCATCGTGAGACGCCTTTACCCAAAACATCAACAGAGCTGATGCAAAAGAGAGTATTACATTCCAAACCATTAGTTCCATGTTAGCAATTCCAAGCTCTTAAAGATTTATTGATCCGTGAGTTTGGATCGTTGGCCGTCTTTTCGCTGGTCAGCTTCTTTTTCATTCCGCTCATCCTCGCACAGAAAGAGTCTCGCCGGGAGCCTCCTTCTGGCTGGGGACGTTTCAAGTTCATACCTTGCGCTTTGGCAGAGGCTCGCCCTTTGGCGTTCAAGCCGCCCTCTGGGTTCTTGCCTTCTTTCCTCTGCCATGCTGGACTCTTAGCCATAAAAAGCTACCGCAGTTACGCTTGCGCCAAGGGTAACAATTAAACTTGTTGCACACACTACACCTTCGCCGGGAAGCCAAATACTAGATGTACTGGCGGCGGCTACGGTAAAAGTAAATAATGTGGTTGTACCATCTTTAATGGCAATAGTTGTAGCGGCGGATGCGCTATACCATAAACCTTTAAATCTAGTGCGACCGTTATAGGCCGTAGTCGCAGTACTTGCTGGGCAATCTGCGCCTTTAACGTCTGTTTGCATCATAATCAATCTCCTTTAAAAACGGGGCCGAAGCCCCTTGGGTTGATTAAGCTGTACGAGTAAACACGTAAGCTGTTGCGCTAGAGAACATAATGGTAAAGCGACCAATGCCAGTTGCACCAGAAGCAATTGTCAGATCACCAAAACTACCAGCAGTGTCTGCGGCAGCAGTAGACAAGATACCGTTTGTAGCTACAGCAATAGTTACAGTTGATGCGCCAGCGGTGTTGTCAATGTACAAATCCAACACGGTACCAGCAGTAGCACCTAAAGCTGCACCAAGCAAAGTGCCGGTTGGCAAAGTAATGGTAGTCGCTGCGGCTGAAGTAGAGGTGATATAGCCTGTAGCAACTTGTGCTGCAGTGGCCGTTGCTGTGGCGTTAATTGCAGCAGTTGAAGAATGGTTTTCATTTCGATAAACCAAATTTGTAGTAGTCAAATTGGTTACGCTACTAGTAACGCCAAGAGTTGCCGTGGTAGTGACTGCGCCAGTATTTGCGTCAATTGAAACACTTTGGAAGCCATTCTGCGACCGCACTGGGCCATTGAATGTGGTATTTGCCATGATATTTCCTTACATACAAGTTAGGCACATTGATCTGTATGTCGTCAGCCGGGACTGTTCAATGCACCGGATAAGCCCGGGTTAAAAGCAATATACAACAAAAGAAAAGGGGGCACAAGCCCCCTTATTCAAATATTTCCTAAGAAATATTATGCGCCGGCAGAGCCGTACATGCCAAGTGGATCGCTCCAGCCGAAGCTGTAACGCTCACGAGACTTGTAACGAACGTTACCTGTGTCAAAGTCACCGTCCATAGACTGAGCCAAAGGCGAACGCACAAAGTGCTTCATGCCGTTAGGTACGTCTGTAGTCAGGAACCAAGCATTGGTATCAGTCAAGAAGTGGTTAATGGTAAATCCACCAGGGATAGAACCATTGTTCTTCAATGCATTAATATCGTTGTCAGCAGTAGACACACGCAATTCAGTCTCAAGCAAGCGAGTTGCTGTGAACTGTAATGCAGGTGGAACAACCAGCTTGTTAGGCTTAGCAGCGATCAACAAGCCACGCTCATCTGTCCACAAGCTAATTTGAATAACAGCGTTTTCCAACGATGTTTCATTCAAATCAGCAGGGGTAGATGGGACGTTGCTGTTAGTGCCGCCAGACACCAAGGGGTGTGCAGAGTTAAACAAAGAAACGCCGTCACCACCAACATAAGCACTAGAGAAACCGTTGTTCAAAACAGCGGCAGCTTTAACTTGCTTAGTGTAGGCCATAGCGCGGGCTAAAGCCTTCGTGTAACGTGCAGACAATGAGTCATACAAGTTATCTTCGATAGCCTCTTCAGTCAAGCTGAAGCCCAAAGCAATGGTTTCGTGGTTGTATCGAGCAGTCCATGCTTCCTGCGCATTGTCATAAGCAATGGCAGAACCCTCGTTTTTAACGGGGGCAGCAGAGAAACCAGATAGTTTTGTCTCTTCTTCAAAAGAACGCTCAGAGGTTTCGGTTTCATAAATTTCTTTATGTTCCTCACCATATTTAGCGTACTCCAAACCGAACAAAGCGTTCAAGCCAGGGAGAAGTTCTTTAAGTAGTTGTGCGCGTGAAATAGCCATGATTTAGCTCCTTAGACCGCAGTGGCAGTGTAATAGGAATGAGTGCCAAAGTTTAATTTGACTTTCACTTCTGGATACTGGGTGAAAACAATAGTGGACGCGCTAGGAATAGCGGTCACACTGCCGGGAACTGCAATCGCAGCATTGATGGTCACTGTTGTTGCACCAGCAGCGGCAGCCGCAGACACAAACGAACCAGTCTCAATAATTTGACCATTAGAGGCTAAGTAAGCCACATCAGTACCAACAACCAAGGCGCTAGGTAAGCCAGAGCCAGTCAGTGTAATGGTAGTAGAAGAAGACGAACCAGTTGCAGTAGTAACAATTGCAGTCTCTTCAACCAAACCAACTGCACGCAAGGCGAAGGTGGAAGTTGTAAGAGTTGCAGAGTACAAAGCAGCAACAGCAGAATTACCAGTGTTCACACTACCAGCATTTTGGATCAAACCGAAGTTTTGACCAATTACGGCAGTTGAAGCAGAGGCAATAACTGTGGTTGCAGAGCACACCACTACTTTAAACACTGTGTCAGGATCATCACAAATGATAGCTTGTGCATCACCAGCCAAAGTGCCAGAAGGCCAATACTGAGCAAATTGTTTCTGCTTAGTGGTAGGGTTCGTGTAAGAGCAACCCAAGAACACACCAACCAAACCACCTGCTGTAGCATCAGTAGTTGAAGTATTTTTTACAATGGTTCCGCGAACAATGTTCACAAGATCACCATAAAAAATGTTTGAAGCATAACCATACTGGATAGGTAAATTGCGGGTAGAACCAGCAAATACCTGACCACCGATCAGGTTGATCGGCTTTAGGCCGTAGGGGGCCGAGACGACGGGATAAGCCATTTAAGACTCCTTTTAAAATTTAAGTACCTTTGCCAAAGGTAGACGAAGACTTACGCTCTTGGAAGAGCGGCATCCGCGCATCGCTTTGACGCATGAAACTGTTGTCTACGGCATCTGTCTGAGCTTGTGTTTGATTAGCGAAGTGTTGTGTACGCTGTTGAACAAAGTCAGTAGGTGTTTTGCAAAGCAACAATCCACCGATCTCAACGTTGTCGCGGTAGCGACTATTGGGATCAGCTAACAGTTTAAATTTGGGTTGTTCCTCAAGTGCAACGGGTTCCCAACCTTCACGGAGTTTGGCCGATAGGTTACGGGGGTCTGCCGCGTTTAACGTTGAGACACGAATCCAGCGATAGTTATACCCAGGCTGCTTGTCTGGCTCAGGTAAAATTTCAGGAAGCGCCCACTGCTTAGGACGCTCTTGTACATCGCGTGTGTCAAACTCTCTTGTAAGTCTTTTTTCAGCCATTTTGGGCCTCCACTTTCAGGAACTCTTTCACGTATTGTTCGGGAGTAATTCCTAATTTTTTAATCGTATTCAACTGGCTCTGCTTAAGCTTCACCTTATTTGGAGATGTGCTACGGGCTACCGGGGCTACTACTGTGCTAGGTTTTGGCTTAGCAGGCTCAGTTTTTGCCGTTGATTCATTTGACGTCCTTTGGAAAACCTCGGGAAATCGTTGGCGTATTGTTTTGTCCAATTCACCATAGTATTCATCCGAGCCAACTGGAACTCCAGCATCCTTTAGATCTTCGTGAACACCTAAAGCATAAGCTGTCATACCCCTATTTTTGCCAAACCAGCCGTTGCGGGTCTGCCAATCTTCAGCCTTGTTGTCGGGCTTGGGAACAGGTTGTCGTTGCTCTTGACGCGGTTGTACTTCAAATTCCTCTTCTTGTAAAGGGGGTAACTTAAAGTTTTTAATCTGCATTAACTTGTAATTGACATTCTGTAGAGACTGCTGAGCCTCAATCATTTTGTCAGTATCGCCAGAATCATATGCCTCGCGGTATGCGCGCTTGGCCATTTCCAACTCCATGTTGGCGGCATTCTGTACAGTGGCAACGTACTCTTTCTCACCATTGGTAAGAATAGTCTTAATACGTTTATTCTCTTGCAATAAACGCTGGGCTACGTTTATAGCCTCTTGTTGCTCACGTAACGCGGATTCTTTCTCACGGCGTTCATCGTGCCAGACCTTACGCATTTGCTTGAGTTTAGTTTTGACCTCATCGTCATACTTATCAAGCTCATCTTTTTCCAGCTCTTCAACCAGAGGCTTAGGCATTGGCTCACGGCCACGGTCCTGAGCCGGCGTATCATCCTCAATTTCAATCTCAAACTCTGGCTCTTTAGCCTCATTCTTGGATTGACCTTGGGATTCGTCTGGAAATTTAAATTCTTCTTTTTCAAATTCAGGCATTTTGTACTCCTTTATTTGCGTTTAATACCACGGGGATCATCAACAGTTCCTTCTACGGAATCATCGTTAATGATACGAAATTCTCGACCATGAATCACCAAGCGGGTTCCCGCATGAGGACGCACAAGAACGAAATCGCCTTTTTGACAATACGCGCCGTTTGGAAAGCGTGCAGGGTCTTTGTAGCAATCCGGCCCCATATCAACAACAAACAAGACAGTTGTGAGTGTCTCCTCATTGCGCATGGTTTCATCTGCTTTAATTAAACCAATCTCGCTGTCTTCAAATTCTTTCTCCGCCTCTGGGATGGCGCATAGAATTCGATAGCCAGATGGCTTAGGTAGTTGTTTGCCTTTTTCCTCTGCGGTGGCAGTAAAATTGTAGGCTCCGACAACTTGCGGGTTGTTAGCGTCTGTAGCTAACAGGATGGAACTAGTCATCCATTTTCTCCATGGTTTGTTGCAGGTCTAGTGCATATCCTCGTGCGGTGAGTAGACCCTTGATCTCACCACAGAGTTTCTTGTACTCCTCAAAAGACTCCGCCCTACCTTCCGATAAGTAGTCTTTGAGTTGGGCAATCTTCTCGTCAGATTGCTTTACCAGTACTTCAATTACGTCCATCATTCTTCCTTAGTTTGTTGAGAAGCTTGATTCATGCCGCGCTCTTGGCTTGCCTTATTTTGGTGTGTGTTTGACAGGTGAGTCAAAACTTCCACACTCTTATCCAGCAAGTGAGCCTGCTTAGTATTCTCCATTTGAGCCATAGCTCGGGCAGCTTCAATCTTCTGGCGCTGAGCTTCGATGGTCAGTTGCTCTTGTTTGAGTTGAGCATCTGTCGCATCCTTGGCCACTTTGCGTTGCTGCTCGGCCATCTTGATCTGCAACTCTTGTTGTTGCAATTGAACAAGCGGATCTTGAGTTTGTTGCTGGGCTTGCTGTTGAGCAGCCTGCTGTTGATTGCTCGCAAGTAGGCGCTGTGAAGCCTGAGCCAACAATGGCGCCAAACGTGCTTCTACTTCTGGATCCATGTTGATATCTTCACCGGCCTCGTCTTTCTGAGGTGGCAAGCTCATACCTAGTTGCAATTCAATCTGCTTTCGGTACTCAAAGCCCAAGTGCTCATTAATGTGAGCCATCATGGCCTGCTGTAATTGCTGAGCCATTGGGTTGTTCTGGAGCAAAGACATAATCTTCGGATCTTGCATGGCCGACATGTGAACCATAATATGAGCCTGATGGTCTTGATACATAAACGCCTTGACCGGCTTCATCATCAATACATTCTGGTTCTCAGATACTGGATCTGTAGGCTTCTGGTCTTCTTCCATAGGAACAAGCTTAGATGCATCTTTAATACCCAGCACCTCTAACATCTGACGATGCAACAAAGGCATGTTGTAGATCTGGGGTGACTGCTGAGCCAGTTGCATAACCGCTTGGTATTGCACAATCTTTTGCGCCATGGTGGACGCATTAGGATCGCTGACAGGAATAACATAAACATCATCGTAGTCACTGCGCTTAGCTCTACGTGAGCCCTCAGTAGGTTGATATTCGTACTCTTCCGGCGTATATGCGGCAATGATATTTTTTAAGAGTTTTAACTCTTGCTTCATTGAGTAGTGAATGCGCGCCTGAACAGCGCTCATCACTTTTAACGTGCGCTCCAAAATAGCTAGCGTAGTTCCTACTGGGGCGTTAGCCGACATATCGCTAATCTGAAGATCTGCCGTATTAGCAAAACGGCGACCCTCATCTACAATCTGGCCCAGCAAAGCCATCAATGTCTGGCTAGGTTCCTTGTATGGCAGAGGCAATAAGTTGTCGCGGATAGTTCCGCTAGGCACATCCACATCTCTCCACTCGCCTGGAGAAATAGGTGTATCGTCTCCCTTTACACGTAGGCCGCGAGCTTTAAAGCCGCCAGGTAAATTACTTAAAGTACCAGCATCAACAAGCTGACGAATAAGAGAAGTGCCTGACTTAGCAAAAGCCCCAATGAGGTGGATGAGGCCAAAACAGTAGAAACCAAACCCAGGAACGTAGCCGTAGTGGACATAGTGCTGGCGCTTTTGATAGGTTTCATCGTTTTCCTCCCAGTTACGGCGCACGGCCAAAACTTTGTTGGAGCCTTTTTCAACAGTTACGATGTATGGTAATTTAATACCTGTAGGCTCACCATCTTCCTCGTGCTCATAGCCTGGAAGATCTAAATCTACGCTCATCTCAAGAAGCTTATAGCGGTTATCAGTTGTGGCTCTAAAGCCCATCTTTTCCGCAATCTTCTTCTCTACTTCGTCTAGCACATTCTCTGGATCGCCCAGATCAATGTCTCGGTAAAAGCCAGCCACTTGTAAACGGCGCAGCTCATTCTCAGTTTTACGCATTACATGGGTAACACGCTCAGCCGTTTCTAAGTTACTTGCGCCATAAGGAACAACCAAGTCTTCTGCCGGCACAAACAGAGAAACCTGACGCTCCATGTGAGGATCGTAGTAGACCTTTTTAAAAGCATTACCAGACAGACCTAAGCCCCACAGCATGCGCTCATGCTCGGGACGGAACTCAGTCATTACATCGGTCAGCTGATAGTTCATGTCATCTTGGACACGAACCGCAGAAGCTTTTTTCTCGGGGGTTTCTTTGCCAATGATCTGAGTCTTGACGGGCCCAGCAGCGGGGAACGTACTCATCATTGTTTCGGCTTGGAACTTAACCAGAGCCTCGGACAATAGGGGGTGATAAACGCCGCATGCACCTTCCCATGGCTCTGTTCTTTCCTCAATCTTCATACCCAAAAGTTCAAGACCATCTACATAGGTCTGCATCCAGTCTTTACGGCTGCCAATGTCATCATCAAAGTCACTGGCCAACTCACTGGCCAAGGTTTCCAGTGCGCTTTCGTCCAAGTACTCAGCCAAGTTAGCGTCAAACTCATCGCCGCCTTCTAACTTCTCTGGGCCAATAGCAATCTCTAGCTCGGTTATTTCAACCTCGGGTTCCATCTCAATTTCAATCTCTGGAACATCCGCCAGGGCTTCTAATCCCAGTGGTGCTTGGTACAGTGCCTTATCTATAGCCATATGTTTCCTTAATAATATGCAACTTTTCGGCGGTAAACCTGCTCATCTTCTTCATCAGTGTTTAACCTCAAAAAACCGCCCTGTCTAAAACGAATTAAAGCCTGTGTGCTTGAGTCTACCAAGTCATCGTGAGCCGCATTAGGAAAAGACGCCATCTGCTCAATCAATTCATGCGCCCACCGAGTATCCGGAGCCCATACTTTACCCGACCTAAAGAGATCCGTCACGGAATTTATACGCACAAACTTATCATTTCCACGAACCGGTGTGTATTCCTGTACAGGTACGCCCATTCTCCTCATCTCAAAGATTAACGGGGATCCAGCCGCTTTAGCTTCAATGATACAAGTGTCCGGCTCCCAAATGTTGTACATCTCAAAAGCTTTTTCCTTGAGTTCCGGAAACTCTAGCCTCTCTTGGTACGCTTCCAGCAAAATGACGTTCACATTTTTAGGATCTTCGTCCATGTGGAACACACCCCACACCGTACAAGCCGAATAGTCGCTTCTTTCCGACTTGGTAAACGCAGTATCCCAGCTCTGAATTACGTATTCACATGACGGCGGTCTATCTCTCTCCCAAATCTTCCACCATTCTCTCTTTACTAAAGCTCCTTCTTCGCCAGTTGGTTTTTGTTGGTACTGGGCGTTCCACTTGGATACTGGTAATTCCTCTTTCAAGGCTTCTAATTCGTCAATAGACCAGAATTCAGGCCATAAGGGGTTACCACTAGGCATAATTGCGGGTAATTCAATCAATTCCCACTCCTCACCTTTCTCCCTTTTAAGCGCATCTTGTAATACTCGCCCCGTTAAATCGGCTTCTCCCCAGCGAGTCATCACAATCACAATAGCGCCGCCTGGTTGAAGACGCTGTCTAGGTCCCGAGGTGTACCACTCATACACTTTCTGGTAAATTTCCGGATTACCAGAAGCCGCCGCAGCCTCTTGTTCCGAGTGCGGATCGTCAATGATCAACAAATCGGCACCTTTACCAGTCACAGTACCCCCTACACCAATAGCAAAGTACTCTCCATTCTTATTCGTAGCCCAGCGACCCGCAGCTTTACTGTCCTGACGTAACTTAACCCCTGGAAACACACTCGCATATTGTTCCGAGTCCACTAAGTTCCTGACCTTACGTCCAAAACCAACCGCTAGATCAGCCGTGTTAGAGCACTGGATTACTTTCTTGGCGGGGTTCTTGCCTAAAAACCAGCTAGGCAATAAATAGCTAGCAAACTCAGACTTAGTATGTCTCGGCGGCATGTTAATAATCACCCGCTTCATCTCACCTTTAGCAATAGCCTCAAACTTCTTAGCCATCAAAGCATGGTGACGACCATGCACAAAGCCCGGCCACATCATCTTTACGTACTCCATAAAGCTAACCTGAGCTTTCTCCCTCTCTATAGCCGCTTGATAAACCTTTACCTCATCAATCAGCTTTTCATACATAGCCGGATCTAGCTTATCTAACAGCCTTTCTAAGTCTTCTGCGGTATTGGCTATCATTCAATATCCCTAAAGTTAATGTACACAGGACGAATACTGCGCCGGCCAGCTACTCTCTTTACTACTCCTAACTTAACCAATCTATCCACAATATCCTTGGTATTCCCGATACCTGTTTTCCCACGCACATCCGCAATCTGCCGCAAAGTCGGCGAACACCCATACTTCTTCCACCACTCATCCACAATGATAAAAACATCCTTCTGAACCGGACTCATATCCTTCTCCATACACTCGTCATAACTCATCTCCCGCCGTCTTATCATGCCTCTGTTAATCATTATTTCCATATACTGCCTATTTTTTAAGCAATGGTAACGCTTACCATTGGGGTGGGTTAACCCTATGTTTTCTAGTTTTCAAAATATATATACCCCACCCCTATTTTGCTTGGAATGATGACGGGGGGTCTTTCCAAAAATCATCATCTGGGTCGCTCTCTGGGAAAGAAGTACCCCCATCCGGTTTTTCTTCTGACACTTCGAGTGGAATACTATGTAGGTGAGAGGGGGGACTCCTACTTGGCAAATCGGGGGGTGGGGGGTCAGCCTGGGCAGCAGGCGCATCCGCCAACGGGGCGGGCTCCAACTCAGCCAATAGAGAGTCGGCATCTTTTACAGTTACATCCGTTACAGTTCCATGCACTAATGTTCTAAGCTTGTCCAATAGCTGAGCCCGTGCGTCCGTGCTCGATGTGATGTGCTCTACCACCTTACGTTCTGTAAAGGCCGAAACTTCCGTAACAGTCCCGAGCACCTTAGCCGCCGCCGTGATCTGACCGGCTTTGCTCTCCGGATCTGTGATCACCTTGACTAAGGAATGAATGACGAGGGAGCGCAAGTGTTCGGGCGTATGATATGCCTTCGCACTTTCAGCCAGTCGGATAGCTTCTATCTCCCGAGCTATTCCCGCATGCTTTTTAAGATCACTTGCCGCATTGCCGGCGGTCTTCGCTCTTTTGGTCGTTACGTTATAGGCCTGTCTATAACTACCGGCTCCGGTTTCCCCTTGGGCGACCAAACGGGCAAAGGTTTTCTGTTTGTGTGTGAGCTTTCCCTTTACACCTAGTATTTGGTCTATTGGGACTTGCTCTAATGCCTCTCTTACTTGAGCCCTTTTCATACTGTTTCGCTCCGCTTTATTGAATGCCGCCCATCATACAGAACAAAGCCGGAACTGTCACCAATGCGACAACCTGGCGGGTAATTATATGGTATGCGAGCCGGTTTTGCCTCTGAAAATTGATTGATTCCCCATGCTGCAGCCTGTCGCCAATGTGACTGACAGACCTATTGACAACTGTCAGCATTGCCTTCTGTAGTACCCCATTAACGAAACAAAGGAAACCGCCACATGAAAGAATCAGCACTTATTAGACAAGCCCGCCGAGAACTGGCGCAGTGCGAGAAGGATATAAACGCCGGCATCCACAGAGAGATAAATGGTGCCGAACTGAGCCGCCGCCGAGCTTTAATTGCACACGAAAAAACCCGCCCGCTTTACCTTATCGCTTGCTCCGGCTCGAAGCTGGACAAGCCCGCCAAAGCCCGAGATTTGTATCAGGGACAAGCTTTTAAATTTGCCATGGAAGCCGCCGCCCGAGCCGGTGCCGATGTTTTGATTCTCTCCGCCCTGCATGGTGCCGTTGATCCGGACGCCGTCCTAAACCCCTATAACGTCACACTGTCAGACATGACCCAAGCCGACCGCCAAGCTTGGGCGCAACGCACCGCCGCCGAGCTTGAGCCGTATCAGGGACGAGCCGTCACAGTGCTAGCCGGTGCCAACTATGCAGCCGCTTGCACAGACCTAGACGCCGCCTATCCGCTCGCCGGCCTCGGGATCGGTCAGCAGCTTGCCGTTTTAAAGAATTACAAAAAGAAGCCGGAGCCTGCCGGACAGATTCAACAATTAGCCCTTGAACTTAATTGAAAGAAACCACCATGACAAACAATGAAATCATTCTCTCTATGTACCGGAACCATTACGCCACTTGGGAAATTCTCGCTCACATGATGATTAGAGAAGTAAGACGCCCCGAGGCTATTCGAACCATTACAAAAGCCCTCCGCCTAAAGCCGGACGAAGTGACCGCCATGCTCGATTCATTCGAAAACAACATTTAAGGAAAAACCATGCAATCAAATATTTTCAACATCAAAGACAACTTGCGCCACTTTGGGTTTCATTACGTCCTATGGGCGGAAGGCCTAAGCATTCGAACCCTTTACAACTTATGGATTGCCGCCGGAATGATCCGCCACGAATCAAAAACCAACTGAAAGAACCACCATGAAAAACCTCCCGAAATCACTCCACACAATCACCGCTTGGGTGAATGTCGCCCGCTTTTTAGCAAAGCAAAACGGACTCTCACCCAATAACGCCGCTCATGCAGCCGCTCACGTTTTGAGACTGGATGAAATGACCGACACCCACGAATTAAGAGCCGCCGTAATTAAACAACTTGAAAGAGCCTAAACCATGACCTCCCTCAGAGACTTAAACCAAATGATCAACGCCGAAATTTTCACACCCGACGACCTGACTTATGCCGTTGACACCCTCGCAGACATTCGAGCCCAAATAGCCGAACTGAAAGCCCGTGAAGACACCTTCAAAGCCGTATTGATCGCCGCCGGACATGCCGCCGTTGACGGAACCGCTCACAGAGCCGCCGTGATCCAAGAACAAAGAACATCGACCGACTGGCAAGCAATTGCCACCAAGTTAAACGCAAGCCGCCAACTGATCACCGCCCACACATCGACCGGTGAGCCCTTCTACAAAATCAGACTTTCAGCCCGAAAGGTTTCAGCATGAAAATCACGATCCAAGTAAAAACAATTTATGGCAATCGGGTAATTTATCCAAAGGATGAAACCGCCCAAGCATTCGCCAAAATTGCCGGCACTAAAACCCTCACTCTCGAAGCCCTGCGCCTAATCCAAGGCCTAGGCTATGAAATCACCGAACACAAAGAAAGCTTCAAATTATGAAAACCCTCGACCTTAATTTTTACACCGACCCCGCTCACGGATGGCTTGAAGTGAAACGCTCGCACCTTATCGCCCTCGGGATTGAAGAGCAAATTAGCCGTTATTCATACGAACACGGCGCAAGGGTCTACCTTGAAGAAGACAACGACATGAGCCGCTTTATGGAAGCAGCAGCCGCCGCCGGATGGACAATTAAAACCGCCGACTTTCACAATGACGCCGAAAGCTTTATCAGGCTTTTAAAAGGTTACCAATCGACCGCCGCCAGCCGCCAATCTATCGCCGCTTTTTACGATAACAACCCTAATTTAACCCTCGCCGATTTGTCCCGCTTTACCGGTCAATCGGTGCCCACCCTCAAGAAATTTTTAATGGAGCGCAAATAATGAACCCCTTAGGATATATCGCTTATGAGGGAAAGAGCCTCATTGATAAGAGCCCAATTGTCGTTATCGTGACCGCCCTCAATAGCAGCGCAAACAGTAAAACCGGAAATATGGTACAGACCTTTATTATCCGGTCGGACGTTGACCCAGTGACCGCCGCCCAAACAGGGCAAGATTTTGCAATCTGCGGAGCTTGCCGGCACCGCCCCAAGGCCGCAAAAATTACCGGTGAGCCGCCGTGTTATGTGAACAAGGGACACGCCCCTTTACAGGTCTTTAAAGCATACAAAAGGGGAAGGTATACCAAAGCCACACCGGCGCAAATTAAAGCCGCCCTATCCGGTCGGATTGTGCGCCTAGGCACCTACGGAGACCCCTTCGCCGCACCAGTGGCAATGTGGGAAGAAATCATTAAAGACGCCGCCGGACACACCGGCTACACCCACCAATGGAAGCGCACCGGTTTTGACGTTGACCGGTGGAAAAAATTAGTAATGGCAAGCGCAGACAATTTAGACGATGCAGCCTTCGCCAACTTAAACGGAATGCGAGCCTTTAGGGTTTCAATTGGAAACGACCGACAAGCCGCCGAGACGATTTGTCCCGCCAGTTCAGAAGCCGGAAAGAAAACCACCTGCGCCAATTGCCAATTGTGCGCCGGCACCACCAAAGCCGCCCGAGACATTGTGATTCAAGATCACGCCGCCGGTTATCGCAAACGCATAGAAATAATGAAAGCTTGAACCATGCAAAAACTAATGAAAGCAAAATTCGCCGGTATTTGTTCCCGCACTGGAGCCCGAATCAATAAAGGGGATGAAATCATTTTCGACACCTACACCCGAACCGCCTACATCACAAACGAAGACGACACGCCCCGCATAAACTCAATTCGCTTTGGGGATAAAACTTTTTACCGGAACGCAAAAGGCCGGTGTATTGACGCACCATGTTGCGGCTGCTGCACTATTTGAAAACCAGGTTTTACCAGGTTATTTAACACATGAAAAAACACACAAAAAACCGAGACGAAAGAATTATGCGGCGGGCACAATCCGCCCTTGATTTTCTTTCCGTTTTACTCATTGCCGGCGCATTGACTGTCGGAGCCCTTAAATATTTTGACGTTCTAACACCATGAAACACACTGAAAACGATTACATCAAAGCCGGCTTTAGATTTGAGAAGGGGCAAACCCCCGCCGAAAACCTGCGAGCCATGATTGAGATGGAAACAATAGACGACCGGTCGGAAGCCCGCCGCCTAATCGAACAAGGCCGGCACGAAGCCCGCCTGTCGCATAAGTGACTGACAGGGGCACATGGTGCCCCGACAATTCAAAAACTTCAACAACCCAAGAAGGGAAAAACCATGCTCGAAACTGTAGAAAAACAAGCCCCCACCACCACAGGAGGAGGCAAAAAAATACAACTAAAAAACCTCAAGCATTCCGATTTCGCCAGTCAGGAAACGTATTGCTTCGAGGCTAGCGTATACATTGACGGAAAGAAAGCAGGCACTGTATCAAACCAAGGATGTGGAGGTTGCCACTCATACCACCCCAACACCCTGTACCAACTGCTAAAGGCGGAGGCGGATAAATTACCACCGCATGAGTGGAGGCTTAATGAGGAGGTGCTAACGATCCAACCCGATGCAGACACCATCATCAGCGAATTAGTAACCGAAGCCCTTGCAATCAAAGACCTAAAGTCCGGCATGAGGAGGCGCATTCTATTCATTGGTGAGAACGGCGAAGTCTTTGAAACCCAAGCAATGACGGCGGCGGCACTTGCCGTTCAATTAGTACGAAAAGACCTGTACGAAAAACTCAAAACGAAAACGATTCTCAATCTCTTACCTTTCCCCGAAGCTTTATCAATTTACATCAAAGGAGAAAAATAATGGGCTTTACTTCAAAATGTTGTGCCAAGACAAATTTACCGGTTTTAAATCAATACAAGGGACACCCCGAATTTAGTGAGGTGGTCGCCCTGCTGCCCGATGGTCGGATCATCAAAGGATCTTATGACGGCTATTGCAGGGTAGATGGGGAGGACGTGAAAGAAACGCCCGAGGGCAAGTGGATATGGGAGAAGGTTAAATTTGTCCTAGCCCCGCACTACAACGGCGAAACCTACAACGAACTACCCAAGTCACATGATGAACTCGCACAGGGTCACTTCATGGCTGACGAATTCTTAGACCACTGTAGACAGGTGGGCTCATTTAAAAATCGTGCCGCTTATGTGCGGGCTTTCAAAAAATACGCAAACTGGTAAAAGGAAAACTATCATGCCAAACTGGTGCTCAAACTCTCTCAAACTTACTGCAGCAACCGACAGTAACCGCAAGCTTCTAGATGAGCTGGAAAAGCAATTCGACAGTAGCGACAAGGCCGTAATTTTCGACATGATCAAACCCACACCCTTACACCTGCTCGAAGGGCAAGGTTGGTACGACTGGCGAATAAAAAACTGGGGCACAAAATGGGACGCAACAATCATCTCAGCATTTCGCAAAGACGATACGGCATTCCTTTATTTTGAGACGGCATGGGCTCCCCCAATTGAGATCTATAAGGTGCTTGAGGAGGAGGGATTCAAAGTGGAGGCAACCTATGTAGAGCAGGGTATGGCATACGCCGGCTACTATAAAGACGGCACAGATTTTACAGACGACAAACCCAAGTTCCTGCAAAACCTGTATGACGAAGAAACGGATACCTTTAACGAAGATCCCGCCGATATGGAGGCTTACTTCAGAGAGGCCGGATTTGAACATTCACCATCAACATACGGAGGCTGACATGAAAACATCAGAACGCTTTGCCGTCAACGAATGGCTCTCAGAATACCCAAGCGATACGACCTTTGACGTGATCATGGACTTAATCCGTGATGATGATGAGTCGGTTATTCCTTGGGAATTAGTCGAACACTATCCTGCAGCAGACCTCATAGAAGTTATTTACAACACAAAAATTCACTTTGAAACAGTAACCAAATCAACCACTGAGGATAAATGAAATGACTGCAATGACTAAAACACAGATGGTAAACGCCTGTGCTGATTACGAAACGGATTGGTTCTTTGATAGAGAACCCGAGGAGCAAAGGGAGGTGTTCCGACACATCCAAGTGCATGGGTTTGCAGGGTTCGCCAATTTCACTGACAACAATTTGTTTGCATCTTGCGTGGACAAGGGCACATTCTTAATGGAGGAATGAAATGACCACAGAATGGACGCACGACCCTTGGCATGACAAATACTTTAGGCCGGATCCAAAGTATTACTACGAGCCCCAGACTGAAGCTGAACGCATGGCTTACATAAAGAAATGGGATAAGTTCAAGCCGACCACAGGCGAAGAGTGGTGCCTAAAAAACAACTACGAAGTTTGGAAAAGGAAGCAAGCAAAATGAAAACTTATACAGGCACAGTTGTCTACAGTATTTTTCACGATGTAACAGTTACAGTTCCTGACGATGCAGACAGGGATGATATTGAGTTTGCAATACTTGAATATTTTGATCAACATGATCTAAAGAGCAAACCTGAAGATACACACGCAAACGTATTTGATGTTGAGGAGGAAGTATGAAAGTCAAAGAACTAATAGCACAACTGCAAGAGTGCAACCCCGAACTTGAAGTCTACAGTTGGAATGATCACGAAATACACGAAATTTATTATGTTGATGGCGGCATGGATGAGTGGGTTCATCTTAACTTGGGAGAAAGACAATGAAAACTTACAAAGTAACTACCAAGCTGACAACGTACTTTTATGAGCACGTTGAGGCTGAGAATGAAGATGAAGCGTATGCCATAGCCAAGAACATGGATGCAGGGGGATTTATCCCTGTCGATCAGGGTGTTGGAGGCGATTGGTCTATTGACAAAGTTTATGAGGTAACACTATGAAACCATGGCACCAATATACTGAAGAGGGGATTGCCGGACTGGCTGCCGAAGCATTGAATGTAGCGGTCGCCCACATCCAAGACAGACTGGGTGTGGACACCGGCGACTTTGCCGGCTTGTACTTCTCAGGCACCCGAGAGGAAGCAATGGAGGCGGTACTCAAGCAGTACATAGAGCAAGAGATCCATTGGAATCAGGAGCTCACAACATGAAGGTTCTAGTAGCCTGTGAATACTCAGGTGTGGTGCGTGATGCCTTTACCAAGGCCGGACACGATGCCACATCCTGCGATCTGCTGCCGTCTGAATCCCCACATGGAAAGCATTTCCAAGGGGATGTGATGGAGATCCTGGAAAAAGATTGGGATCTTTTAATTGCCCATCCACCATGCACTTACCTGTGCGTGTCAGGCATTCATTGGAACAATAAACGACCCGAGAGAGCAGCTCAAACCGAAGAGGCTTTGAAATTTGTGGAGGCTTTGCTCAATGCCGACATTCCAAAGATCTGTCTTGAGAATCCCATCGGCGTGATATCCACCCGCATCCGCAAGCCCACCCAAATCATTCAGCCGTATCAATACGGACATGATGCGAGCAAGCAAACCTGTCTCTGGCTGAAAAATTTACCACCCCTGCAGCCAACCCAGTTTGTTGAGCCACGCATTGTGACCACACCCAGTGGAAAAAAAGCCAATAGATGGGGCAACCAGTGCGACAACTACGGCCATGACAGTCTGCCGCCTAGCGCAGATCGATGGAAGATTAGAAGTGCAACATACCAAGGCATTGCCGATGCCATGGTGAACCAATGGGGAGGCTTAGCATGATTCAATACATCTTCATACTGACGGAGGAGGGCGACTTTGTAGCCGCCTATACCACCCGAGAGAAGGCCGAGCTGGAAGCCCTAGAATCACGGCTCCTCAACTGGCACATCATCGAAGCAAGGTTACGCTAGTGCCCATCGCTTTGATCAGGGACTGACCCGCTCGGAACAGTCCCACTCTTAGATGAGTATCGTTAAAGTCCTCGCCAACGACATCACTCATCCAGTAAGGCCAACCAATCTCTTTGGCTACTCTCTCACCAGTCCCACTCTCATCATTGTCTGTCACAAGGAACCCGCTCTCTAGTGAGGAGGCGACCTTCTTCATATTCCCTGCGCTGAAGCAAACATGGATGTTGTACCTGCGCTTATAGGACTTTAGGACATGACGCACAGACAAGGCCGTAGCGTAACCCTCGCAAAGAATGTGCAAGCCCTTGTTATCGAAGCAAAACTCTGCATCTGAGGTGCGCTGCCCAAACAAAAACTTCTTGCCGCCGGCCTCATCGATGACCTGACAACCCACCAATCTACCTGCGACACGCATTGGGATTAGTAAATAGTGGAGGCCATTGAGGACATAGATATTGCCTTCCTCTTCCTCAAAACCCTTGGCTTTTAGATATGGGTGGCGACCATAACCTGACTGCTTGAGCATGACCGCCGCCTTGGTAGCCGCTTCTCTTTGCATGAGGAGGCGATCATCATCTGCCTTGCGAGCAAGCTTGACGAACTTGTCTGAGTTGGTATTGTTACCATCGCTCTTCCATACGGACACCTCTACATCAGTAGCATGGTTCTGCACATAGCCGTGATCACCCATGAACTTGACGGCACCATTTCTTTTGCGTGGTTTATCCTGAGTTGGATATCTTTTCCACACCCCGACTGGCGGGTAATGATCGAGGAGGATGCCGTGTGCAGCACAAAAGTTTAGGAAGTCCATTAACGCTTACCTCTCTTGATCGCCCGAATGTAAGCCCGCTTCTTTGCTTCCACAAACTTAGTTACTTCCATGCTTGGCATGCTGACGTTGTCGCTCAGGTTCATAGGCCAAACCCCAAACTTATCTTTGTAAGTATGAGCCGCCCAACCTGGGGACTTGCCTTCGTTGGCTACAAACCATTGGAGTTGTGACCACCACACCTGTTTGTTGGCGCGCGACATCATTGCTAGCTCTTCCATTTCTCCTGGAAGCACAGACAAAACATTCTTTCTCTCTTTGACAAAGCCGCAATGCGAGCAGGACTCTGCATGCCGAGGCATATAGGCCTGACACTTGGGGCACTTAGCCTCCTGCTTTTCCTTCTCTGTCGGTTCCTTTTTTGCCTTCTCTTTGCCCTCGTCTAATGAATGAACGCCGTTCTCATAGACATCCTCCCAGTCCTCACGAAAACGGAGGTAATTACCTGAATGATCAAGCCACACGGCATAAGGCTTATCGTCTGGGTTTGCCTGATTGCTTCGCATGACACGACCCATCTGCTGAATATGGGAAGACAAAGACTTGCTGAATGGGCGGGCTGATACGCCGATCATTACGTCAGGCACATCAAAACCTTTGGTCAGGATATCCGTGGCAATCAGGCCATGAATCTCTGTATCAGGCTTGGCAAAGTCCTCGATGACCTGCTTCTTAAACTCGTCATCATCTTTGTAGCTGATCGAGATAAAGTTATAACCCTGCTCTGCGAACTTACGCATAAGATCGGTGCCATGGTTTACGCCTGAGCAAAAGACAATCGTTTTGCGTGGGCGGTTAAAGATCTGATGTGTAAGCTTGATCCACTCTGTAACGATGTCGCCTGTGATCTTCATGCCTCGATCAGTGGCTTCCTTCTGTGACCATTCACCGGCTACTTTCTTTGCGCCAGTCATGTCAATCTCTTTGGCAACGAACACCTTCAGTGGAACCAACACACCCCGATCGACCAAATGTTTGGTGGTAACTGAGGAGACTACGTGATCATAGACCCGACCCAGTCCCTTGGTGAAAGGGGTGGCGGTCAGGCCAATGACCTTCACATCAGGATTGTTCTTGATGAACTCGATTGTTTGATCTCTGGTCTGGTGGCATTCATCCACGATCAAAAGCTGAAGGCCAGGAAAATCTCCACGCTTCTCTAACGTCTGGGCAGAGCAGACCTGAATGCTTTCGTAAGGTCTAAACCTCCAATGACCTGACTGTAATACGCCATGCTCGATGCTGTATTTTTCAAGACGCTGACTGGTTTGATCGCACAGAACGATACGATCCAAGATCATTGCCGCCTTGTTACCCTTCTCTTTTGTGGCACGTAGTAGCTCGATGGCCATCTCTGTTTTGCCTGCGCCTGTGGGTGCGTAAAGTATTTGACTACGTAGTCCTGCTGCAAATCCTTTGCGAAGACTATCCAAGATATGGGACTGGTAGTCCCTGAGTATTAGTGACATAAGAATTCCTCTACTGGGACACAAGCCCCCCAGCTTGGGCTATGGATTACTTGGCTTTCAATTGCTTCTGCAAATAGACCACTTGCTTTTTAAGCTGAGCGTTCTCTGCTTGGAATTGATCACGGCTAATCTTCACAGAGTTCAGCTCAATCGTTAGTTGCCAGACCTCCTCTCGAAGCTCGGCAATTATTCTGCCGGCAAGATCAGGATCTGCTGAACCTTTGACGGCCAACTGATCGGATAGCTTCTCATTCTCTTGAACCAAGAAGTCGATAGCTTCCTGTTGCTTGCCGTCATCCACAGGTGTAGCAGGAGTAGCAGGTGTAGCAACGTCAAATGTTTTGACTGGCTTCTCAGGCTTGGTCACGCGAGTCTTAACTTCACCATCTTTGTTTACAAACTTAACCTTCTCGGGCACCTTACCTACACGCAACTTTGCCACCGTTACATGGGACACATCGCAGATCCGGCCAATCTCACGATTGCTCCACTCACTCCATTCAAAGTCTTCGATCAACTCTTTGGCATTGTTAAGCTTGTCTTGCAAAGTAGGGGGCAGACCGTGCAGATTGTTTGCAATCTTGCTGTACAGAATGGCATCACGCAATAAGCCATTGGTAACTTTGCACTTGATAGATGCTTTGCCAATCTTGCGTGTGGCGTGATAGCGGTGAAAGCCATCGGCTAACCAGTACTCTTTGCCATCAAAGAATGCGGTGACTGGACTGTATTCCACATCATCCTTCATCTTCTCAAAGATATCTTCGACATGACTCTCGTCAATCTTCAGTCGTGATTGTGTGCCGCCGCTAATGTTCAGCGCATCAAGAGACAAAGTCTTTACTGTAAATACCAGTTTGCTTGGGTCGTAATTCATTTATTTTCCTTGTTAGATATGTAGCCAAGATAGAAATATCTCCACTTGGTTTGTATATTGGATGATTTGTATCGGGTTTTAGCCCACTCGTAGCTTAGGCCTCGCAACGCCAAGATCTCTTCGAATCTTTGGCGTATCTCTTCGACTTGATTCTTGGGCTTTAGCGACATAAGACCAAGCCCACAACTAAGCCTATGAAAAAAGTGATCCACGGAATCATTATGGTGTCGGTGTCAGCCTCGATCTTGTTCGGACCCTCTATCCATTCGAAGTAGTCCTGGGGAAATGCTTCCTGCATGGTGCGTGGAAAGCGGCGTTCTGTATCGTTCATCTTTTCTCCTTTGTAAATAGGTGCAACTAATTATACATAATGTTATCTCGTTTGCAACCCACCAATTAATTAATTCTTTTTGGCAAAGCACTTCGCTCACGCTACCCCTTTCAATAGTTCTTGCAGTTGTTTCAATTTCTGTGCACTGGTGGAGTTCTCTTGGATCTCTGCCTCGATCTCAAGTGCCACGTTCTCTAGCTCTGTGGCCATCGCCTTCATCTGTGCAGCCAACCCGTTGGCTTTCTCTGAAAGGCTGATCAATCTGTCCAAGTTGGATTGCTTGATCTGAGTTACTGGTTTGCTTGTAGCCATGGTTTTTTCCTTTGTTTCTTCTATAAATTTGTCGAATGTTGTTGTCTCTTTTACTTCTATGCGGATAAAAGATCCGCGCTCAGGCTCTTGGATAAGGCCTTGTCGTTTCAATGTGTCCAAGCAACCAATGATTGCCTTGGAGTCCCGCATGCTGTAGCCCAGTCTGCTTATCTCTGCAATGATCTGAGTAGAAGTCCATGCCTCAGATACAGGCACTGCTTCGTAGACCTTCTTGACTGGCGCATTCAAGACGTTAAACATCTGCTTAAACCTAGTCTGACTTATCATTTTTCATCTCCTTTATTTCTAAGTCTTGTTCAGCTCTTTCAAGTAAATATTTCCTCCAATCTTCGTGTTCTAAAACTTTTTGTATTTGTTCTCGGCTCCACAGGAACATGTGCCTATCCTCAAAACCATCTAAGACTTTGAACAACGTATCTTCAGGGAAGTTATATGGACTGGCGAATAAATCCATGTACCTGAACGAACCTGCTGAAATATCGTGATTCTCAAATGGCTTCTCTGGACGCTTCATGTGGCTAGTTGTAAACAGGTACTTGATACCTGACTCCACAAAGTTGGTAAGCACCTTGTAGGTTTCCACGTAGGGCATATGGAACAGAAAATCCCGACACAACATCAGGTCTGCCATGGGGTACTTGTCCTCTACCAAATTGGTATAGACAAACTTCATCTTTGGATTGTCTTTGTACTTCTCTTTAAGCTCTTCTATTAGAGCTTGCACAATATCAGCACCAACATAATCTATGTCGGACTGCTCCAAGACCTTGGCCATCCAGTTCAGGTCGCCGCATGGCGCATCGAATACAGACTTAATCTCAAACTGCTCGAACAACTTGGGCAATTCCTGACGCAATCGTTCTGTATGTTTCAGCGTAGATGACGGCCCACTAACTGTTTCACCAGAGCCCCAACCCTTCTTCTCAAAGATCTTTGTGAACTTTTCTTCCATGGTCTGCTGCTTATCCCAGTACAACCTTGATGCCCGACCCTTGGCTTTCTTATTAAAGTAGTCCACACCTGAGAAATCAATGTAGTCCTGAACAGATCTGACTGATCCCAACCCATAGATACCCATGTCTTTGCCATGGATCAAAGCCTCCAGTCTGTCTGTCGCACGTTGCTGCATGGTTGCCCAGTGCTCAGCACGTTTTGTAGTGACTTCCTTATCCCAATGTCTAGGACGTTCGCCGCCTTTTGATTTGGCATAAAGATGGTAGATGGGCATGTCAGGCACATGGAAAATATCCCAACCATGCGTATACGCGCGCAACGCTATAGCTTGCTCTTCGCCATTGAAGTACATATAAGGATCGTATGGAATCTCATATACAAACTTGCCTAGCGTGAACAGGCAACCTGCGCCTACGTGAACTCCAGGAATGATGTCGGTTGTGTCTACTGGAGAAGCAACAAACTTCAGCTTGGAATTCTTTGGATCAAAATCATCCGCAATAATGTGAACCGATGTGCCACGGAAGATGTGCTTGGTAACAATTCCATTCTCACGCTCGTATGAGTTTGGGTAACTGGACACAATGAACTTCGGGCTAATCTCGGCGCACTTCTCAGCCGCTTTGATGAATCTCTCATCCCAGTCCTGCTCAAATATCATGTGTGCATCGATCTGGAAAAACCAATCCTCATCGTTGTACATGGACATGCAGACTGATCTCGCCCAACAGGCACCACGGGATTCGTGTGGGTTAACACCAAGGTAGCGCACATTCTTATGGTCAGGCGTGATCTTGATGCGCTTACCCAGTTCGCTCTGCTCCACCACTCCAAAGAATAAATCGTTTGGATATTTGGATTTCTTGATGGCATCATTTATTGTGTGCCCCAATAGCACATCAGAGTAGGAGGCAATGCTTACAAAGATGCTCATTTCTTAAGGCTCCGCACATAGGCGGCAAAGCTTGCCGTTGTATCTCCGCCGTTTTTCATGGCGTCAAACTCTTTAGCCACCTCCTCAAGGGTGTCGTTGCGGATCTTGTTAGAGATGGGATTAAGCTGTTTCTGAATCATCTGACGCTTGCGCCATCCCAAGGCTTTTTCCCATACGTTTAGTTGTGCTTCGCTCATTTTTTTCCTTTCGATATTCCAACACTTCATTAAGTAACTTCTCCATTTGATCTGCTGCCATCAAATGAAATGGAGTGATTGGTTTGTGGCTAGCAATTGAACGCATCATGGCAATAGTTGTCCTTGCCGTGGTTTCACTCAGCTTTGCCATCAGTCTTCTCCTTCAGGCGTATTCTTAGTATGCGGTTCTCTTGCAAAGCATCCTCTAGCATGCGGAGGTGCTCTTGGTGGCGGTCTTCCATAACTTTGACCAGCTTCTGGAAGTCGTTGTCCCACTGGCTCATCTTGGCCGACAGAATCTTGGCGTGGTACCAAACATACTCATTGGTAATGCCTTCGACAGTAACGCTGTCTTTAATTTCATATTGTTTTAATGCTTCTGGAATCATGGTTTCTCCTTAGTTTCTTCAATCACAACAGGGCCGTTAAACATAGCCATGCCCAACTGTCCAAGCATGACCGACTTCAATCGTTCTCGATCTTCTTCTGGAAACTCAGAGGCAACGTCATCCATGATTTTCAGAATGTCTTGTGCCATTTTTTGTGGTGTGATGATGCTCATGTGTTCATCTCCAGTGTGTTAATTTGGTCAATAATCCATTGGCAATCTTTGCGCAAGCCTTCAAAGAGCGGCGTGTCTTCCTTCTGAATCTTGCCCTGTGCGTTGTACATTTCAAAAAGATCATCGTAAACGTCTTTAAGTTTGATGTGAACCTTGATAGATACCTCCGTCTCTAGATCCCAAATCACTTTCAAAGTCTCAATAACCTCTGAGAAATCCTCTTCGGATTGGTTCGATGCGTAGAAATAAAACTTAAAGTTTCCTTCCGAGTCAATTACTCCTGTTTGAGGTATCTCATCTATCTCAAATTCAATTGGCTTCATGTATTTTTCTCCTTGAGTTTGGCTTCCGCCCTGTATACGACATCTTCCATTGACTTTGCTTCGCCCAAAATTGTTTTAACTTCTGCGCCTGTCAAGTCCCTCCATTCACGCTGCTCATATAGCGGCACCTCTTTCCACCAACCACCCTCATGGTTTGGCCAGTCCTGTTTGGTATGTGTTATCACTGGATGTTTTTCATCACCATCACATATATACAGCCATGCTTTTGGTTCGTTCATGGCTTCTCCTTAAAGTCATCGATAGCCGTACAGCCACGCTCCATACAGGCGGGCTCAAGGTCAGGTATGTGCTTGTCAATTACGTCAGCTATCTTGGTACGCAACAGGGCACTCGCGTGAAACAGCACGGCGATATTCATCAGCTCCTCAACAAGCGGTTTTGATTGTGAGTATTTCATGTATTTTTCTCCTTTAGTTTTGCTTCGATGGCTCTATAAAAATGACCCCAACCATCCATTGACTCAATCCACTGTTGCCACAACTGGTGCTGCTCCTCCTCTGTCAGGCCTCTCCAAGGGCGCACGTAGTCTTGAATGTCATCGTCATCCATAGTTGCTCCTAATAAAAACGCCCGAAATTAGGCTCTTTGTTGTATTTGTTGACGTAGTCTTCCCACGATACTGCAAAGTCTTCGCACGTAAACAAACTAATAAGTTGCTTGTAACCCAGGTAGTTTTGTGCATGCCCGTACTGGGTCTTGTCCACCATTGCTACGTAGTGCTCAGCAGTTGGAAGACCAAATGCATGCAAAGTTCTCACGGCAATTTTTAATGTGCCTTGTGATCCCGCTAAATCATCCACCAAAAGCAACGGCTTGCCAGTCACTCTGCCTTCGGTGAAATTCATCAGGCCGTATACCTTGCGTGATTTCTTAACCGACAACATAGGCTCACCAAGTACAGCCGACATCGCAAGCCCAAGCGGAACACCGGCATCCTCACAGGCAACGATCTGCACGTTTTTATCCGGCAGACCTTGAACCAGTAACTCGCCCGCAGTTAACAAAAACTTGGGATCGAACAGGCATCTGCGCAAATAGAACTGCCACCTATAACTCATGTTCGGGGCTTTCGCAGGAATGTCTGGAAGATGCGGCGGCACCCTGTAAATTCCCCTGTGGTCAATCTCTGAACGCAAGTACTCCAGCTTCTCAAGATTTGTCATTTTTTTCCATGCTGATAATGAACTCTTGCATATGAATCAGCGCATGGTTATAGGCAATTTGATACATTGGATTAGGATCCTCTGAATCAAACAAAGCATCGATGGTGTCAAGCGTTGCTTTACGGTAATGCTGCAGGACTAACTTGGCAAAACGTCCAAGGTGTTCGGTTAACTCATGGTCTTCCTGAGTGGACGGACTATAGGCTTCATCGTCTTTGACATAAAACCCAGACTGTTTAGCCAGTTCAATGATTTTATCTTGAGTCATTCTTGCCTCGCATCCATCATGGCGTCTGCATACTGATAGGCCACAATAGCCGCATCGTTTATGTTGTACGACTCGGCCTCGTTCATCTCTTGAATTGCCATTGGTAAAGCCTTGGCCGCAAAGTAGTCACGCAAGGTCATGCCTATATCGAATTCGTCATGACTCATAGCGTTAGTCGGGAAGGCTGGAATTGTTTTCATGCGTTCTCCTTTATGGCTTTGGCCAAGACATCAATCGATACAGAAATGTTATTGATTGCATCTGCAATGCTCTCTAAACCTTCTCTATGTACCTCTGCAATTTCTTGCATACCTTCTTTATGCACAACACCAAGGGCTTCAATTGCACCCATAGAAGTCATTGCATCACCATTGCCTAAATAACAGGCAGCTTTAATAATTGCATCAGCAATTTGGTTTCTATCTTCATTCATAGTGGACTTTCTTCATGGTTATCAGGGTTGAACTTGGGCACTTTTGTACCCTTGTCTTTTGGATTTGGAAATGGTGGAAACGGCCATGTCATCTACGTTCTCCGGTCTAGGACAATCTTCTGGCGGCACAACCACGCACCACACAGCTGCATACTGTTTTCTCGGAACAGCTTCCCATCTATCAATGTAGGCATCAGGCATAGCGCGTATGATCTTTTTAATGTTCGCCTTATCACGCTTCACCGCCCACACGATCTGCTCTAACGTCATTCCATCACTGTTCGTTCTGAGTAATGCTCTAATCTCTTGCGTACAGTTCATTGACGTCTCATATCTTCTTTAAATACCGCCAGTGCTTCGTTCTGGATATCACGCACAACATAGTCAGCCAGGAAGCCAATCATCTCTATGTCCTTGTGCGTTACAGAAACAAGTTCCATTGACTCAGCATAGTCTGGCTCAATCTTTAATCCATTCTCAGCAGAACCAATCTCAGCCGGCAAGTAATCCAGCGTACAGTCAAGCTCCACATCAGCTCTCGTAAATATATATCTCATAATATCTCCTTGAAGTTGGGATGTGTATATTACTGCAAAAAAGTACACTGTCAACAGGTATAAGAAAATAAATGTAGGTGCTACATTCTTGGTGGACTGCTAGGCTCTGTGGACATGGTTCTGCCTAGGGGAGAGGCGTTCTCCCTTTGGCATACTTCCACATTCTCGGAGCCACTGGCTGAGTATCTTGTGGGCTGATCTTCTTCTAAGTCCAATCAGCATCGAGCACTTTGCACAACTTAGTTGTGTCTAGCATGGCCGCTCGAACCTTCGCTGTAAGCCGCAGGACTTGAACCCACGGGCAACAAAGGCAATTCCCCCATATGCGCTTGCAACTTCTTTGCGCAATTTCACAACAGATAAGAACGTCGTAGGATTGGTGGACTGCGGTCTACGCCTTGCGGCCTCCAACGCTTCCCTCATGCCAATCCAAAACCCGATAGAGTTCTGTCGCTAGTTGTCGTAGGAGGAGAGACTGGGACTGCTCACATGTAGCAGTGTTTTTCAAAACATTTCGTCCACTCAGGAGTTGCCGGCGCTAACCCGACAAACAATCCCAGTCTCAAAAACAAAAAAGCCGTTTACAACTGCGTCCGGTCGGAGCCTTGCTTAATATCTCTCCCCACAGAAAGCATTAAGTAAAGCGGAACGCATGTGTAAACGGCCTCAATCATTGCCTCCGACAGCAACAACGTGTTTATATCACAGAATAAATTTACCTGTCAACTAGGTGACAGTATTAGGGTTTACCCACCCAAATGGTAATATTACCATTGCTATTAGTCCCCGCAAAAGCAGGCAATACCCTCCTCAGTGGAGGCAAACATATCCATTTGCTCCGTGGCAAATTTCATCATCTGCGAATAGCTAGGGCGATCACTACGGAATGTGCCGCCTATGGCATGCTCCTGCTTTGCCCACCACAGGGCTCGATCTGGGTTATCCCGAATGATGCTAAGCACTTGGTTGGGGCCCTTAAGAAAGCACAGGTCACAGTTGCCAAGGTTGGTAACACCAGACTGGAACTTAAGCCCCAGGTCAAATGAGTTGGCCTTCCAAAATTCTTGTACATCGAGCTGGCTAAAGTTTGCATCAATCAAGGGGGTGCGGTTACCCTGCCTAAGCTTGGCAGCTCTGCGCTTTTCATCCGCCCTGATCCCAAGCATCTGCTCAAACTCTTCTACGCCCCTAGACAACATGTATTTCTGGATGGGAATAACCTTTAGATCAGACGTACAAAAGCGCGCAACAGGGTTGGGCAGGTAGCTACGCTTGTTAATCAGGGCTGAGAACGGCTCACCATCCCGACTGGCTGTCTCGTAGTCCACCTCTTTCCAGCGATCCTTGGTCAGTTCAGCCGGCTGATATTCAAGCCAATGGATCTTGACGTTCCAGGCCTTTGCGCAATCATTAACGAACTTAAGTGTGGCCTCATCCTCCTTACCAGTGTTGGCAAAGCAAACAATAGCTTCCTCGGGCAAGCTCATGTCGTGAGCCTCCAAGACCTTATAAAGCATGAAGGCGGAGGTACGGCCACCCGAAAAGGATATGACCGTGGGCTCATCTATGTGGAAGGGATTCATTTTGCACCTTTGAAAAAAGCGGGAGCCTCAGCCCCCGCAAACTCAAACCCAACAAAGGAAAGCAAACACGGCAACTGCAATCACCGTGAAACTATCCTATCAGAGTTTGTTTAAAAAAACAATTGCTTCATCAACCGAATTAACAATAACCAAGGGCCCACCAGTCCACTCCATGAAGAACTTCTCCTCCGCGTCAGTCAACTTCCTAGCCGATGGAACCTTATTTCCATCCTTGACTTCCATCAAAATAGTCCTCCCTTGATAACCCACAAGCAAGTCAGGCAGTCCTCCGCCTTGGGTTACCACACGGACAGTAGCGCCGGCCTTACGGAGGGCGCTCACTATCTCATTTTGATTGTCATCTATTCGGGCTGCGTATCTCATGAAAAATATTATAACAGGTAGTTGTTGACACTTGCAATATGTGTGGTATATTTCTTTTCCCAAAACAAAAGGAAAGCAAATGATCCAAGATCGTAGACTGCAAATTGACATAGAAGGCGGGAAAGACTTAGCTTCAAAAATTGTTGAGCTCGTGCAAAACAGAGACGATGATTTTGGCACCGCTATATCAGGCATGGCCATAGCCTATGCAACTCTTTGTGTAGCCGAAGGTATAAAGCTGCACGACTGCATGGAATTAGTTATGACCATTTACAAAAACACCAAAGTAATTGATCAGGATGGTAATGATGTTGACCTGTCCTGATTGCGGCATACCAAACCCAGACGACTGGCACACCTGCGTACAGTATGAGAACAACCAGAAGGTAGAAAAACAAATCAAACTGTTGCAGATGCAAGTTGAAAATCTACATGAACGAATGTCAGGCGTGGAGCAAATGATTCAGGCCTACGGGAAAGAACTACTGTTTCGAGCACCTTGGAAAGAACAATGAAACTCACTAACAAATTTAATCTGCCTCAGACGTTTGTCAATGTAATCCAACGACCTACGTACTCAAAAGGTAAAGCACACATCTCTGCTACAGAGATCATTAACTCGCCACGTATTGTCCAGTTGAAAAAGAAACACTGGGAAGAGATCGAGCAAGACGCAAGCGAGATGGTGTGGTCACTGTTCGGCTCTGCTGTACACAACATCTTGGAACACGGCAAGGACGATCATCACATTGTTGAAGAGCGTCTGCACCTGGAGTTTGATGGTTGGAAGATTTCCGGCGCCATCGATCTACAGGAAGTAGAACCAAACGGCACAATCTCAATCAGCGATTACAAAGTTACCGGTGCGTGGGCTGTAATGAATGAGAAGGAAGATTGGCACCGCCAGCTCAACATCTATGCGTGGATGGTAGAGAAGGTCAAGAAGGTACCAGTCGGTAAGCTTCAGATCATTGCGATCATTCGTGACTGGTCTGCCCGTGATGCCAGCACCAAGGAAGGTTATCCACAATCACCAGTGGCCACAATTGATATCCCACTCTGGTCATTCGAAGACCGTGAGGCTTATGTTTCCCTGCGCATCGATGACCATGGCGCGGCACTCTTTGAGATGGAAACAGACGGCGAGATAACTGACTGCACATCTGAAGAGATGTGGGAAAAGAAAACAACGTATGCATTGAAGAAAAATGCAAATGTTCGAGCAACCAGTGTTCATCCAACACTGGTGGAAGCAGAAGATGCACTGGCGAAAGCTGTCGGTGCAGCAAAGAAGAACGAATCCTTTTCAATAGAGATTCGCCAAGGAGAAAGAACGCGATGCAAAGGCTATTGCCAAGTGTCGCAGTTCTGCAAACAGTATCAAACTTACTTAACCAAAGAGGAAGAAAATGTCAGTTCATAAAAAGCTAATGCAAGCTCGGATTAAACTCCAAGCTACAGAGATGAAGAAGTCAGGCCTGAATAAGTTCGCCGGCTACTCATATTTTGAATTGGGAGACTTTGTTCCACCCATCCAAAAGATCTTTAATGATCTTGGCCTATGCGGCGTGGTGTCGTTCAGCACCGAGTACGCACAGCTATGCATTACAGACGTAGAAGACGGCACAGTCATTGTGATCACCTCACCCATGGCAGAGGCCAATCTGAAGGGCGCACACCCCATCCAAAACCTAGGCGCTGTCGAGAGTTACCAACGCCGTTACCTTTGGATGACTGCCATGGAGATAGTCGAGCATGACGTTATCGACTCTGCTCCTGCGGCTGAACCAAAGCCCGCACCTAAGCCAGAGCCTAAGCCTGAGCCTAAGCCTGAGCCTAAGCCCGCACCCAAGCCGCCGGTTAAGATGCAAGGTGGCGAAGGTCCTTGGCAACTAAAGGTAACCACCGAACCAGGCGCAGAAGTAGGCGACTGGATTGGGATCGTAGTGGACGCTGCCCGCCATGGTCTTGCTCAGGCGGGATCGGAGAAGGACGTAATGGATCTATTCAAAATTAACCGAGGTATCTTTGACAAGCTCAAAGAGTTCTCAGTCGATGACCACGCCAATTTAATGGCAGATTTCAAAACCAAAAAAGACACACTGAAAGGAAACGTGTAATGGCTACTTATCCAAACAAAGGCAAACTGTCTGTCAATTCATACAAGACAAAAGACAATCAGCCAGACCACAAGGGCGAGATCGTAATGCTACGTAGCACCCTGAAAGAGCTTATGGAAGAGCATGATGGCGACGAGATTGTTATCAAGCTGTCAGGCTACAACGCAGATGGCCAGTACGGCGCATGGATCAAGCTGTCTTGGAATAACTTCAAGCCGGCAGACCCTGCTTCGCCACGTAAGCCTGTGCAGGAAGCCCCATTAAAAGACGAGGACATTCCGTTCTAATCATGGAAACGATTCAATACGAAGCCGTTAAGGTTGCATTGAAGCAGGACAGGACAGGCTTTATGCTGACCATGTCCATCCACCCTGACGAGATCCCTGAGAAGTTAATCAGGGATTTCGTTGGTGCCCGCTATCAGGTTGTCATGGTACGCCTGAATGGTGACGAACAACCCATGAACCGTGGTGAGGAATATGGGATTGACCCAGTCAAGCTGGCCGCTATGCTCTGTAAAGATAAGTACTTTCACCGCTTCTTAGTTGAGTCTGGTGAGGTCTTTGATCTAGGAGAAGAGCCGGCCACAGAGTGGTTGCGTGAAAAACTTCTTGTTCAATCTCGCTCTGAGATCCGCGAGAGCCCACAAAAAGCTCGACTACTTTTACAAATCAATGAGACTTATAAAGCATGGAAACAAAACGCCTAATCCCATATTCAGTCCATCTGCCCGAGCCTATCTACAAGAAGCTTAAAGCAGCCGCCGGCGAACGCAAGGCCTCCTCACTTGTCCGTGATGCCATCACGATGATTGTTGAGGGTGGCCCTCTGTACGCCAGCGGCTACAACAAAGCCGTTCAAGACGCTGTCAATATTGTCAAGGCAGACAAGGCTACATCTGGCATGATCATCGGTGGCAAGGAAGTGACAGCAGTCCTTGTCAATAAGATGCTCAAGCTACAAATGAAGGAGAAGTCTAGTGGCACGAAAAAATCCAGAGGGAATTGAAGCCCTGCGCCCCAAGATCAAACCGCCTTCTATAGATGAGCTAACTCTGTTGGACTTCTATGCCGCCTACACAATCACCCTAGCCGGTAAGGGTGACGATCAGCAAGTGGCCAAGGAAGCATTTGATCTGGCAGAAGCCATGTTAAAAGAGAGAGCTATACGCCTATGAACAACACACTGACGGCCAAACATAGGGATCATCTAGCCAATGTAAAGTCTTTGCCTTGCTCTGTCTGTGATCAACCAGGCCCTAGTGATGCCCACCATGTAAAGCAGGGCTTGCAGTACACCTGCGTAGCCCTGTGTAAAGACTGCCATCAGGGCAGCTTCATGGGATGGCACGGCCAGAAGCGGGCGTGGGCTATTAGAAAGATGGACGAGATCGATGCACTCAACGTCACCATTGAGCGCCTCTTAAATCTGAGCCGTTTCTCTTAGCTTCTTAAGATTAATTCCCTTAAGCATCTTCTCTTCAGAGTCTCGCAACTGTTTGATGCGGGACTCTTTTACATCTGAAGGCAGATTAGAGTTGGTGATCATACTAATCGATTTACGGATCGTACTCAGCTGAGTATTGATCGTATTGACCATCGGCGCCAATCCCAAGCGGGCACGAACCTTCTCATCCTTGATGTAATCTTTGATGTCTTCAGGGTTGCGCTGCTTCAGATCTGTCAGCGTATTAGCCGCACGATCAACCTCTTCCTTCAAAGCAAAGAAGTCTTTCTTCAAGCCAGACTCATACTCTTTGGTAATAAATCCACTGGCATTAGGAATCGTGGCCAACGCATCCTGCATCGAGATCGATGGACGTGGCGTATTGGGGCTGGTGATGTTCCACAGGAAAGGGTTGGTTGCATACAACACCAAGCCACCGGCAGAGCCAAACATTCCACGAATAAAATGATCGACTGCAATCGGAGAAACTAAGTTTGATCGACCCAAGACCTTGGCCAACTCGGATGTACTATCCTCAAACTGGCGTTCCAACTCTTTCTTTTTCTGGTATGTACCAATCAAAGGTTTCTGCTGGAAGAAGTCATAGTTAATTCCAATTTCTACCAAAGGCTTGATAGCCTGTGGGACTGGCGTAGGACTCAGAACAGAAGAGGCTAACAAAGACTTCAATGACGCACGGAACTTGGCACCATCAGAGTAGCCCTTGTCTGTCAGGATCATGTAGGTGTGCTCAGCCACAACCTTGGGCAAGGCATACAGATCGGCGCGCAGAGGGATAGACATACCAGTGCCAGGAATCATCAACAGACGATCACGGGTAGGCGTAGGCTTCTTCAGATAGTCCTCATCATCGCCGTTCATCATTGCGTACAGAACTGACAAGGTAAAGACCGAAGCCGTAGTGTTAAACAAAACCTTATAAGCCGCATCACGCTGGGTAGGTGATGTACCTACCCCCGTTATGGTGCGGTACGCCACATTCTGAGCCGTAAGGTATGCGTTAAAGAACGGAATTACTTGGCCGGCAAGGTTCAACATCTTGCTACTACCACGGCGGCGCACGTTAAAGATCTCGAACGCTTTCTCAAGAGCCTCTGCTTGGGATAGGCCTTGATCTCTAGCGGCGGTATAGGTAGCCTGACGCACAGCATTATCAGAAGCCATGGCAAAGTGGCCAAGCTTATCTTTAACCTTACCCCACAAACCCTTTGCCGGCTTCAAGCCTGCGGCAATCTCAGTATCAAGGCGAACCATGGCCGAACTAAAGTCACGCACACCCACAACACCAAAGTTCTTCAGCTCTTCGTGAGCCGTACTCTTGCCGCGTAAGGTCTGGATGAATTCTTTAACGGCGCGGAAAGGAATGGTTAATGCAAACTGAGGCTTTAAGCCGGATGAGAACATCGCAGCAAACGAATCCTGCGGCACCTGAGACACGGCGAATAAAGGATTCAAGACCACGGAGTTACGCAATATGTCGGATAGCTTGGCTGCCCAACGGATGGTAGGAATGGAGACAGACTCCAAGCCCTGGAAGGCCTGCATGAACATGGGGTCAGCCATGTCATAGTAGCTCTCTTGCCCATCTTTCCAGACACGAACAACGTTATCACCGTCCTTCATGCTCTCTACTTTCTTGGCCAGTCCAACAGACTCAGCCGTAGTAGCAAGGGACAAGGCAGAACGATTGCGCACGGAACGATTGACGGCGTATTGCGTCCAACGAACCATGTTGTCAAAGATGTCGTTAACAGGCTTGGCAGATCCTTTTAGGCGGCGCTCTTTAGCCTGCACCTGCAAGCTACGCATGAACTCTTTGGGACCCTTACCCTCTTCAAGCTGATCCTCACGATAGAATGGTACATAGTCTGCGTTGCTCAGAAGGAACTCTGCTTCCTCCTCAGTCCACAATCCAGACTCAACCAGTTTATCAACAGCGTTGCCACGGATGCCGTTCCAGATCTTCACAGCATCATTCAGCTCAGGCATCAGCTCAAACTGAGTCATGCCTCCACGGATCTGAGCGTCATCCATATGGATGTACTTTTCCTTCTGCCGCATATTGGAGGCCTTCTCGCTAAGAGCGCTGGCCTTGACGGGATTACCCTTGGCACGCTCCTCGGCGGCGGCATCACGAAGCTCTTGAACCTGAGCCTCTAATTGATTGTTGAACTCAATTAAAGACTTTGTGCGCTTAGCCTCAAAAGCCGTATGGGCGGCAAGCTCGATCTGAGCTTTGTCCAATCCATACTTGGCACCAATCTCATCCAGCTTCTGCGACAAGGTAATGATGTTGTTCTTATCCTCAACACCCTCCCACTTGTGCAACTCTTTGTTGTACTTGATGTCGCCCATCCGCAAGAACAGATTGGCAATAGCATCAGAGTGGAACGTCTGGCTCAAACTTGTGTTCAACAATAAGCCAATCTTTTCCTCTTGACCTATCGAACTGGCCATGATTTCACGGCGAATCTGGTTGTTCAGCGCGGCATCGCTAGAGAAAGCCCATGTCTGAATCTGATCAGAGAAGCGGCGGAATCCATCACGGGCAGCTTCAGCCGTAGCCTTTGGATTGTCCTTAGCGTTATCCCATGACTGCTTAATCTTCTCTGCATAACCTGGCTCTGGTGGCTTAACGTCACGACCCATACCGGAGAGAATCTCCATGGCCTGCTGACCCACAGAAGTTGGGGTACCAGCCCCCTTGAATAAAGACTGTTGGAATGGCGCTTGAGGTTTAGATGGTTTGGCCGGAGCTTTAGGCTTAGGTGCTCCTAGTTGAACACCTTGCGCCTTCATGGCCGTATCAATATCTTTAACATCAATGTCAAGAATTTCATTGGTAGTCTTCATCAGACGATCAAGCGCAGACTCAAACTCTGGACTGATACCAAGCATTCTGCGAACAACTTCTACAATCTTGTCGAATGCAGTCTTATCGCCAACCTTAATCGTAGACAGCCACTTTTGGAAGTCTCTATCTTCTAAGCCCCAAGCCAACAACTCATCTGGGCTTTCAAGGTTGTTTGTTTGATCCTTGTAGACCTTCATCATGGACTCAGGCAAAGTCTTGTTTTTAACTTGCTTGTTAAATTCAGCAACAACAGTTCTAAAAAGACTGTTAAGTTCTTTGACCGCAGGATGTGTGGCTGGCAGAAAATGGTTCTGCAAACGTGTTGCCGTATGCATGAACTCATGCAGCACAGTCTCATAATTCATGCCCGATGGGTAGCCTAGCTGATTGTCTAAAACAGGTACACCATTCAGATCAATCCTGATTTGCGTACCCTTGGCATCTTTACCCGCTAAAAATGAAGCAACGCCTTGAGCTCTATAAAGTTTTTTGCTACGACTATCGCCGCCTTGAACTTCAAATGTAAATTCAACGCCTTGCTTCTCAAGAGCCCGAACAACATTCAAAGCCTTCTGAGCAAAGTATTTCTCCGCATCATTGCGAGCGTTTCTGACAGTCCACTGACCCATCTCTATAAATGACTTACCAGTAAGCTCATCTTGAATGCGCCGCGCCTCAGGGGTCACGACAATATTTGATGGGCCCTTGTTGGCTGAGTAAAGAAACTCTTCCCTTGGGGCAAACTCAACATTCTTAGCCAACACAAAGCGGCCTATCTGAATGGCGTCGTCGGCGGCTACCACGGGCCGCTTGGTTGCTCGGTCATAGAAGTATGAATGACGCAACGGATCAAAGCTAACCTGTGACCATGACTTATCTTTCAATAAGCGCTGAACCATTGCATATGCTTCTTTAGGTGTAATGTTGACCCAGTTACCTTCCATCGTTTGCTGGGGTGATTTGTTACCTTGGGGCGTTACATTGCCTTCCTTGCTAATCGTCGGCTCAGCCTGAGTGGCCACCTTCATGGCAGCCTTTTCATTACGGATAGAAAACTTTACATTCTGTATACGGGCAACACTGGAATAACTGATGGGTGATTTAGGATTATTTTCTGGATGGATGGCAACAACACTGCCCGTCATGCCAAGAGCTTTAGAACGGTCAAGCGCTTTAATATCCATACGCAAACCAACCGGCGTACCATCAGCAATTGGCGCATTTATTTTAGGTAGCTGGTTAGACTGCAGCACTTCCTTCATGTCAGCCGTAGCCATGGGTGGCTCAGGGTTTGGAATCGTTTCAATAGGCATGTAAGCATCTACATACTCATCATATTGTTTTTTGGTAATACGGCCCGCTTGTAATTCACGGGCAGCCAACACAACTTGTTGATTGCGGTTTTCTTTTAGTTTAAAGCCTTCTGGAGGCTTAAGCTCAGGCGGAGCTTTGCTCCCTGCTGGTTTGGCAGTCGTTTCGGCAGGTGTCTGCTTTTGAGGCTTCTCTTCTTTTACTTCTTTTGTTCCCGCTGTCTCTTTACCTCCTCCAGCAGTTCCAGTCTCTCCTTCGGTGGAAGTTTCTCCAGCAGCTTGATCAATTCTTGCTTGTTCATCTATAGCCTCCTGTATCAGAATGTTAATTTCTTCGGTAGACAAATATCTATCAATAAGTCTCAGCACCTCATCATGTCGCAAGTTGGCCTGCTGAATAATCTGCTGACTCTGGAACGGCATGTTCTGGTTCGTGCGCAACAAATTACGGATGTACTCAGTTGCTTGGTACTCCCTATCTGAAGCGCCCACCGCATCTTCTCTCGCACTAATTTGAGCACCAAGATGAAGATTAGGGGGTAGGAATTCATTAAGCAAGCCATCGGCAACAATGTCGTCTAAGCTGGCACCACCAGTATTGCTGATCAGCTTCTTGTCTGCATCACTGTCCTTATCGCCAAACTCGGATAGCTCAGCCGGATCAAGACGGCCAGCCAAGATCCTGCGCAGGTTCGTACCGCTACGCTTTGCATGGAAGATCTGACTGCGGATCTCTTTCTCTTGTTCTTTAAGAGCTTTAATAGTTGCGCGGTCTTCTTCTTTAGTCTCTTGATCTATTGGAGCCTTAGCCTTCTGACCAGGAATATTCTCATACGCCACAGGGCCAGGTGGGGGCTCTAAGTCCTCCTCAACTGGAGGTACTTCTTCTTCAGTTTTGGCTTCTTGCTTAACAGCCTCAACCAATCCCTCTTGCTCCAAAATCTTACGCTTGGCAAGTTCATTGGCCAAAGGGTCTGGACTATAGACAGTGTTTTGAATCTCTTTGATACGCTTTTTCTTAGCCGTCTCTGCCGCCTTAATCTCATCAGCCTGACGCTTACGAGTGGCACCAAGCATTTCCTGATTGGTTGTGGCAGGACTTGCAAAGCCAGCCATCTTACTCATAGCAGTAGGCTTAGCAGGCGTGATCTCAGCCGGCGCCTCTTCAATAACCTGTGGTTGTTGCTCAGCAAACTGATCCAGCAGGCGCTGCTTCATAATCTGATTGGCAACAGGATCATTGCTGTAGACAGTATTATTGATCTCTTTGATCTGATCTTGGATCTGCTTTTGGCGAGCTTTCTCAGCCGCAGCCTGTTCACGTTGTTGCTGTTTAACGGCGGCTTGCTGATCGGCACGAACCTGACCCATCATCTGCAAGTTACCACCGGCAGGCGTAGCAAAGCCCTGCATAGAGCGAGCACGCTCCTGAGCATCAGCCATGCGTTGCTCTTCTGCCATCTGCTGCGCCAAGCGTCTTTGCTCATCGGCTTGGATCGCTTCTTCTCTCATCGCCAAAGCACGATTAGCATCCATCCCTTGCGGAGGTGCTGAAAAAATAGGCAATGGTAATGTTTCCATTGGGGTGGGTAAACCCTTAGATTCATCGATTGGTTGTGGTATCGCAGGCTTACCAGCTAAACCTCTAGCCGCAGCACCACCAAGACCGCCAATTGTTGCGGCACCAGCAAATGCTTCTTTGTATTCTCTATAAGCATCTTCCGTATCAAGCGGTAAGCCGGCCTGATAGCGCTCAGCCATCTGCTCCAAAACCTCGGTAGGAGCTTCAGCAATAACACCCAAAGTAGCACCAGTCGTAATTCGACCTGGCAACGATTGACCAGTACGCTTGGCCAACTCAGCTAACGCTTCACTGCCAAGAATCTTATTGGGGAACTTGCCCAATCCTGTAAGAAACTTATCAGCAAAGAAACCAATAGGAGCCGTGGCCGCAGCTACAGCCGCCGCTTTTCCTGGTGCTAACGTCTCACCGGTAGCGCCCTCTGTAGCTTGACGGCGCATGAACTGGCCAAACTGTTGGGTGCCATATGTACCAATACCAGCAAGCAAACCACCTAGTGGCGATGTGAATGGGGTTACAGCAGCCGCAGCGGCCAGTGGCACAGCCATGCTTGGGGCATTCGAAAGGATCTGCTCGGAGATATAAGACGGTAGCTTCTTCAGGACTTCAATAGCCCCGTCTTTGCCGTAAGTCTTTTCTAGCTCTTCGTAAGTGATGGCTTGAATAGGCTTTTGCTGTTGCTCTTGCGCACGAATGGCTGCGGCTTGGCGGCCTGCCTCTTCCTTCTGACCCAGAGCGGCTCGGCCACCCAACTCAATACCGGCCAAGCTTTCGGGGATCTGTTCTAAGCCAGTCTGTAAAGCCTGCTTGGAGCGCTCCATAAAACCTGGCGCTGGCTTCTTAAGAATGTCGGTTTCAATTGCATTGATGATGTCCTCTTGGGACATGCTGTCAGGAAAGTTAACCTGACCAACACCCGGCACATTGACAATAGGCATGGCAATCCTTAACGCAGTGTTTTTGTACTAGGATCATAAGTCAAAACGCCACTTGAACCACCTGTTTCCGCAACATCATAGCCAAGCTTTTTCATAAGCGACTGATAGCGACGACCTTGAGTGGTATTACCCATTAAAGTCTGGTTAATTAATTTCTGACGTTCAGCGGCAATTTCTGCTGCAGATTTACCAATAGACTCAAGCGCGGCCAACTTACCAGATGCATCAATAGATTTTCCAATCTGCGCTTCAATTCCGGCGGCAAGTTTCTCCATGCCCTCACGCTCAGATGCTTGTTGGCGGGCAGAGCTAACCTTAAGTGATTCGGCTTTTGACTCCTTCTTCTGCGCAAGATCGGCTGTATGCATCTTGTCATAAAGTTCCGCACGAGTAAGACCCAGCATGCCTTGCTGTAAAGCACGATCATCAGCAGATGCTTGTTTCTGTCCCGCCAAGTAAGCGGCAATACCTTGTCCTGCACCCTGACCAATGTTTGCACCGGCATAACGAGATGTACCGCCCATCATGCCAAGACCAGCTTGCAAGAGAGCCAAATATTTATTCTGCTCTTTGTCTTTAGCAAGCTCTCCTCTGCGGTCTTTAAGATACGCAGCATACTCACCAATGAAGTTACCCATTGGATCAACACTCGCAGGTGCTTCAGGTGCGGCAGGCTGTCCTTCTGGAACCGCCTCGGTAGACATTGGCTCCATGGGTGGACGATTCTTCAAACGCTGGATCTCTTGCTGAACATCAGCAGGAGACATGGCAGGAGCTACTGGCTTTCCACCTTGAGGAGCGGTGCCAAGCGTCATAGGCATCTTACGGCGCCTCTCCAACTCAGCATCTTCACCTTCATTCAGATCGCCAGAACGTAGCAAGGCAGGCAAGCCAACACCCATGCCACCAATACCAGGACGTAACTTACTTGCACCTTGCTTTAGATATTCCATGAAAGATAATGGCTTAGCCGCCTCTGCTGCCGCCGCTGGTGCCGCAGGTGGCACCTTAGAGAATGCATCACGCGCCTGCTCCATACGCAACTTGCGGCGCATAAAGTCAGCAACCTCTTCCTTGGACATATTAAAGATGTCAGCAATACCGCCACCATCAAAGTGAACCTCACCACCACCAGCCATGTCAGCAGAGTACTTCTGCGTCTCACGTGGCAACTTAGCCGGATCAGCTCCAGCCATCAGCCATTTGTCAGTATTACCAGGACCCCAGTTGTAAGCAATAGCCGCCAACTTGGTGTCACCATACTTGTTCATCATCTTTCCAAAGTACTCACGACCCACGCGGGCTAAGTCATCAGCATCACCTTCTTTGGCAGGACGAATTCCATAGCCAGGATCACGAGCCGTTCCAGGCATGACCTGCATCTCACCCTGAGCACCCTTAGGAGAAGTCAACAAGTTACCTTGTTTGTCAAAGCGGCGACCGCCACTCTCTTTCATCATGATCTTGTTAATCAGATCACCATCTGGAGTACCCTCTTTGGTAAGCTGGGTAATGCCTTCGCTACGGGTCTGCTTGGGTTGATCGCCAACCTTAGAAGAAACCTCACGCTTGGTTTGCATTGCTTTAGAAATGCCAACTGGCAAAGCACCAAGACCTGCCATCTCTTCGTATTCACTATTAGAAGCAAGACGGCGGCGCAACATATCAAACAATTGCTGCTCATCTTTGCTCATGTCAAGGCCATCATCCTCTTCTTCTTCATCGGCATAGCCACCATCGGCAAAAGCAACAATGCCGCCGGGCGCATAAGACTCTTCAGGAAGGTTGGAAGGCAAGCCTTGTAAGCCAGTGGCCATCTCAGCCTGATCTAAGACTTCTTGGGCAATAGGCGGCTGCCCTTGTTGCATGCCACCCATCAAGGCTTTGCTCTTTTGCAGCTCCTGCGTCTTCTGCTGAATAAGAGGGATGCCGATGTAAGCGGGAACAGTACCATTCTGCACGCCGGCAGTCAGCATATCAATTGAATATGCGTTTGGATTAGCAATAATTTTCTGTGCAATACCGTTCATTTTGCCCCCGCAGTCAAAGCGTTACGCAAACCAAGGGAGTCAATGCCTCGGCCTTTTTGCTCTTTAATAGCTCCACCTTTTTTCTTCATCAACCCGTAAGCACCGGCGGCGGCAGTACCCAGACCTGCAATCTGTGAAGTCATACTAGGCGCAGCTTGGTACTGAGTAGTAGTCATACCAGGCACAGCGTAACCACGCAACAAAGCGTTGTACTGGTTGTAAGCCTGCATAGGAGCCTGCTGCTGGTTGGCGTAGTTCTGGATAGCCTGATTGATGATCTGCTGTTCCTGAGCCTGTTGCTGGCCACCAACTTGTTGTTGCAATCCAAGGATGCCTTGCTGTGCAGCTAACTGCTGATTACCAATATTGGCCAAACCAGCACCAGCTTGACCTGCCATGCCATAACCCTGTTGGGCTGTATTTAAACCTTGAAGGCCAAGGCCGGCGCCATATTGCATATTCTGCAAGGCACCTTGATACGCGGCCTGCTGTCCTTGTAACTGGTTGTTGTTCATCAAAGACTGTAGAGAACGATTGGCTTCAGCATTTTCAAGAGCTTGACGGCTACCACCAAAAGCACCGGACTTAGTTGCTTGTGCTTGTCGTTGTGTTCTAGCTATGTCAGCTTGACGTTGTGCAGCTTGATTCTGCACATCAACTACATTCTGCATGTAAGGCGACATAAAAGCACCAACGGCATTGCTTGCATCGTATGTGCCGGTGGTAGGGTTGTAGACGTTACTTGTAGCGCCTAAGTAATCTCTGCCCATACCCTGTGCTTGCTGCGCAGTTCCAAGAGCGCCCATACCGCCCATTCCAGTTAAACCAGTTGCTTGGTTGTACTGACCAGGCATCTGCAAGTTAGCAGCGTTGTACTGAACTTGTTGTTGCAACGGACTGAAGCCGGCTACATAATTTCTTGGATCAGTGCTATACGGTTTGAACGCATCAGTTTTAACGCCCGTAACATTCTTTACCGGTTGGCCAGCTTCATTAAGCATGGGCTTACCAGTATCTGGATCCATCGCGGCTTTTGTATTAAACAGCTCTTCCATGGAGCCAGCAAGCACAGTCTCTACTTGAGGACGAAGCCAGTCAGGAATGTTAGATGTGTTGGTCGTTGAGGATGTTGGGCCACCACCACCGCCGCCATAGATTATGCGACCGCCTTCTTTTCGGGTTACGGAATCACCAAGGGGCTCACCCATGGCATAGAGTTGTCTGCGTGAATAGCTCATATTAGTACCTCAACAAGGGTATTTCTGGGTTCAAAGTTATAGCGTTTCCAGAGGCGAACGATTGCATCACGTCCATACCCCTGTATTTTCGTTGCACCGCGCAGTTTTAACAAGGCTTTAAACTGGTCAAAAGTATCTTGACTAGAAATAAGTTTACCGCCAATAGCCGTCACAAATGCTACCCGATGCATGGGGTAGTTGATAAACGAGATTGTAGTAGCGCCCTGTATTTCGCCCTCTTCGCTTACTGCTACAACAAGCAGCCAAGCGCCATTAGTAAGAAAGCTTTGAATGTGATCAGCCGTGTAGTCATGGGCCCAATCAGGGAAGTCACCACCTTTTGTCATGGCTTCTTCAATGAACGGCTTTACCATAGGCCAAACTTGCTGGACATAATTAGTTTCAACATGGCGAATTTTTAAGCTCATTTAGGCAGTTTCTTAATTAGGTCAAAAATACCGTTAGACATGGCAAGTTGTTTTTGCTGCACTGTTTGCGGTGCTTGCGCCTTTTGTGGCTGCTGTACATCGGTAAAGCTAAACGGAGTTTGTATAGGTGGATTTTTACCGTACACACTAAAAGGTGTATTTAGTCCTGTTGTGCGTCCGTAGTACGCATTCTCCAAATCTGTTGGTGTTAATCCAACCGCACGCATTTCTCTTAGCACTGCATTCATATCCGCGCCTTTTGGCGAACCATCAGGATATGTTTGCGCCATTTGCCTATCAGCCATGTCACGCAAGTTTTGATTAAGTGCATCAATACCTTGGCGACTTGAAGCATAGTTGTAACCGGCAGATGTAGGAACATCTTGTCCGTAATTACTTACATTGAACATTGTCAATGGGTTAGCGTAGTTCTGATACTGCGAACGATATATACCTGTCCTAGGAACTGGCGTGCTTGTAGGCGGCGGCGTGCTTGTAGGGGGCGGTGTACGCCGTATAGTAATCGTAGGACGTGGAGTAAACGTAGGAGGATCAGTCCACCATGTTGGCGGCTCTTCCGTAGGTGGCTCCGTTGGGGGTTCTTCGGTTGGAGGATCAGTTGGCGGCTCTTCAGACCACGTATCGGTTGGCGGGTCAGTTGGAGGTTCTCCAGTCCTTGTTTCAGTTTCAGTTTCAGTCTCAGTCTCAGTTTCAGTTTCAGTTTCGGTACTAGTGTCAGTTGGATCAGTCCAAGGCGGGTCAGTAAATGGAGTAAAACTAAATGTATCAGTTACTACATCTGTTTGTGTTGGACGTTCAGCAGTTATGATAATTTCAGAAACAAATTCAGATTCAGTTTCGGTTTCCCAGTCAGTTATCAGAATGTTCTGAGTACTAATTAAATTGGTACCCCAATCAACAGGCGTTGCTGATGGACGCTCTCCAGTAATAATTATTTCAGAAATATCATCAGTATTGCCTTCAGTCGTCCAATCTGTTATTAGGATGTTCTCAGTGCTTACTAAATCGTTGCCCCAGTCAAAAGTAACTTCTGGAGGGCGGTCTGTCGTAATAATAATTTCAGGTATGTTGTCGTCATCACCACCCCGCCAGTCGCCCCCCGGGTCATCGCCCCAGCCGCCGCCACCCTCTAATGAAATAGATGAAAAATCATCGTCACCCATTTCAAACTGAGGCAATCCTGTAATGGGATTAATTGTTCCTGATCCACCCATGCGTTTAAGCATGCGTGCTTCTTGCGGATTAATGTGAGCAAGTATGGTATCGCCATTTTGCCCAAACCTAGCTAAGTCTCTTATCTCGCCTTTATCAAACCCAGTGATGCGGCCACCAGTGCCGTACCTAACTACAGGTTCGCCAGAGCCTAAATTGGTTTCGTCCTGACTCTCAAGGGTTTGCCCGAATGCTATCCCGCCATTTGCCATGCTATTCTCCTTATGCGGGTAAATACTTACGTGGCTGGATTTGTCGGCCTTGCTTTGAATTGCCAGTACGGGCATTGCGTACTTTGTTCATCATGGAATAAAGCTGCTTAGCACCCGCATCAGTCGAGCCATTACCCAAATGAGAAACAACATCGGCTGGCTCAACGAATTCTCCATCAGCTAAACGTGCCGGTTGCTTACCACCAATGGTAGCGGGAATGTCGTCAGACATGCCATCGCCAGGACCTTTAAGCATGCGGCCACCATCAGAGTAGCTACCCAAACCTGCAATACCGCCGCCGCTTGCGTAGCTGTATGGCTGATATGCGCCAGGATCAAATCTATATTGGCTAAGCGCTCCGCTGTACGGCTTCTTTTTAGGCATGCCGCCACGCAACTGATCGGACACCATACCAATACCAGCAATTCCAGCACCGCCAGCAAGAAGTTGTTGCTTAGGAGTCAAGCTATTAAACCACTCCTTGGCACTACCCATCATGCTTGGACTACCTTTTGCTGCTGCTTGAGACATAGCACCAGACGGCGCGCTAAGACCCATTTGACTTGTAGCTGGGCCACCAGCCACCTCAAATCCAGGCATTGTTCCAGCTTTAGCTAATCCGGAAATACCAGTAGACGCAGAAGGTGCCGCTGAAGAAATAGAGTAATCCACTGGACCCATGTACCCAGGAATCGTGCTAGCACTAAGACCAGGCGTTGCAGAACCAGCAGTAGCCGCTAAACTTTGAGTACCCGCAGAAGTGGCCGCAGGGGCCGCTCCAGGCATGGCGCCACTAGACGCAGAGCCGGCACTACCAAACATGGCGCCGCCGGCACCACCCATCAGGCCGCCAATTAAAGCGCCCTGTAATGGGTCTTTGCCTTGTAAAATTGACGAACCACCACCCACAGCAGCGCCGGTCATCATGGCCTCTAACAGAGCCGCCTCGCCAACACCCCCACCAATGTAGAGATTACGTGTGCCATCACGTCTGTAGCCGTTGAATTTATTGGGGATAAGCATGGGTAAGGTGCTCCTTGAATTATGTGGATATTATCATGTTGGTAACGCAGACACAAATGAAAGTGTAGCAATGGCTGATGGGACTGCTGGTCGCGTGGGGCTTGCACTAGCGGGGTATTGCTCAATAGAAACACCCGTGTCAGTCGTTCTCCACACTATCTCAACATAGTCAGTCGCATTTAAACTTACAAAATAATTAAGCGCTGCAATAATGTGATAGGGATCACCAACGGATTTTCTTGGGGCCAAACCAAAACGGCTGTTTGAGTTGGCCACGTTTGTGTTATTGACTCGAAACCAAATGTCCACATCTTGAGTGGCGTTTGTAGTGTTTGTCAGTTGAATAGAAAACTGCAAGTTGTAAAGTCCGGCATTGGCTACAGTAATTCTGCTATTGCTAGCTACAGTTACACCATTTGAAAAATCTGTGGTGTTAAATGTGACTGGGTAGGCAACAGTTGTGCTGACAGCCACTTGGTCTGTGGAATCTTGAAATGCTCCGTAAGGTAAGCGTATTCCAGCGCCACCAGTAGATGTGACCAACTGAGCCAACAAGTTATCCAGCCGATTGAAGTACAAACGCAAAACGTTATTTAGCTGATCAATATACTGCTGGCTATATTCCCTTGTTGCCAATGGCAAACTAGGAGCCGCAATCCTGCTAAGCTCTGTTTCGGATGTAATGATGTAGCTCATCGTCTACCGTCCGGCCTAATATCAATACGAGTTGCACCAAGTTGCCATTGAGTTCCAAGTTGGTTAGAGCCTACTTTTAAAATCATTTGACGGCCACGCACGCGGGTATAGACCTGACCCGTAAAACCTTCAGTAATTGTGTATGAAGCACCAGTTAATTTATCCACATTAGCTGCTACAGGCGTACCTGTTCCTGAACCCGAGTTGACCATAGGGTACAAAGTCATCGTAAGTTGTGGTGTTGGGCTTGCGTCAGAACCTGAGAAAGTCAAGTCTGGCAACATACGCCAGATAAAACCAAAGTTGTTACCGTCACCAATATCGAACTCAGACGAAGAAATATAAGCATCAATTGCAACTGGCGTACCTGTTCCGTTGTCATCGTTACCGTATTCTTGATTAACAATATTACCTGTTGTAGCTGTTAATGGGTTTGCAGCAATAGGGTAATCCCTTAGACCAGAATCTAGCCAAGCCGTGCGATTCATTGTGCCGTAGTACCAAGTATTTTCAAGGTAGTTGTACACCACATACTTATCAATCGCTGTGGCATTTGCAGAGCAATAGAAGAACCAGACTTCATTGAAGCCTTCATTGGTACTGGCAAAACATTGCTGGTTTTGCCCCAAGTTAATGTCTTGATAAACATATTTACGCAGGTCGCAGTTCAACGTGTTAACTCGGCCATCGTAGGAATAGAACTTATCTGTTCCCATCCAGTACACCACGCCAGAAGCCTGTGCAATAGAGTTTTGGCTCAAAATAGAAATGTTGTCACCCAAGAGTTGGACACCCCAGACGTATGGGGGTCCAAGGTATTGCAAGGAATATAGCGTGGAGTCAGTCCAAACTACAATCTCCTGACGGGTCTGGATGGCCGTAATGATTTCTGAGCCGTGTGATAAGCGCACACTACCCGCTTGGTTAGTAGCAGAAGGCGTCCAATCAACAACAGATTCTTGGTCAGACCAACGAATTAACATTGGGTCTTGCGTAGTAGGTGTATCAGAATTTTGATCGTTTGTACCAAAAGCAAACACAAAGCGACTCACATCAGACACATACAGGAAGTTCTGCATTAATGGCACATCAGAAGCCCCGTACATAGACGTAACGGGAATGGCATTAGGTAGGATATAGTGAGTACCTGACTGAGTTCCAGAGGTATTAATAGCCGAGCCGCCAGCAGTTAAAGACAGGTTAAATGATGTTCCACCAGTGCCTTTAACGTAGTACGTAGTTCCCGTAATCAAGCCTGTAGGAAGTGCGGATGGATAACCCGTGTTTGTTAATTTTACTGGGGTGTTTTCCATCAAACTAATGGAAGAAGTTACCACCGCAGGCGTAGCAATAGTTACTGTAAATGTAGCTGGCGACAAGCCAAAAGCAGCGTTCCAATAATAAAGCGGGCTACCACGGTATCCAAGAATCAAATCTTGGCCAAAGTTATTCTGGTTCCACAGGCGCAAACCTGATGTAGATGTAGCACCATAACCCCAAGTACCAGCACCCCAAGCACCCGCACCCCAGCCAGTTAGCGGGACTTCTGCGGATAAACCAGTGTTAATTTGATACACGGCACGAACCGTTGTACCTCCGCCCGTTGCGCCAGATGTGGCAGCAGATGAGGCTGTGATGTTGTATGAATCAGAATCAATTACAGTAAGCTGATATTCATTATTAAGATTTAGCCCACCCACTGTGGCCACGTTGCTAAATGTTACAAAGTCTCCAGTTACTGCCCCATGAGCTACATCAACGACTAAAACCGTTGTACTTGTATTGGTGGTGGTAAATGGATTGCTTAATACTGCAGCATCACGGATTGGCGTAATGTCGTAATAGTTACCGCCGTTTTCCAGATAAAACTTTAGATTTGTACCTACACCAAGCAGGTTAAGGTTGGCTAGCGTAATCCAGTTCCACAAAGAACGGCAGGTTCCCAAAAAACTAGAGATTGAAATGCGCGCCCAGCCACCAATCTTTTCAGGTGTGCCTTGACGAAAACGTACCTTATCGGATTGATACCAGCCACCCTCATTGGTATAACGAGTATTTTCACGGTTGACGCCCGGCTTAAACAGAACTTTTTGTAATGGCATCGGTTAATCCAACAAAGCGCACTCAGCCGTGCGGCGTTTTAACAAGCCTGGCAGTACCTTACCGCCACCCTTAGTCCAGAGCATCAGTTGTTCTTTTGCCCCTTCCCAATCATTGGCATTGATTTTCCTCTTTAACGTGGAAGTCTGCAAGCGTCCTGTGCCCAAGTTATAACAAAAATCCACAATGGCATTGCACTTACGAACGTCAGTAATCAGGCCGGGGCAGTTACGCAGAACACCGGGTAAATACGTATGCTCAAGCTCAATCATTAAAAGCGCCCTTGCCGTGGGTTCATCCATTGGGGCATCTTCTAAAGTTACCTTGCGCTTGTCTGCGTAGTAGGTAGAACCATAGCCGATGGTAGCCACGCCCGCCGGACATAAATACGGCTTGGCGCGGTAGCCCTCAAACTGACGGCACAGAGCAGCGGCTAACTCTAGGTTCATATGCCGCGCTGTTTGAGAGTTCTATCGAGGAACCAATAGTTAATAGTCCCAGACAACAGGGCCGAGAAGTCAGGTGTCATCATGGTTTTAAACACTTCTACGGCTGGCGCTCCGGCAAGCCATGCGTTCCATGCAAACCAAACATGAATGAACGACCAGACAAACAGCACCCAATACGTTACTACTGGGCGTACAGAAGCTGACAGACTAGCCACCCAGCCGCCTGCGGCTTTGACCATCTCAGCTTGCTGGGTGATGGCGTTGTTAAAGGCGTCCATCACTCCAACGTCCATTGCAGCTTCCCGTTGAGCGCCAATCTCAGCCAGCTTTTGCTGACCACGAAGCGTCTCAAGTTCACACTGGCGGGCAAACATAGCAAGCTCATGCTGGCGCTCATTCTTTTTGTCAAAGAACTTTAAGACTTCAGGAGCCATGCGGAACAAGCCGCCAAACACTGAACCCAGAATACCGCCACTTAATATGTCTAACATTTGTGATCCTTTTTCTCTTCATTTTGCATCAGTTTGATACCAGACAGGAACCCAATCATGCCGCCGATAAGAGTAGAAAAAGCGGGTGAAATCATCTTGAATATCTCTGCGTTGTCCACTTCTTTGGCCCAAAGGCCAAGCATAAAGCTGATTACCATAGCCAAAACAGAGATGCACAGGGTGGTGCTTACCATCAGCGTGACCCACAAGGTCAGCTTGTCTTTGGTGTCCATTGACACTCTCTTCACTGGTCTGGGTATCGGCTTTCTGGTCATACATAAATATCCAGCTTACGGTTAGTAAAAATCTCAAGGCTAAGTTGGTTGCGTTCCGCCTTCTTTACGTACAACTCAAACTCAAGATCGTCAATTTTGTCTTTCACTTTTTTCATCTTCAAAGCCTGCGCGTATTCTTCTTCAAGCCGCTGCGCCCTGCGTTCAAGCGCATCTGTCTTAGTTGGGTCGCCTCCCGGCTGAACCATTGGATACCACTTGTGTATGGGCGGAATCATTTCTTTTCACGTTCAAGTGCATCTTTATATCCATGAACAACTTTGTTACGTAGCCATGTGGAATCTGCTGTACCTGCCCACTCTGCTAAATTGTTCCAGATCACCATGTATTCTGTTGACTTGCAATGGCTGGCATTCTGATCGAGCCACGCCATCATTTCTCTGTGCCGTATGGTTGGATCGTGAACGGTGTAGGCTATTCCATAAAACTCGCGCACATGACAGCCACTCTTGGCTACGGCTCCAACTAGCCCCAACAGCAACAGTAGCAGGAGGAGCCAGCGCATACATTGGTTAGCTCCACTTGATGATTACGATGCCAGAGCCGCCATTAGAGCCTTTATTTCCACCGCCAGAACCTGCAGGGGCTCCGCCTCCGCCCCCACCTCCGCCAGTGTTAGCTTGACCTGCGGTACTTGTACCTTTGAAACCGGGGCTTCCAACACCGGAATCACCATTTCCACCACCGCCAGAACCGCCAGTAGATGGGCTTCCATCGGAACGAGCGCCACCACCACCGCCACCTGCGTAAGTTGTAGAAGTTCCAGTGATAGATGAGGCTGTACCAGCGCCTCCGTTACCACCAGATTGACCCGAACCAGCCGTGCCTGCGGCGCTTGCGCCGCCTCCACCACCACCACCTCGGTTGCCCCCTGCGCCACCAGCATTACCTTGCCCTGATGGAGAAGCCGTGCCACCAGCATTTCCAGCACCATTTGATCCACCGCCAGAACCGCCACTTGCGGGTGGGTATGTATTTGCACCGCCAGTACCGCCAGAACCTCCGGCTCCGCCTCCTGTTGAGGTAATAGAACTAAAAACAGAGTTACTACCACTTGTAGCCGCAACAAAGCCAATATCGCTTGGGTTAGCCCCAAAACCACCAGCACCAACCGTTACTGTATATGTTGTACCCGCAGTTACTGAAAATCCTGTAGCTGTAAGGAAACCACCCGCACCACCACCACCAGAAGTGAAATCCGTTGTAGTTGAAGAGTTTGCACCACCGCCGCCACCACCAGCAACGACTAAGTATTGAACCTGAGTTGCACCAGCAGGGGCTGTCCATGTGTTAGACGAAAAAAATACGATTGTGTTTGCACTTGTAATAAAGTCAGTTGGCGTTGTTGGAGCCAATGTGCCTGAAGATGTAAACGTATGAACGACATTACCAGCGGCATAGGTTACTGTGCCACCAGTGAAATATTGAATTGAGCCGGGGTAGCGAAGAATGACAATTCCTGAACCGCCTGCGCCTGAGTTTGATGCTGTGGCTGAACCGCTTCCACCACCACCACCAGTGTTTGCAGTTCCAGCAGTACCGGGGTTTGCGGCAGAACCCCCACCGCCTACACCGCCCGCTCCGCCACCACTACCTACGCCAGCACCTCCTCCACCGCCACCATAGGTAGTTACAGTGCCAGAAATTGCACTTGCAATGCCAGCCCCACCATTGCCGCCAATATTAGTATATGGATTTACTAATCCAACTGTTCCTGCTCCACCACCACCACTACCTGCACTACTTCCGTTTCCAGTATTGTTACCTCCAGCATTACCTTGACCAGAAGTGCCTGCGCCGCCTGATGTACCATCATCACCACCACCACCGCCAGAACCGCCGGGGCCACCATCAGTGTTATAAGCGCCGCCATAACCACCACCCAAAGCAACAATACGGCCTGTGTATGCACCTGATGTTGTTGAATCAAAAACTGAATTAAACCCAACAGTTCCGTTTACGTTAGACCCGCCAGAAGCCGCCGCACCGCCACCACCAACAGTAACAAAGTAAGAAGTTCCAGATGTAATACCCGCATAACCAGCAAGTACGCCACCCGCTCCACCACCACCGCCGTGCCAGCGTGATCCGCCACTTCCACCACCAGCAACAATCAAATACTCAACAACAGACGGAGGAACGCCCGTCCAATTCAGGTTTTTGACCGCCTGACTGACTTGACTCAGTGTCCACATTCCGCTGTATTGAGGCATCTCTTGCTCCGATTAAACTGTTGGTGCTACAAACTCAACCCAAGAAGTTGTGGGTTCATCCCATGTAAACATCTTACCTTCTATAACGGGCATAGCTGTAGGTGCGCCCCACTGACAAGTGTTTTCGTTCAACAACCAAGACGCATAGGGCTTGGGAGGAATAAATGCATCACGAACTGAATCGTAGCTATAGCCCAAACCTGCGTAGTTAAAACGGAGAGGTCTGCCCTCTGGATGCTGTCCACCCTGTGTACGATATGAGGTTTGCACCCACTCGCTAGGATCGCCCCAGTGTCCCAAAGCTAAGGTTTCTGCATCAATCACAATTACTTGATCTACGATGCCGTTAGTTATATGTGCGTAGTGCGCCATTTTCAGTCCTTTCGGTGATTAAAGAATATTTCCATTCCGCCATTGTTTTGGCGTTTTTACTGGAGTTGCAAAATAAACATAATGGTTGCAGATTTCCGATGCTGTGTCTACCACCACGAGCAACAGGAATGATATGGTCAATTGTTACATTCTCCATAGTGCCGCAGTGAGCGCATGGTGATGCGTACAAACGGATCAATTCTTTTTCAGTTACCTGAAAGATGCCATTGCCACGCAACTTTGCCCTGCGTTTGTGCGACTTCTCTGCCATCTTGGGCAAATGATTAAGCCGATGCTTTTCTAGTATTGCTTTGATCGCCTCTGGGTTTGCTAAACGCCATGCTTTTTTGACAGCCAAATGATGCTCAATGTTTTTAGAATACTGCCGTCTACCAGCTTCACGGACTTTCTCAGGGTTATTCTTACGCCACTTCTTTAAGTGTTCGTACTGTTCCGCCTGATGTGCTTTTTGGTAAGCCGCCCGTTTCACTTTGACAGTCGCTTTGTTGTCAATGTAATACTGTTTTCTTTGCGTTAATTGGCACTGTTTACACGAAGACGCATACCTATCCCTGTCCTTGTAGAACAAGTCCACTGATTTCTCAGTTTGGCATTTGGTACAGGTCTTAGTGTTCATTAGAAAATGATTGAACCTGAAGATGTGAATGTGTAAATCTGATAGCCGTCAGAATAAC
>Ga0114981_10000052_pt1 | contig 60079 bp, 57 predicted proteins | sample S_140806_MF_Meta_FD_87028 | JGI IMG/M metagenome (GOLD analysis project Ga0114981, IMG submission 87028) | Freshwater microbial communities from Lake Simoncouche, Canada to study carbon cycling - S_140806_MF_MetaG | ecosystem: Environmental > Aquatic > Freshwater > Lake | place: Lake...
AATTATACCTGCTATTCAAACAGAGGCCTCTATAATAACAACAATGAAAGAACTCATGACGGCATGGGGAAAAACACCTGTTATCGCAAAAGATACCCCTGGTTTTATTGTAAATCGAGTAGCACGCCCCTATTATGGAGAAGCAATAAGAATGTATGAAGAAGGCATAGCCGATATGGCCACAATCGATTGGGCACTTACACAAATAGGTGGATTTAAAATGGGCCCCTTTGCATTGATGGATTATATAGGACATGACGTGAATTATGTAGTAACAGCAACTGTTTTTGAATCTTTTTATTACGACCCTCGCTATAAACCTTCCTTCTCTCAAAAACGCTTATTAGAAGCCGGTTGGTTGGGCAGAAAAACGGGAAGAGGATTTTATAATTACGCCCAAGGGGAATCAATACCTGCGGCAAATGAAGATGCAGTACTTGGCAAACAAATAGTAGAACGCGTTTTGGCTATGCTGATCAATGAAGCCCTAGAGGCCTTACATTTAAATATTGCTAGCGCGGCAGATTTAGAAACCGCTATGACTAAAGGCGTCAATTACCCAAAAGGCTTATTGGCTTGGTGTGAAGAATGGGGTAAAGAAAAGGTGCTTGCAGTGCTCGACAATTTATACAACAACTATCACGAAGATCGATATAGAGCTTGTGTACTGCTTAGAAAATAAGCTTATAAAATCGATAAAGCCTCTGCACTTCTAGCTATCCAGGCTTTTGTAACCAGTTCAATAATAGGGCGCTCTAATAAAATGGGATATTGCACAATAGCCTTAACCCAATCTTGCTCCTTATATGATTTGGTATCACCTAAGGTTTTAAAACAAGGCTCTTTGGTTCTAATTATAGCAGCAGCTGTTTGCTGTAATTTTTTTAGTAATGCGACGAGTTCTTGCTGAGTTAGGGGTTGCTCTAAATAATAGCGGATAGCTACTTGGTAGCCCTTTTCTTGAAGGGCCTGCAAGGCGGCTCTGCTCTTGCCACAGCGATTATTATGATATAGGGTAGCTGTTTTCATTATTTAATTTCTTGACATAGTTCCACTAATACCCCATGTGCCGATTTGGGATGTAAAAAACAAACTAGTTTATTATCAGCACCTTTTTTGGGTACATCATTTAAAACTTGATAGCCCAATGCAGAAAGGCGTTTCATTTCAGCTATAATATCTTCTACCTCAAAAGCGATATGATGAATACCTTCTCCCTTTTTAAGAATAAATTTAGCAATGGGGCTTTCTTCATGCATGGCTTCTAATAATTCTATTTTAGAATCAGCTAGCTGAAAGAAAGCAGTTTCCACCCCTTCTGAAGCTACTTGTTCTTTCTTATAACAAGGCGTTTGTAGGAGTTGCTCATACGTTTTTATAGCCAGCTCCATATCTGCAACAGCAATACCTATATGCTCTATTTTCATAATCCGCTATTTATTCCTGCAAAATACATTGTTTTGGTGCAAAATAAGCCCCGATCTGCAAAATAAGCTTAATCAATTTTACCAATAGCGTTATAAAGAAAGTGTAAGCGCTTAAATTCTTTATTACATAGGTTTTGATGTACTTTTGTAGTAGTTAAATCGGATTAGAACGAACTTATATTATGGAATTAAAACTACCTATTTATTTAGATAATAATGCTACCACACCAATGGATCCGCGTGTGTTAGAAACCATGCTTCCTTATTTTACCGATAATTTTGGTAACGCGGCAAGTCGTAATCACCCATTTGGATGGGCTGCAGAAGAAGCGGTAGACTATGCTCGTGAGCAAGTTGCCAATTTAATTGGAGCAGATCCTAAAGAAATTATTTTTACTTCAGGTGCTACGGAAGCCGACAACTTAGGTATCAAAGGTATTTTTGAAATGTATGCCAGCAAAGGAAATCATATTATTACTTGCACTACCGAGCATAAAGCAGTTTTAGATACCTGTAAACATCTTGAAAAATTAGGTGCGCAAGTTACCTATTTAGAGGTATTACCGGATGGCATGATCGATTTGGCTGCTTTAGAAAACGCTATTACCGACAAGACTATTTTAATTGCCATCATGTATGGTAATAATGAAATTGGTGTAGTACAACCCGTAAAAGAAATTAGTGCTATAGCACGCAAACATAATGTACTATTTTTCACAGACGGCACGCAAGCTGTTGGTAAAATACCTGTTGATGTTATTGCTGACGGTATTGACTTAATGGCTTTTACCGCTCATAAAATGTATGGCCCTAAAGGTATTGGTGCGTTATATGTGAGAAGAAAAAACCCACGTGTAAAAGTAACCGCTCAAATGGATGGCGGTGGCCATGAGCGTAGCATGCGTAGCGGTACACTAAACGTACCTGGTATTGTTGGTTTTGGTAAAGCAGCAGAAATATGTAAAAACGAAATGGCTGCAGAAAGTGCACGACTTCGTATCCTTAGAGATAAATTAGAAAATGGCCTTTTACAATTAGAAGAGTCGTATTTAAATGGACACAAAGAAAATCGTTTGCCACACACCACCAATATTTCTTTTAAATATGTAGAAGGTGAAGGTTTGCTAATGGGCTTTAATAAAAATATTGCCTTATCAAGCGGCTCAGCATGTACCTCTGCATCATTAGAACCTTCTTATGTTTTAAAAGCATTGGGGTTAGGTGATGACTTAGCACACAGCTCCTTACGATTTGGTTTGGGTAGATTTACTACCGAAGAGCAAATTGATTATACAATAAAAGCTATTTCAGATACGGTAAATAAATTAAGAGAGATGTCGCCATTATGGGAAATGTTTAAAGAAGGCATTGACCTTAATAGCATTGAATGGGCGCATCATTAAACAAACAATAAAAACAAAAAATTATGGCATACTCAGAAAAAGTAATCGATCATTACAGCAACCCTAAAAATGTTGGCACACTTGATAAAAGCAAAAACAACGTAGGTACTGGCCTAGTTGGTGCACCAGAATGTGGAGATGTTATGCGCCTTCAAATAGAAGTAAACGAAGAAGGTGTTATTAGCGATGCAAAATTTAAAACATTTGGATGTGGCTCCGCAATTGCTTCTTCTTCTTTGGCTACCGAATGGTTGAAAGGAAAATCAATTGATGAGGCTATCGCTATCGACAATATGGATATTGTGGAAGAATTGAACTTGCCTCCTGTTAAAATTCACTGTTCGGTTTTAGCAGAAGATGCTATCAAAGCTGCTATTAATGATTATAGAGTAAAGAACGGCTTACCCGCTTTAGAAGAAGCTAAACATTAAAAGCCAAGCAATTATTAAGCATGATTTTTATAAGTGATAAAGCAATTGAAAAAGTAAAACAACTCCGATCAGAATCGAGCATTGGAGAGGATTACTTTTTGCGTGTAGGCGTAGTTGGTGGCGGTTGCTCAGGCTTGTCGTACAAACTCGATTTTGACAATGAATTGCAACCTAAAGATCAATTATTTGAAGATAAAGGCGTTAAATTAGTTACAGATTTGAAAAGCTTTTTATATTTGTGCGATACTACGCTCGATTTCTCTGATGGACTTAATGGTAAAGGTTTCCATTTTATCAATCCAAATGCAAGTAGAAGTTGTGGTTGTGGAGAGAGCTTTAGCGTTTAAAAATAACTATTAAATAGAAGTACTATGTTACAAACAGGAAATACGATTGTAAGTATTTATACAGAAATGACGCCCAACCCGGAGACCATGAAATTTGTTGCCAACAAATTATTATACCCAGGTAAGAGTATAGATTTTGCTGATGAAACAAGTGCTGCACCTTCGCCATTGGCAAAGGAACTATTTGCCTTCCCCTTTATAAAAAGTGTATTTATAGCAAGTAATTTTGTAACGCTTACCAAAACAACTGATACACAATGGGATGAAGTGATACCAACTATTCGTCAATTTCTAAAAGAATATTTAGAGGCTGGTAAAACCATAATCAATGAAGAAGAAATAGTGCTACAAGCAGGCAACAACTCGGTAAGTGATGGCGACACAGATGTTGTTGTTCGCATTAAAGAATTATTAGAAAATTATGTAAAACCAGCTGTAGAAATGGATGGTGGCGCTATCAGTTTTATTAGTTTTGAAAATGGTACGGTTACCCTTTCGATGCAAGGCTCCTGCTCTGGCTGCCCTTCTTCTACCGTTACTTTAAAAGCAGGTATCGAAGGTATGATGAAACGTATGATACCCGAAGTAAAAGAAGTAGTTGCCGAATCGGCATAATAACATAAAAAATATATTAAAAAGCAGTCTTAGGGCTGCTTTTTTTATTAAATATAGCTGCTTATTTGTATTATTGTAGTACTGTAAACTTAATGCATATGAATATTCAAAACAATTATGTCTGCATAATGGCAGGAGGAATTGGAAGTAGATTTTGGCCGGAAAGTAGAATGAGCTATCCAAAACAATTTATAGATATTCTAGGCACCGGAAAATCGTTGATACAATGGACCTATTTACGGTTTTTAGACATCTGCCCTAAAGAGAACATTTATTTTATTACGAACCAACAGTATATAAAAACATTGCAAGATCAAATACCTGAAGTGGCCGCTGAAAACATTATCAGTGAACCTTCTCGTAAAAATACCGCTCCTTGTGCTGCCTACTTTGCGCATCGTATTTATGAAAAAAATCCGAATGCCAATATTATCATGTCTCCGGCAGATCATTTGATCATGGATGAAAAAGGCTTTACAGCTACGGCACTTAATGCATTAGAATTTGTTTCTAAAAATGATGCTTTGCTTACCCTTGGTATCAAACCTACCCGACCAGATACGGGTTATGGATATATACAATACGATATTGAAGATCAAATTGATACCGTATTTAGAGTACGCACCTTCAGCGAAAAGCCTTCCTTAGAATTAGCGAGAACCTTTTTAAAAAGTGGCGATTTTTTATGGAATGCAGGTATTTTCATTTGGAATGTAAACACCATTAAAACGGCTTTAGAAAAATACCTTCCAGAATTAAATGATGTATTTGTTCAAGCAAAAGAAGTATACAACACCCCTAAAGAATCTGAACTGATCAATCAGTTATATGCACAGTGCACCAATATCTCCATAGATTATGGTATCATGGAGAAAGCTAAAAATGTATTTGTAGTGCCCTCTTATTTTGGTTGGTGCGATTTAGGTACTTGGGAATCGGCGTATGATAATTTTGAAAAAGATTATTTGGGCAATGCCGTGCATGGTGATAATGTAATGATTATCGATGCAACAGAATGCATGATTAAAGCGCCTAAACAAAAATTAGTAGTCTTACAAGGATTAGAGAAATTTATAGTAGTGGATACGGAAGATGTACTTCTGATTTGTGAGCGCAATAGGGAACAACAAATTAAAGAGTATGTAGCGGAAGTAAAACGAAACAAAGGAGATAAATTTTTATAAGCTTGAAACACACAGCGGCAGATACTACCATTTTTAGCGTCATGAGCGCTTTGGCTAATGAACACAAAGCCATAAATTTATCCCAAGGTTTCCCAGATTATCCTTTGCATCCTGCATTAAGTGAACATTTATTTAACGCTAGCAGAGCGGGTTTTAATCAGTATGCTCCCATGATTGGCTTAGCTAATTTGCGAGAACAAATTGCTAAACAATACTCCAATCAATATCTAGTTTCACTAAACCCAGATACGCAGATAACTATTACCCCAGGTGCTACCTACGGGATTTTTACAGCGCTAGCAAGTATATTGTCAGCCGGTGACGAAGTAATTGTATTAGAACCTGCTTATGATAGTTATGTACCCAATATTGAAATGTGCAATGCCATACCTATTTGTATTGCATTAAAAGCGCCCTATTTTAGTGTTGATTGGGAGGCTATAAAAAAGGCTATTAATTCAAAAACAAAAGCTATTATAGTAAATACCCCACACAATCCTACAGGAGCTGTTTGGTCTAAAGAAGATTGGAATACGCTTTACGAATTAATAAAAGATAGCTCCATTTATGTCATCGCAGATGAAGTTTATGACACATTGCTATTTGATGGTCAACAACATTTTTCTGCCTATCAGCATGAGGGCATACGAGATCGTAGTTTTTGTATTTATTCTTTTGGTAAATCGCTACATGCAACGGGGTGGAAAATTGGCTATGTCCTAGCCAACGATACTAATATGAATCTTTTTAGGCGATTGCATCAATATCTTTCCTTCTCTGTTAATACCCCTACACAAGTTGCTATTGCAAGATTTTTAGAGACAAATGTTTTGTATACACAAGCTGCGTTTATGCAAGAAAAAAGAGATTTCTTTCTAGAAGCATTAAGTAAAACTCCATTTAAAATTCATCAAAAATCGCCAGGTAGTTACTTCCAAGTAGCCAGCTATGATGCTATTAGCGATATGCCGGATACTGAATTTGCAAAATGGTTAACCATCAACTATGGTGTAGCAACCATTCCTTTAAGTCCTTTCTATAAAAATAAAAAAGACGAACGACTTATTAGATTTTGCTTTGCTAAAGAAGAGCAAACTATTCGTAATGCTATTCAACGTTTACTACAAATTCCAAGTAATGCCTAGTAGGTTATTACTTGTTCTTCCATAGTAGATGGCATAGCTCTGAATTCGTATTGTTGGTTTCGTAATTGCGGCACAAAACCAGCCGCTGCTATCGCATCTTGAATACCTTTAGCAGTGAATCGATGGGGCGCGCCAGCAGCACTTACCACATTTTCTTCAATCATTATCGAACCAAAATCATTAGCACCAGCTTGTAAGCATATTTGCGCTACTTGTTTACCTACCGTCAACCAAGAGGCTTGAATATTTTTAATGTTGGGTAACATAATTCTAGATATAGCGATCATGCGAATATAGGCATCTGCTGTGGTATCATTTTTAGTACCTCTAATTCTGTGCAATAGGGTATCTACATCTTGGAATGTCCAAGGTATGAAAGCAATAAATCCTTTTGCATCTGCCGGTTTCATAGCCTGTACCGTTCGTATTTTCACAAGATGTTCCATGCGCTCGTAAATGGTTTCTACATGCCCAAACATCATAGTTGCAGAGGTTGTTAAACCTATAGTATGGGCTTCATGCATTATATCTAACCATTCTTGAGCACCACATTTACCTTTAGAAATGAGACGTCTTACACGATCATTTAAAATCTCAGCACCTGGTCCCGGCATACTATCCATACCGGCCCCCTTTAGTTGTTGCAATACTTCTAAAGTGTTCATTTTGCTCACTTTAGCTATATGCGCTATTTCTGGTGGACCTAAAGCATGAAGTTTTAAACTCGGAAAAAGTTGTTTGAGTGTTTTAAACAAATCTGCATAATACGCTACACCTAATTCAGGATGGTGACCACCTTGTAAGAGCAATTGTTCACCTCCATATTTAAAGGTTTCTTCAATTTTTACTTTATACGTTTCTATATCGGTAATATAAGATTCCTCGTGACCTGGAATTCTATAAAAATTACAAAATTTGCAATTGGCTACACAAACATTGGTAGTATTCATATTTCTATCAATAATCCAAGTTACTTTACCATGTGGCACCTGTATTTTTCTGAGCTCATTAGCTACAAGCATTAAGTCTGCTAAAGGAGCATGCTCAAATAAATAGATACCTTCTTCAATAGATAAAAATTCAAAAGCAAGTGCTTTTTTATAGAGTGCATCTAATTGCATAAGATATAATTGAACTACAAATTTAATTCAATAATACGGATATGTTCTATAAGTAGCTTAAGAATTAGAAAAATGAATAAAAAACAAAAAAAATCAGTATTTTTAACACCATGAGCAACACAATTCTTACATTATTCGGGGAAGAATTTGCACCCATTCCCAACCAAGGTGGAATGAAGGCTCGCGTAAAAAAAACTAATACAACCAATAATGAAGTAGTAGCTGAAAAAGAAGCAACTACAAAAATAGATTCACCGGAAATTGCAGCTCCTGCCAAAGAAGAAATAAAACCCTTAGTCAAAGCAGAATCTGCAACTGAAAAAAAAGTAGTTGAGAAAAAAACAATTGTTTTAGATACTATCAGTCCAGACGAGCAAAAGCAATATCAAACAATTGGAGAAGTGGCGAAATTATTTGATTTAAATACATCTCATATACGTTTCTGGACCAAAGAATTTAATATTAAAGTGCGTACAACCCGCAAGGGCGATCGCTTATATACCCGTCAACAAATAGAGGAGTTAAAAACAATTTATCATTTAGTTAAAGAAAAAGGCTTTACTATTCCAGGAGCTAAAACTAAATTAAAAGAATTATCCTCCCAAGCACAAGCTCCTTTAGATCTTAAAGCTGCACTACTTAGAATTAAAAATAAATTACAACAATTAAAATCACAACTTTAACCAATAACCTATATGAAACTTTTTATTTCAATCTTACTCCTTATGATTTATAGCAATCTCAATGCTCAAGTATTTATCGACTATGATCGTATAGTTGAAAAAGATAGGAGCGTAATTATGAAAGGGAGTTTTATGATTAAAAATTTAAAAGAAGCAAATTATACTTGGTTTAAGACTAATTATGAAAAAGCAAAGTTGAGTGACGACAATATCAATATTTTAAAAGATCGACTTAACGATATTAGAATTATCATTTTTTTAGGTACTTGGTGTAGTGACACTCATGCCCTTATACCCCCATTTATAAAATTATTAGATAAAATTGAATACCCAATTGAAAAACTTCAACTATATGGAGTGGACAGAAATAAAGAAACTAAAGGAATTGAGCATCGACTTTATCATATTGAAAAAGTGCCAACCATTATTTTGATGAGAGACAATAACGAAGTTGGAAGAATAACTGAGTATGTGGAGAAGAATATTCAAACCACATTAATGCAATTGCTACAAAAAATTTAAACTAGATACGCAATTGAGGTCAATCAAATTTCACACTATTTTACTTTATGGAATTACCTGAATACATGGTGGCAAGTTTTGGCAACAAAGGCTTACCAACAACAATAGCATTATCTGCAGCTGCCAAAAATCGAATAAATAAAAACAGATCTTATTTAGAAAAAAAAATAAGTACGGATGCAACATACTATGGTATCAATACAGGTTTTGGATCACTTTGTAATGTGCGCATAGCCAACAAAGATTTATCACAATTACAAGAAAACTTGGTTTGCTCCCACGCTTGTGGTATGGGAAATAAAGTACCTAAAGAACTAGTGAAATTGATGCTGCTATTAAAAATTCATGGCCTTAGTCAGGGTTATAGTGGCGTGCGATTAGAAATAGTTGAACAATTAGTTGCGTTTTATAATAACGATATAATCCCCGTTGTTTTTGAACAAGGATCACTAGGTGCATCCGGCGATTTAGCACCATTAGCGCATTTATCTTTACCCTTATTTGGACAAGGTAAAGTTTATTACAACAATGAAATTGTAGATGCAAAACAAGCCTTGGCACAATGCAATCTAAAAGCTATACCACTTGCCGCAAAAGAAGGATTAGCATTATTGAATGGTACCCAATTTATGAGCAGTTTTGGCACCTACTCTATTTGGTTTGCGCAACGATTGCTAGAATGGGCAAATTGCATTGCTGCAATTTCAGCAGATGCATTTCTAGCTAAGAACGAACCTTTTCAGCCCTATATTCATAAAGTACGTCCGCACAAAGGACAAATGGAAACGGCAGTTCAAATGCTTTCCTTATTAGCCGGAAGCGAACTGCAACAACAATATAAAGAACAAGTACAAGATCCTTATTCTTTCCGTTGCATACCACAAGTACATGGTGCATCTAGCGATGTAATTGATCAGGTAGCAAAAGTTATGGAAATTGAAATTAATTCAGTAACCGATAATCCAATTATATTTGACGAGGAAGATGTTATTGTAAGTGGTGGAAATTTTCATGGACAACCATTAGCCCTTCAATTAGATTTTTTAGCCATTGCCATGGCAGAGTTGGCCAATATATCTGAAAGAAGAACCTATTTACTAATCAGTGGACAAAGAGGATTAGCTCCATTTTTAGCTCCAGAAGCAGGCCTTAATAGTGGCTTTATGATTGCACAATATACAGCTGCATCTATTGTTAGTCAAAACAAACAATATTGCACTCCGGCATCGGTAGATAGTATTGTGAGCAGTAACGGGCAAGAGGACCATGTAAGTATGGGAGCTAATGCTGCAACAAAATTATATAAAGTGCTAGAAAATGTTCAACGAGTATTAGCTATTGAACTTATAACAGCTGTTCAAGCCATTGAGCTTCGCAGACCACTAAAAAGTTCCGAAAAATTAGAGCGCATTATTGCTGCATTTAGAAAGGAAGTTAGCTTTATGCATACCGATCGTTTATTGCATAATGATCTAATAAAAGCAGAACAATTTTTAAATCAGTTGCCAAGTTCAATTCAATAGATAATGAGTAAGAATAGATATATAGTAATGCAAGCCTATGGGCAAGAACGTATTTTATACGAAAGCTTATTTGCCATGCTCAGCTATTATGCTATTCATAAAGAGAAATGTAAAGAAGTTACTTTTATAATTTATACCGATAAACCTACGTGGTACCCTGCGGCTATCAACGAATTTGTATCTGTAACTTTTATACTCCTTAATACAGATAAAATTAAGGAATGGAGAGGTGCACAGTCTTTTGTGCATCGACTTAAAATAAAATTACTTGAAGACGTTTCTTTACACTATCCTGGTAGTTTTTTATATATAGATACCGATACCGTATTTAAGAAGCATTGTGAAGATCTATTTACGGCAATTGAAGAAGGCGCTCTTGTTATGCATACTTTCGAAGGCATCATTGAATCCTCTAATCATCCTATCATTAATAAACTAGCTCGTTTTCTTGCTAAAGAAGATGAAGCCTTAGCTTACAAAAACAAGGCACTATACAATGCAGGAGTACTTGGGTTTAATAGTTCAAAAAGACCATTCATTCAGGAAGTATTGCATTTGACAGACGAATTGTATCCGCGTTTTGAAAAACATATCGTAGAACAATTTGCCTTTTCTTTTATATTTCAACAGCACTATTTAAAAATTGCTGCAAGCCACCTTGAGCACTATTGGAACATAAAAGAAATGGGCAGTATCATCACAAGTTTTTTTGATTACTATGGCAAAGAAAATTGGGATGTGCTCGCTATTAAATTAGCACAAATAGATTTATCTACTATTGCTCAAGAAAAAATAAGCTTCTATAATAATCGAAGTATATGGGGCAAAATGCTCAAAAAAGATTGGATTGCACCTTTGCCTAATTGGGAAAAACTAGACGCCCACCTATTTAACTGATGCTTTCTTCAAAAAAGCCAATAGCATAACTAAAGAAGCTATAAATAACAAGGCCACAGTTTGATGGGCTGTTGCCAAATATTCATAGACACCAAATACGCCCGCTTTTATAGTAGTGGCACTTAAAAGTGTTGTAATACCCAATGCAACTTGAAGACAAACAAACAGTAGTGGTAAATAATAGGTGTTTTTTAAAATATTATTTTTTTGTAGAACAAGTAGTTTTCTTGCCTTTATAAACCAACGAATAGTAAGTATAAGAATAATATAGGCCAAGGTACGATGTACAAACTGAATATTGATTTTATCATATACAAAATCAAAATTGCCAACAGATGTAGGAATATAATCACCATTAATGCTCGGCCATGTAGCGGCTACATTAGCACACTTCAAACCGGCAATAAAAGCACCAAACACTAATTGAATAAGCACTAATACAATCAATATAAAAGTAGCCTTTACTAAGGTTGATCCATTAGTAACATAGGCATCTTTAAAATAAGTAGTAATAGCAAACCATAGGGTGTAGAGACCTAAAACGGTTGCCATTACAAAATGAATAGCCAAGCGAATGTGACTCACATATATGTTATCAGCATCGATACCGCTTTTCACCATAATCCACCCAATAGCACCTTGTAAAAAACCAAGAATAAATAAAAAGACAAAAGGGAAAAGCTGCTCTTTTGAAAACTTTTTTTTAAGTAAGAAATAGCAAAACCCAAGTATAAAAACGAGCCCTAACAAGCGCGCCCATTCTCTATGCATCCATTCCCAAAAATAAATTTGTTTAAAATCGGCAAGCGTAAAATGTCTATTAACGAATTGAAACTGAGAAGTATGCGCTTGATATTTTTGAAAAGCCACAATCCAATCTTGGTTATTTAATGGGGGTAAGGCTCCCAAAATAGGTTGCCATTCAGTAATCGACAAGCCAGAACCAGTAAGGCGGGTGACCCCACCTAAAATTACCTGAATCAAGATCATAGCTACACCTATGAATAACCAAGTGCCAACGGCTTTATGAGAAGATGAAGACTGCACAAAAATGAATTTTAACAAAATTAGTAAAGAAATAGCCTATTAGTTTTGATTTCTCAAAAAAAATAATAGTTTTGTAGAGCAACGATTGAGATTCGACCTTAGCTATTGTTTGATTATCAGTAGTAAAAAAATCAACTTATTTTTTTTCTAACCAATACATCCATAAATTTTTAAATAACCTTTAAAAAAACAATCATGAGAAAAGCAGATGTAGTAAGCAATATTGCTGAAAAAACCGGGATTCCCAAAGTTGATATCTTAGTAACCCTAGAAACTTTTTTTAAAGAAGTTAAAACTTCGTTAATTGAAGGAGAGCCTGTATTTGTACGCGGTTTCGGTAGTTTCATACTAAAAAAACGAGCTGCAAAAATTGGTAGAAACATCAAGAAAAATATTGCTGTTGAAATTCCTGAACACCATATCCCTGCATTTAAGCCTGCTAAAGAATTTGTTCAAGAGGTGAAAATAGCTACCAAACCAAAAAGTTAAGGGTATAAGTATACCTATAACTGCCTAAGGTTTAGTATCTTTGCAGTCAATTTATTATAATTTTGAAAAACAATCAGTTCCTTTTTTTATTAGTTGCTATCGGCTTAATTGGTCTAATTTACTTTTTTGGATCCACTAAGCCTCCTCAAAATACAACTTCTAAAATGGCAGATCATGCCAATACAGAAGCTATATCTGCTGCTTTCCCCTTTGATTCTCTAAAAACGGTGTTTCTCAGTCAGATGAATACTAATAATTCAAGTGCCATTACAAGCCTTGAAAACCAACTCAAAAACACAACAACTGCTTTGCAATCAGGCGTTTATGATTCATTAATACGATTATGGAAAGCCGCAGATAAGCTAAATATGGCTGCCTATTACTTTAGTGAAAAAGCAAAGTTGGAAAATTCAGAAAAAAACCTCAATTTTGCAGGCCAATTACATTTGGACCTCATGCATGAAGCCCCTTACCAAGGACTTCAAATTTGGGAGGCTAAACAAGCAATTAGTTGTTTTGATCAGTCTTTACAAAGCAATCCAAATAATGATACGGTTAAAATGGCACTGGCAAGCTGTTTTATACAAGGGGTAGGAGAAACCATGAAGGGTGTTCAAATCCTTTTAGGAATTGTAAAAGAGCATCCAGATCATGTACCTGCTAACATTTTGTTAGGCAAAATGGCCGTTCAATCTCAACAATTTGACAAAGCAATTGTCCGATTGGAAAGATTAAAAACCATAGAACCTAAAAACACAGAAGTACTCTACTTTTTGGCAGAAGCGTATAAAGGGAAAGGAGAGAAAGAGAAAGCCATTGTTTTGTTTGAACAGTGTAAAAAATTAGTAAATAATCCTGCTTTTAGTAAGGATATAGATACATATATAAATTCATTTAAGTAACTTTTAAAACATTTAGTTATGCCGTGTGGTAAAAAAAGAAAAAGACATAAAATTGCAACTCACAAACGTAAAAAACGTTTGAGAAAAAACCGTCATAAAAAAAATAAATAGTTAAACCTAGTTTAAACTATCTGAAACGGTTATGTAGTGGTAATCACATGCTTTTTGCAAAGCATGTGATTATTTCTATGTAACAATTTTTTATTAAACTCTTTTTGTTTCGAACAAAAAGAGTGTAGAGATGGGCAATTTATGAACAAAGAATTAATCATTAATGCATCGGAAGAAGGTGTAGAAATTGCACTTTTAGAAGATAAGCGATTAGTTGAATTGCATTTTGAAAAAGGTCAAAATGACTTTGCTGTAGGAGATATCTATTTAGGCAAGGTCAAAAAATTAATGCCAGGACTCAATGCTACCTTCGTAAATGTAGGTTACGAAAAAGACGCCTTTTTACATTATACCGATTTAAGTCCGTATTTAAATTCACTTTCCAAATTTACCCGAGAAGCCATTACTGGAAAACCATCTTGGGGTAACGACTTTAGTAATTTTAATGTTGAGAAAGAAATTGCTAAAAATGGTAAAATCACAGAAGTATTTAATCAAAAGCCAGAGATATTAGTTCAGATTCTGAAGGAACCTATATCAGCAAAAGGACCAAGATTGAGCTGCGAAATTTCGCTACCTGGAAGATTTGTAGTTATAACTCCTTTCAATGATGTTGTAGCCGTATCGAGAAAAATACATGCTGCAGACGAAAGAAAACGCCTTCAAAAAATTGTTGAAAGTGTGAAACCAAAGAATTTTGGGGTTATTGTAAGAACTGCAGCTGAAGGTAAAAGTACTACTGAACTGCATAACGACATTTTAGAATTAGCAGCCACTTGGGCTCAAATCCAGGAAAAGTTGATTGATGCCAAAGCACCTCAAATTATTTTAAGCGAACAAGGTAAAACAAATTCTATACTTAGAGATTTACTAAGTGCTGATTTTCAACGTATTGTTGTAAATGACAAAGCTATTTATAATGAAACTCGTGAATATATCAGCAGAATTGCTCCTGAAAAAAGAGATATCGTTAGCTTGCATACTTCGAGCATGGCCTTATTTGAACAATATGGCGTATCGAAACAAGTAAAATCTTCTTTTGGAAAAACAATAAATTTAAATAGTGGTTCTTACTTAATTATTGAACATACCGAAGCACTTCACGTAATAGATGTAAATAGTGGAACAAGAAGCGCAGAAGCAGGACAAGAACAGAATGCACTAGCAACTAACTTAGAAGCTGCCGAAGAGATTGCTCGCCAATTGCGCTTGAGAGACCTTGGTGGAATCATTATCATTGATTTTATTGATATGAAATTGCCAGACAACAAAAAACAATTGTTGGATGCAATGGAAACCCTACTTAAATATGATAGGGCTAAACATACAATTTTACCAATATCTAAGTTTGGTTTGATGCAAATAACACGTCAGCGTTTACGCCCAGAATTAAATATTGTAACTGCCGAAATGTGCCCTAGCTGTAAAGGATCGGGTATCATTGGACCATCTATTTTACTAGCAGATGACATTGAAAAAGATTTTCAATACCTCCTTAATCAAGGTCATAAAAATCTAAGCTTACAAGTAAACCCAATTGTGAAATCCTATCTTACAAAAGGTGGCATCTTTTCCTCAATAAAATGGAAATGGTTTTGGAAATATAAGGTTAATGTTGCTATTCAAGCAGATATTAATGCACCACTTACACAATATTTGTTTATCGATAAACGCACAGATGATATTATTAAACTATAATTAAATGCCTCTTGTAAGAGGCATTTTTTCTGTCAAGAATTTGCTTACAACTTTAATAATGGCAGAAAAATATGTCAATATTTCTTGAAAAAAACAAAGGCAATAAATTTGCTATACATAATATAAAATCAAAAGACTATGAGCAATAAAACCGGAAAAATCAGCGTACATACGGAAAACATATTTCCTATCATCAAAAAATTCTTGTACAGCGATCATGAAATCTTTTTAAGAGAACTCGTATCCAATGCTGTAGATGCTTGTCAAAAACTCAAAACGCTATCTTCTATAGGTGAAGCTAATATGGGTGATGCTCCATTAAAAGTATGCATACATGTTGACAAAGAAAATAAAACCCTTACCATTAGTGATAATGGCATAGGTATGAGTGCCGAAGAAATTGAACAATACATCAATCAATTAGCATTTTCGGGTGCTGAAGCTTTTGTAGAAAAATATAAAGACAAGGCAGATGCCAATATTATAGGCCATTTTGGATTAGGTTTCTATTCTGGATTTATGGTTGCTTCTAAGGTGGAAATACAAACAAAATCATTCAAAGATATTCCTGCAGCGCATTGGACCTGTGATGGATCTACTTCTTTTACATTATCCGCTGGTAGCAGAACAGAAAGAGGAACCGATATCATTTTACACATCAATGATGAAAGTGCAGAATTTTTAGAAACATACAGAATTCAACAATTACTATCTAAGTATTGCAAATTCTTACCAATAACTATTGAATTTGAAGAAAAAGCAATTAATAACACACATCCTATCTGGACTAAAAAACCAAGTGAATTGACCGATGAAGATTACACTTCTTTTTATTCAGAATTATATCCAATGGCTGCAGCACCATTATTCTGGATACACTTGAATGTGGATTATCCATTTAATTTAACCGGGGTTTTATACTTTCCAAAAATTACAAATAGCATTGACGCTGAAAAACATAAAGTTCAATTATACTGCAATCAGGTATTTGTAACGGATAATGTTAAAGATATTTTACCTGAATTTTTGATGTTGTTACATGGTGTAATCGACTCCCCAGATATTCCATTGAACGTGTCTAGAAGTAGTTTACAAAGTGATGCGAATGTTAAAAAAATAACACAACACATTAGCAAGAAAGTATCTGATAAGCTTAAAGAACTCTTCAAAAATGATCGTGCAGATTTTGAAAAAAAATGGAGTAGCATGGATGTATTTGTAAAATATGGTATGCTTAGCGATGAGAAGTTTGCTGAACGAGCACAAGAATTTTGTTTATTAGAAAACACACAAGGTATTTTTACTGAACTAAAAGAGTATGTTGAAAAAGTTAAAGTAGCTCAAACAGATAAAGAAGATAATGCAGTAATTCTTTATACAAACAATGCCGAAACGCAACATATTTATTTGCAAGCAGCTACCAACAAAGGCTACGATGTATTGAAATTAGAAGGGGTTTTAGATAATCACTTTGTTAATTACATCGAACAGCATTTTGAAAAAGTTAAAGTAAAAAGAATTGATGCGGATTCAATAGAGCAATTAATTGATAAAGGCACTACCAGAGAGAGTGTCTTAGATGAAGAAGCAACTAAAGAAATAACATCACTTTTTGAAAGTATTGAACAAGGTAAAATTAAACTAAGTGTAAAAACGCAAGCCTTAGCACCTGAAGATAGTTTTGTAGCTATTACAGAAGATGAATTTATGCGCCGCATGAAAGATATGAGTGCCATGCAAGGAATGAGCATGTTTGGTGATATGCCATCTAGCTATAATCTAGTTATTAATAGCAACCATCCTAAAGCGCTCTCTTTATTAGCAATGGAAGAAGAAAAACAAAAGGCAACCACTCAACAATTAATTGATTTAGCACTTTTATCTAAACAATTATTACAAGGCGAACAACTGACACAGTTTATAAATAGAAGCATAGAAAATTTATAGTGCATAAATAAAAAAGCTTAGTCTCTCGACTAAGCTTTTTTATTTAGTAGCGTTTTCTTTCATTTCCATTCCCTCCAAATACCACAAAACATCATTCATAGATTTTACTTGATTAATTATCAAAATAAAATTAGTGCCTACTTGCTTTAGTTTAGCATTGGCTACCTGCAGTTGTACATATTGCATGATAAATTGAAATTGGGCGCTTTCAAAATAAGCAGAATCTGGATTGTTTAAAAAATACAAACGCAGCGTTTCGTTCTTTAAAATTAATTTTTCGAAGCCCAGCTGTTTAGCAATTTTTCTAGCACGTAATGCCTTCGCCAATTCTTGAACTTGCTCTGGTATTGGACCAAATCGATCTTGTAATTGCTGTAAAAAAACAACTAATGCTTGCTCATCTTCAATCTCATCGAGTTGTGTATATAAAGATAAGCGCTCTCCGATATGACTAACATAATCATCTGGAATCAATAGTTCTAAATCTGTATCTACTGTACAATCATTTACAAAATCTTGTTTGCGCTCTAATTCTTCTTTGAATACATCCTTAAAATCTTTACTTCTCAATTCTCTTATAGCTTGATCCAAAATCTTCTGATACATTTCAAAGCCAATATCATTAATAAAACCACTCTGCTCTCCTCCCAATAAATTTCCAGCTCCTCTAATATCCAAATCTCTCATTGCAATCTGGAAGCCACTTCCCAATTCATTAAATTGCTCTAATGTTTGTAAGCGTCTTCTGCTATCATTAGGAAGCGTACTAATTGGTGGTGCCAATAAATAACAAAATGCCTTTTTATTATTTCTACCCACGCGACCACGCAATTGATGCAAATCGCTTAATCCAAATTGATGGGCATTCGTTATAATAATTGTATTAGCATTTTCAATGTCTACACCGCTTTCTACAATGTTGGTACAGCACAATACATCAAATTTTTTATCTATAAAATCAAAAAGTGCTTGTTCTAATTGATGTCCTTCCATTTGCCCATGGGCCATGCCAACTTCTACATCTGGACAACAATTTTTAATCAATTTCACCATTTCTGGTAAAGATTGTACACGATTATGAATGAAATAAACTTGTCCTCCTCGTTCTACTTCAAAATAAATAGCCTCACGAATAAGCTGCTCATCAAACACGCCAATTTCTGTATGTACTGGCTGTCTATTGGGTGGCGGTGTATTAATGATACTCAAGTCGCGGGCACTCATCAATGAAAATTGAAGGGTACGGGGAATAGGCGTAGCCGTTAATGTTAGGGTATCCACATTGGCCTTCAGCTCCCGTAATTTTTCTTTTACTGCTACCCCAAATTTCTGCTCCTCATCAATAATAAGCAAACCTAAATCTTTAAATTTCACATCCTTTCCAACTACCGCATGTGTGCCAATAAGTATATCTATTTTACCTTCGGCCACTTTTTTAATTGTTTCTTTCTTTTCTTTTGCAGACTTAAATCTATTTAAATAATCTACGGTGCATGGAAACTCTTTTAATCGCTCTTTGAAGGTTTGATAATGCTGATATGCTAAAATGGTGGTGGGTACTAATACAACCGCTTGTTTGCTATCCGCAACGGTTTTAAACGCTGCTCTAATTGCAATTTCTGTTTTCCCAAAACCAACATCGCCACATACTAATCGATCCATAGGCGAAGGTGATTCCATATCGCGTTTCACATCTATGGTAGCTTTACTTTGATCGGGCGTATCTTCATAAAAAAAGGAAGCCTCTAATTCTGTTTGTAAATAACTATCCGGCGTATGCGAAAACCCTTGTGTTGCCTTACGCTTAGCATAGAGTTTGATTAAATCGGTAGCTATTTCTTTTACTTGTTTTTGGGTTTTATTTTTTAGTTTATCCCAAGCATCACTTCCTAATTTATTTACTTTGGGTTTAGTACCTTCTTTACCAGTATACTTTGTTATTTTATGGAGTGCGTTTATATTAACATAGAGCACGTCGTTATCTCTATAAATAATTCTAATGGCTTCTTGCATATTGCCATTAACTTCAATTTTCTGCAATCCACTATATACGCCAACTCCATGATCGATATGAGATACATAATCACCAGGCTGCAGTTCACGCAAAGCACGCATGGTTATAGCTTTTCCCTTAGTGTAGGCTTGCTTTACTTTAAATTTATGATAGCGTTGAAAAATCTGATGATCGGTATAGACCAATACTTTTTTCTGATGATCGATAAACCCCTTACTTACTGCGATAGGAATAGGATGAAAAACAATACTAACTTTTAAATCTTCAAAAATACTTCTCAGACGCTCCAATTGCTTACTGTTTTCAGCGAAAATAAAAACCTGATAGTTTTTAGCAATATAAGATTGAATGTTTTGAATTAAGAGAGAAAAGTTTCTATTAAAAACGGGTTGGTCTTCTGTTGCAAAGCTAATACACGGTACTGGATCTATTCCAAGCAATTTAGCTATATCTTTATGATACCACTCAATGATAGAACGTTGTTGCATGCCCAATAACCAATTGTCTGCTGTTTCAAAATCTTGAATATCAATGCTACGTAGCCAATTATCTTCTTTATCTATTGCTACCGGCTGCATAGCTAATTGCTCCGGTAATGCGCGCTCCATTGCATCTAATTTCTGATGTGTATAGGCTACATCCTTTATCCAAAAACAAGTATTAGCTGGTAAATAATCTAATAAAGATATTTTTTGTTGCGATTCAAAATTGGTTTCAATGTTTGGTAAAATAGAAACTTGCAATAATTTTCTTTCCGACAATTGGGTTTCCGGATTAAAAATTCTAATACTATCTACTTCATCACCAAATAATTCTATACGATAAGGATGTTCGTTACCAAAAGAATATAAATCTAATATACCTCCACGCATGGCAAATTGTCCTGGCTCAAAAACGAAATCTTCTCTTTTAAAACCTAATGCTACTAATCGTTCGAATAGCGATAAAAGATCCAAAGATTGACCCACTTTTATGGGAATCATATTTTTGGATAATGTAGAGGGGTCTACCACTTTCTCAAATAAGGCTTCTGGGTAGGTAACTAGTACTTTTTTACGCGTTTGTGGATGACTAAATTTTGTAAGTGCTTCTGTTCTGAGCATTACATGACTACTGTTCAACTCATGAAAATTGCCGGCCCTTTTATACGAATCTGGAAAATAACAAATATCTAAAGCGTGAGATAGATGCTCTATGTCATTATGTAAATAAGCTGCTTCTTCTCTATCATTGGCTATTACTACATGATTGCCCTCGTAGGCTTGCCATACGGCAGTAAAAATAAAACTAAAGGAACTGCCCCTACTATTTTCTATACTTAATCGAAATGGCTCATTAGGCACAGAAAGACCTGCCACCATTTGTTTTACATGGATGTCATTTTGATAAATCCCTTGAAGGGTTTGCAAATTCATAAGAGGGGCAAAGATACAATAATACCCATAAACTAAACCTAGAATTAGTTGGTAATCTATATCCTTTTTAAACTAAAATATGTAATATTGTTTTCAAAAATTATTCTATGCGCCATATCTTTCTTATACTAGTTTGCAGCTTATGTATGGTTTCCGCTTTTGCCAAAAATGAAACTGTAAAAATAGAGACCAATTATGGAGTTATCATTTTAAAACTCTATGATAATACACCCTTACACTCAGCAAATTTGATAAAACTATGCCGTGAACATTATTTTGACAGCACCTTGTTTCATAGAGTAATTCCTTCTTTTGTTATTCAAGGAGGAGATCCGGATTCTAAACATGCAGGTCCAGACAAACAATTAGGCGATGGTGATTTAAACTATTTAGTACCTGCAGAAATTAATGCAGTTAATTATCATAAAAGAGGGGCACTAGGTATGGCAAGAGACAATAATCCTGAAAAAAAATCGAGTGCTTGTCAATTTTATATAGTGGTAGGAAAAGTAGTTACAGAAGAGCAGCTCAATGCCATTAGTAGTAAAACCAATCGTGTATTTACTGCAGCACAAAGAAAGGTATATACAACACTTGGAGGCACTCCTTTTTTAGATGGCAATTATACAGTATTTGGAGAAGTAATAAAAGGTATGGAAGTAGTAGATACTATTGCTGTGCGATCAAGAAATGCTGCTGATAGACCATTTGAAGATATAAGAATGCTGAAAGTGCGTGTTTTAAGAAACAAATTTTTAGGGATATTCTAATGCAGCATGCTGATGAGCAATTAAAAGCCTTGTTAGACAATCGGGTTAAACTCTATAACCAAATTGATTTTATTGCTGCCGATCCAATAGCTATACCTCACCGATTTAGTAAAAAACAAGATATAGAAATTGCAGGGTTATTTGCCGCAGTGTTAGCATGGGGCAATAGAAAGAGTATTATTAATAGTTGCAATAAACTATTAGATTGGATGGATAACGATCCACATACTTTTATACTACACCATACAGATGAGGATTTAAAAAAGATGTTGCAATTTGCACATAGAACTTTTAATGCAACCGATTTATTATATTTTATCGAACGCCTTCATGTTCATTATCAACATCATGAAAGTTTAGAATCCTTATTTATCAGTCCCAATATTAAACAAGAAGCAGATGTTTGCAATGCATTAATACATTTTCATGATGCATTTTTTTCCATAGAACATCCTGAGAGAACAAAAAAACACATTGCTAGTCCTGCTAAAAAAAGTGCTTGTAAACGTATTAATATGTATTTGCGATGGATGGTAAGAAAAGATGGGGCTGGAGTAGATTTTGGAATATGGAAAACCCTAAAAATGAAGCAATTGATATGCCCACTAGATGTTCATGTAGCTAGCGTAGCCAATCGATTTGGTTTATTAGACACAAAAAAAACTGACTGGCAAGCTGCAACATTACTTACAGCCAAGCTTCGTCAGTTTTGTAGTGCCGATCCTGTTAAATACGATTATGCACTTTTTGGATTGGGTATAGAAGAACGATTTTAGAAAGGCAAATCATCATGCGCATCAGTAGCGCTGTTATCGCCTTCTTTTCGTGCTCCCCCTAATAATTGAATAGTTTGTACCCGACAATCTAGGCTTGATTTCAATTCTTGTTCTTTACTTTGATAGGCGCGCGCATCTGGTGTACCTTCAATAAATACTTGTGTGCCCTTTTTTAAATAAGGCGCTAACTTTTCACGCTCCCACATACTACAATTTACCCATGTAGTATTTTTTTGTTCAATACCATTTTTGTCTTTGTACTTTTCTGTATGAGCAACAGAAAAATTAGTTACCGTTTTGCCATTCACATCTGTGTTAGTGGCATCTTGGCCAATATGGCCGATAAGCGTCATTTTTAGCATAGCTTGTTTTTTTAATTGGTGAATAATGGTTTTTAAATATGCACAAACATTTGTGTACTCTAAAGTAATCATTTTTTATATTATTCAAAAAATAATAACAAATTTTAGTGGTTTTTTTGAAGTAACTTGCAAACAAATAAACCGATAATTGAACCATGCAATTACCTGAGGGTAAACATATCTATTTTGCTTCTGATTTTCATTTGGGAATTCCCAATCAAAGCGCCAGCATATTAAGAGAAAAAAAAATATGTACCTGGTTAGATGAAATAGCCCCTAAAGCACATACTATATTTTTAGTAGGCGATTTATTCGATACTTGGTTTGAGTACAAACAAGTAGTGCCTAAAGGCTATATACGTTTTCTTGGAAAATTAGCTCAATTAAAAGATCAGGGAATTCAAATAGAAATTTTTACCGGCAATCACGATTTATGGCTGCGTGATTATTTTGAATCTGAATTAGGTATTCCTGTTCATCACCAACCTATAGAGCGAAGCTACAATCAAAAGGAATTTTATATTGGTCATGGCGATGGCTTAGGCCCTGGAGATAGCGGATATAAATTTCTAAAAAAGATAATGACCAATAGAACGTTGCAATGGTTATATAGACGGATACACCCAGATACTGGTATTGCTATTGCTAATTGGTTTAGCCAATTGGGGGCCAAACATGGTGAAGGTCGTGAAGAACAATTTCAAGGCGCTGAAAAAGAATGGTTGGTGCAGTTTTGTTTGTCCACAATTGAAAAAAATCACTTTGATTATTTTATCTTTGGACATCGACATTTAGCTCTTGAATATCCAATTAATGATTGTAGTGTTTATATCAACTTGGGCGATTGGATACGATTTGATAGCTATGCAGTATTCGACGGTACAAGTACACGTCTTCAATATTACAAAAAGCATGATTAAACAATTAGTATTAATACGACATGCTCAAGCAACGGATCACAAAAATGATTTTGAAAGAGGATTGAGTGCATTTGGATTAAGCCAAATAGCATCAGTAGCTAAAAAAATATCGAAACAAGAAATTAAAATTGATAAAGTTCTTTACAGTGCAGCAAAGCGAACTCAACAATCTGCAGAACATTTAGCTACTCATTTGGGTTATGTAATAGAGCTGGAAGCAGATAATCAGCTTTATTTGTGTAGTGCAACCTATTTGTATGATGCTATTGCTATGACAGATAATTCTATAGCAACCCTATGTTTGATTGCGCACAACCCTGGCATAAGCGAATTTGCAAATAGATTAACTCAAGCACCTATATACAAAGAACTTGCAACAGCCGAAGTAATTGTAGTCGATTTAAAAACCGATAACTGGACTGATATTTATCAAAACAATACAAGTAATTATTGTAATATAGTACCTTAAATATACCATGACCAAGACTGTAAGCACAAGCACTATCATAGACCAACTGAAAAAATTATTTGAACAAGAATTTGAAAGTGAAGCAAACACTATCGAATCATTGCCTGTTTCTGGCTCTGATAGAAGATATTTTAGATTGAGTAATGATAACCATTCTGCAATTGGTACCTACAATCCCAATACAGCAGAAAACAATACATATTTTTATTTTACCGAATTATTTAAAAAACATAATATTTCTATACCTATTTTATATAGAAAGGGTAAGGATCGAAAAACATATTTACAACAAGATTTAGGTAATACCTCTTTGTTTGATTTGTTAATGAAGGAAGGATTAACGGAAGAGGTAAAAAAACAATTCCATAATAGTTTAGAAATCTTAGCTAAAGTACAATGGTTGGCCGGTAGAGAAGTAGATTACAAACAATGTTTCTCTACACAACAATTTGATGAAAAAGCTATTTTTCAAGACCTCATGTACTTTAAATACTATTTCGCTGATATGCAAAAAGTGTTTTATAATAAACAGCTTTTAATTAGCGAAATGGAAGAACTATCTAAAGATTTAGGTAGGGTGCAGCCACAAATGCTTATGTATAGAGATTTCCAGAGTAGAAATATCATGGTGCATGAAGGCAAGTTATATTTAATCGACTACCAAGGCAGTATGCAAGGGCCTGCACAATACGATATTGCATCATTGTTATGGCAAGCGAAAGCACAGTTGCCAAACAAATGGAAAGAGGAATTGTTGAATGGTTATATACAAAGTATGAATGCACTACCTATTTCTAAAATGGATGAAATGCATTTTAGAAGAGGGTACTTGCAATTTGTTTTATTGAGACTATTACAAGTATTAGGGGCCTATGGTTTTAGAGGCCTCATTGAAAAGAAACCACATTTTATTTCAAGTATAGCGCCAGCCTTAAAAAACTTAGAAAGCTTTTTGTCTGACAATCCATCATTACCTGCCTACCCAGAGTTAAGGTCATTACTAGAAACACTTTGCAGTGAGGAAATTCAAAAACGATATCAGACCATCACTACTCAACACAAGCAAAAATTAACTATTGAATTAAATAGTTTTTCATACAAAGAAAATGGCATCCCTAAAGATGAACATGGAAATGGCGGTGGATTTGTATTTGATTGCAGAGGTATATTAAATCCGGGAAGACAAGAACAATACAAAAAACAAAGTGGTTTAGATATCGCCGTTAAGCAATTTTTGGAAGAAGAAACCCATATGCTCGCATTTTTAGACGATGCATTTTCTTTAGTTTCTATAAGCATTGAAGATTATATGCATAGAGGTTTTGAGTATTTAAGTATTAATTTTGGTTGTACCGGTGGCCAACATCGTTCGGTATATGCCACAGAAAAAATGGCTAGCTATATAAAAAGTAAATATGATGTCATTATTCAAATCCAACATATTAATCAAAATAATTGGAAGAAATAAAAAAAAGCGAACCATGGTTCGCTTTTTTATTGTGTTATACATTTTTATTTATTTCTGGTATAAAATATACTCTGTTCTTCTATTTTGCGCTCTACCAGCTTCGTCTTCATTACTAGCAATTGGATCAGATGCGCCATACCATTTAATCTCAATTCTATTGGTAGCAATACCTTTATTTACTAAAAGTGTTTTACCTGTTTCGGCTCTTGCTTTAGATAATTGCTCATTATAGGCATCTGCACCTTTCGTATCGGTATGCCCACTAGAGATAACTTGTAGCTGATTATACTTTTTTAAAGAAACCGACAACACTTCAATAATAGTATCTACAATGGGAGCAGAAGCAACATTTGTTTTGAAAAAAAGTACGTCGGGTATTAGAATACGAACACTTTTGCCATCATCAGATAACTTAATAGTAGCTTTAGTTAAATTACCTTTCAATTCTGAATAAATAGATTGAATAGCTGATTTTGGCTTTGAAGCAGTTGTATTTGTATAATCAGAATCCATTATACAATCACAGAAAGGTTCTTCACAAGAACTAACTAATAACGTGAAAATAGGAAAGCAAATAAATATAATTTTATTAAACATAACAATATAATTAGCATTAAAAGTAAGTATAAATTCTTAATTATGACACATTCATCAGCAATTTAAATCCTTTACCATGTATGGTTTGTATTTCTACAGAAGGCTCAGCTTTGAGATGTTTTCTTAATTTAGTGATGAAAACGTCCATGCTTCTTCCTAAAAAATAATCATCTTTACCCCACACATGCACAAGTATGTCTTCTCTTTTTAAAGTTTGATTGATGTGCTGACAAAAAAACTTCAATAAATCAGCTTCCTTTTGGGTTATCTGAATAACCCCTTCACAAGTTTGTAATTCTAATTCCTCATAATTAAAAGTAATCCTGCCTAGTGTAACTTTTGATGGAAAAATATTTATTTCTGTTTTAGTTCGCTTTAAAAATACTTCCATTCTCAATAATAACTCTTGCATATTAAATGGCTTTGTTATGTAATCATCTACACCACTTTTAAACCCTTTAATTTTATCTTCATCCATATTTTTAGCAGTCAACATGATAATAGGAAGCAACTCATTTTTTTTACGAATCTGTGCCGCTAAAGTAAAACCATCTTTTTTAGGAAGCATTACATCTAATAAACATAAATCGAAACTATGCTTCATAAATTGCTGCCAAGCAGATTCTCCATCATTACAATGAATTACTTGATAACCATGCTCTTCTAAATTATCTTTAATAACAAAGCTTAAAGATGCATCATCTTCAACAAATAAAATAGTTGCCTTTGTATTCATTTACAAATCATTTATAGGTAAGTATATTACAAATTTCGTGCCTTTGCCTAAATCACTCTCACAATATATATTGCCACCATGCGCTTTTACAATAAGTCGGGTATAACTTAGGCCCAATCCAAAACCTTTTACGTTATGGATATTACCCGTATTTACCCGGTAAAATTTCTGAAATAATAATTTTTGATCGTTTTTACTAATACCAATTCCATTATCTTCAAACCAAATTTCTATTTGATTAGATGCTTTTAATGAAATATATATTTGAGGATTTCCAGTATTATACTTTAGGGCATTATCTATTAAATTTCTTATACAATTCTTCAAATGCAATTGATCCCCAAAAAAAATAATGGGATGCTCTGGAAAATCGAATATAATTTTTGCATTTTTAAGTTCAATAGCATGTTCAAAAGAAGCAACGGTCTCTTTAATTAAAGTTTGCCAAGTGAAATGATCTTTGCTCAATTGTAAATCACCTTTCTCCGCATGGGCCATTTGCAAAACACGCTCTACTTGATGTGTTAGTTGTGTAGCTTCCGTAGATATTATGGTAGCATAATTGAGTAAGCGTTGTTCATTTTGCAAAATTGTAGGGTTTCTCAAAACATCGGCAGATAATTGAATGCTAGCCAGAGGTGTTTTAAACTCATGGGTCATGTTATTTACAAAATCCTTCTGTACTTCTGATAGTCTTTTTTGTTTTAAAATTAGAAACAGCAAATAAGTAAGTAGTATTAAAATAAAAATTAGTACAATAGTTGATACTATCCAAACGCTTAATTGTTGCGAAAGAAAATGTTTTCTGAAAGGGAAATACACAACAAAATGATAATTCAATTTTTTTATCTTTTTGAAATGCACAGGAGGTATTGGTTTATCTTGATTGCCTTGAATATTGACAAAACCAGCGTATTGAACAGTATCACTCATACAGTCATATAAACCATACCAAAAATTAGTTGTTATATTATGTTTAGTAAAAGAGGCTTGCAGAAAATGGGCAAGTACATCTTGTTCTACATGGACATTAATTTGAACTATAAAATAATCAGGAGCAACTTGCTCTACTGTACTATATATAGGCAATTGAATATGTTTTAATTCGGCTATATTACTAGCAACATTACTTAAGGCTGAATTTGCATTTAATTCGAAATCTCTTTCTTGCAATTGATAGGCTTTTCTTACCCAATAGGTTTGGGTTATTATAATACCAATAGCGCCTATAAAAGCTACTAACATTAACAATCTTATGGATTTGTTAGTCATTTTTTAATTCTATCTGGGTTTTGATTTATGAATGCAGACCAGTCGGATTTTTTAGTAGACGGTTTTTTTAGCGTAATAGGCTTGGTAGTACTAGCCTGCTGATTTAGCAATTGACTAGCTTTTAACTGGTAAAAGTGACACAGCGCAACACCTACAGCATCCGAAGCATCCATAAAATGAATATCATCTTGCAAATGTAAAGTACGCTGCAACATAGCCCAAACTTGTTCTTTACTTGCATTACCTTTACCTGTAATTACTTGCTTAATTTTTCTTGGTGCATATTCAACTGCTTCTAAATTATGCATCATGGCTGCAGCTATAGCAACACCTTGTGCGCGTCCCAATTTCAGCATACTTTGTACATTCTTACCAAAAAAAGGCGCTTCAATAGCTACATCGGTGGGAGCATATTGTTTTATCAATTGCTCCATTTTTTTAAAAATCAATTGAAGCCTAACTGCATGATCATCATATTTAGATAATTGCAACACACCCATTTCAAGTAAACTAATCTTTTGCTTACTTATTTTAATAAGTCCATAGCCCATCACTAAAGTGCCAGGATCTATACCTAATATTATTTTATCGTTCGTATTCAATGATTATGTTAAAATTATGGATACTACAAAGTAAGATTTTTTTAGCTATACTTTTTAATGTAAATTGTTTTTATTTCGTTAATGTAACATATGAAATTAAGAAAACAGGTGGTAAAATCTAGTATAGGCATTATTATTGGTATTGCCTTGATAAGTCATATAATATACTCCATCTCTAGCAATGCTACATTAACGAGTTCAGGATTTATAAATTTTATTATTGAGATTAATAGTATTTTATATTTATTAGTAACACTGCTTTTTTTATCAAATTTTATAGAAATACTAAAATGGAAGCTACTGATAAGCTCTCAACAATCCATTTCTTGGAAACAAGCAACTGTATGCGTACTATCTGGTCAAGCAGCTTCCTTCATAACACCCAATAGAATTGGTGATTATCCAGCACGAATTTTTTCATTAAACAATCGATTAACATACGGTACTATTACGCTAAGTATAGTAAGCGCAAGTGCACAAACACTAGCAATTTTAGTGAGCAGTGAAATAGCCTTAATGTTGATGATGACTCATACAACTATAACAATATTTAATTTGCTATTCAAAATAAATTCGATAATTATTATTGTAATGATATTATTTTACTTTAGGATAGCATGGTTGAGTAATTTATTTTTGAATATTAGAGTATTCAGAAAAATACAAAAGTATATACAGCTAGTAAAAGTCATTTCGATTAAATTACACCTGACAGCATTTATATTATCCTTGCTTAAGTTCTTTATTTATACTACTCAACTATATGTTTTATTTCACATAACTAATCAGCATTTAGAATTTAAAAATTTATTTCTTTTATGTGTAATGTATTTCTGGGGAATGACCATAATACCAAGCATTGCATATGCAGAATTAGGCATTAGAAACAAATGGGGAATATTATTATTTTCTATTGTAGCAATTGAAACTTGGAAAATTACATTAATAATAACAAGTCTTTGGTTAATAAATATTGTATTGCCAGCAACTGTTGGAGCTAGCATATGGTTATTCAAACATTCAAAAAATAAATGGTATGCGTCTACTAATTAGTATAATATTACTTTTAATAAGTACTTGGTGTAAAGCACAAGAGTCTTGCACTTTTCCTAATATCTGTTTTAAAGAAAACGAATCTGTATTATATCATGTATATTATAACGTTAGTTTCATATGGGTTAATGCAGGTGAGGTTAGCTTTACTACAGCTAAAGAAAAGATAGGTAATAAAGATGTTTTCCATATAATTGGAGATGGCAAAACTTACCCGTCGTATGATTGGATATTTAAAGTTAGAGATCGCTACGAAAGTTTTATTGATGCTAATGAATTAATTCCTATTAAATTTATTAGAAACGTAAATGAAGGTGGCTATCAAATATACAATCATGTTTTATTTAATAATGCTGAAAATAAAGCTACGAGCACCAGTGGTATCTTTAAGGTGCCAAAATGTGTTCAAGATGTGTTATCATCAATTTATTATGCAAGAAATATTGATTTTAGCTACAAAAAAAAGGGTGATAAAGTGTTTTTCAATATGTTTCTTGACGATAAGGTATATCCCATATTTTTGACTTATTTAGGTAAAGAAAAAATTAAAACACGGTATGGTACATTTAATAGTATCAAATTTTCTCCTACATTAATTGCTGGCACTATTTTTAAAGAAGGAGATGCCATGACAGTATGGGTAAGTGACGATGCCAATCATGTTCCCGTTAGAATAAATAGTCCTATATCGGTTGGAAGTATTAAAGTGGACTTAATGAAATTTACTAATCTTAAATATCCTTTTGCGAGTTTAATTTCAAAAAATTAGTATGCGCCATACCTTATTTTTACTATTAATAATAACATATTTCTCAGCTAGCGCACAGATTAATAAAGGAATAAAACCTATCATAGACACACTATGTAGTCCTTATTTTTCAGGAAGGGGCTATGTAGATAAGGGTTGCGAAAAAGCAGCTGATTTCTTGACTACTCATTTTAATGAACTCGGTTTTGATTATAAAAATATATACACACAAGAATACTCTTTTAATGTTAATACTTTTCCCCAAAAAATGCAAGTTGTAATCAATGATAGCCAAAGATTAGAAGCAGGAATAGCCTATTTAGTTGACGCAGCAAGCGCTGGAGGGCACTATAGGAGATTGAAAACACAACGATTAGCACTAGGGTCCGTACAATCAAAAGAACAACTTCTCCAACTTTTCAAACAACTAAATACCAAGCACTTCGCCTATATCATTGATAGCTTAGATCTGTTAGCAAAATTGCTACACACCAATAGAGATCGAATTCTTATGAGATTACCAAAAGGCATATTTATTATTCCAGTTCCAAAAAAATTAACCTGGGGTGTTGCCAATTGGCACAATAAAGCTTGTGTTCTTTACATGCTAGAAAGCTATATTCCAGATGATTTTTCATCAATTGATATTGATATAGATCAACGCTATATTAAACATAGCAATCAGAAAAACATATTAGCTCTTATACCAGGAAAAAGTGATTCCATGTTAATTTTTTCAGCACATTATGATCATCTTGGGAAAATGGGTTCCACTTCTTATTTCCCTGGGGCTAGTGACAATGCATCCGGCACGGCAATGCTACTTATGCTTGCCCAATACTATAAAGAAAAGAAAGACAATAGATACACTATGGTGTTTATTGCATTTAGTGGTGAAGAAGCTGGCTTACTTGGATCTCATTATTTTATTGAACATCCATTAATTAATTTAAATAAAATTAAATTTCTTACAAATATTGATATTGCAGGAGACGCTACTAATGGCATTACGGTTGTTAATGGTACCGTATTTAACAATCAATTCGATTTGCTTAAAATTATAAATTCCCAATCAAATTTAGTGCCAGAAATACGAAGTAGAGGCAAAGCAGCAATAAGTGACCACTTTTATTTTAGCGAAAAAAACATACCTTCTTTTTTTATTTATACTAATGGTGGCAAAGGATATTATCATGATATATATGACCAAGCAAATGAATTGAGCTTAAATAATATTGATAACTTATATAATCTATTAATACACTTTTATAGTAATTTATAAATCTATATAAGGAAGAAATTGTTGCGCTTTATCAAAATCTTCTGGAATTCCTATGTCTATAAAAAACCCATCCGTTTTAAAACCATAGATAGAGTTATTAGACAACTGTAATTGGAAAAAATCTTTTTCAACTGAAAATACTTCACTTGAAGGTGCATTTTCCAAGAAACGATCTTTGTTTACAATAAAAAAACCAGCATTAATTAAACCCTTTTCACAAGTACGTTTTTCTTCAAAAGAATAAATACATTGCCTATCATCCATATTTACTAAACCATACCTATCAAAGTGTTCCATTTCTTTTAATGCTATGGTAGCCATAGCCTTGTTTTTTATATGCTGTTGATACACTGAACGCATGTTGAGTCCTAAATACGTATCTGCATTGACTACCCATACATGCTGATCTGTTGCAAAGGTAAGCGCTTTTTTTATAGCCCCTCCTGTTCCTAATGCTTGTTCCTCAACAACACAGGTATAGGTCCATGTTTTCTCTTTAGCATGCAAATAATCAACTATTTGTTGATGCTGATGTCCTAATGAAAATATAAAATGATGAACACCTTGCTGATTTAAAAATTGTAATAAATAGTCTAGAAATGGCGTATTTCTAATACTGGCTAGTGCTTTAGGAATATCTTTTAAAACTGTTTGTAAACGAGTAGCCTTACCACCAGCCAAAATAATAGCTTGCATATTATTTAATTGCTTTTGTATAAAATTAAAAAGGGTTGACCATTTAGCCAACCCTTTTTATTCTAAACTATATAATTAGTAGTTTCTTAAATTTAATTCTGTACGACGATTTTGAGCTTTGTCAGCAGCAGTAACATTTTTATTAACAGGCTTGCTTGATCCGTATCCTTGATAGGTTAAGCGTTCGTGTGCAATGCCTTTAGAAATTAAATAGTCATTTACTGCTTTAGCTCTATCGTGAGATAAATTTACATTAATATCTTCCGAACCGGCATTATCAGTATGACCACCAATATCAACACGTAAAGTAGCATCTGAATTTAAAATGGTAACTAATGCATCTAAATCTTTGTAAGAAATTGGTTTTAAAACAGACTTACCAGTTTCAAAGTAAATTGATTTAGCAGCTTTGTTTACTCGCTCAATAATTTCTTTTTTAATTTCTGGACAACCGTTGTTTACTTTAGAAAAAACAGAAGGACATTTATCTTGATCATCGTTAAAACCATCACCATCGGTGTCCGGAATTGGACAACCGTTTCTTTGTGATACGCCTGCTACATACGGACAAGCATCTGTATTGTCTGAGATGCCATCACCATCCGTATCTGGGCAACCGTTAAATGCAGCTAAACCAGCTACTAATGGACAAGTGTCTTTATTGTCAGCAATACCATCATTGTCTGTATCTGGGCAACCATTAAATTTAGCTGGGCCAGCGATAGTAGGACATTGATCAACATCATCATTAACACCATCTTTGTCAGCATCTAAAATTCTTGGTTGCTCTACTGGCGCAACTACAACTGGTAATGTTGGAACTACAACTTCTTTTACAGGTTCTTTGTATCCTTTTTTATAAAAATAAACAAAACCAATGGTGTGTTGTAAATGATTTTGATCATTATCTGTAGCAGCAATTTTATATGCAGATTCTACATTTAAATAAATATCATTTGACTTACCTAAACGAATATTAGCACCAATACCAACTGGTAAATTAGCACCAAAAAATACATCATGGTAAGAAGCGGTGATACCAGTAAATAAATAAGGAGCAAAAATAAATTGATTTTTTGGAACTAAATTGAAATTGATATGTGCATCATATTCCAAAAGAATTTTTTCTTTTTTAGTGCCTGAGATATTGTTTAATTGCTTATTGATATATACGTTATCCGGACGATCAGTTGGATATTCTAATGAGCCTACAGATAATCCCATATTTAAATCAATAACATCATTAACTTCCCACCACATGCTAGCTTTCGCTAATGGGCTCCATTTTAAATTTTTGGTTAAGGTAGTATCAAAACCACCATTTTCAATACCAAATTTATTTACGTTGTAACTACGTTTATACACCTCTGAACGGAAGTATTTTCCTGTTTGAGGACCATAAAAATCAAAGCCCCCAAAGTGAATTCCAAAACCACTTCTTTGTGCAAACGTAGGAGCACTCAACAATAATAATAAAGCAATGCTCGCTAGTGTATTTATGTAATTTTTCATAATCGTTAATTAGTCTAATTTAAATTATCTTTTTATAAAAGTTCTCGAAGCTGTTCCAAAACCTGCATTGATAACTACATATCTCATGGTATCTCTTCTAGAAGAAATCATTCTTAAAGATGTTTGTGTTAAATACATATCACCATAAGCAGTTGGCTGCGTTGGGAAACTAATACTAGAACTATCTTTCTGGCAAATATAACCTAAAGCAGCAGCAGCTCCACCTACTCCTGCAACTTGGTACAGGCCATTTTTAATTTCAGTAAGTGTTTGGAATGTAGTAAATCCTTGACGATCCCAAATTCCATTTAAACTTACGGCAGTATCAATATTAGTAACCGCAACATAAGCAGCATCTGCACTAAAATATCCATTGCCATTTTTTTCTGAAGTTACAGGCACTACATATAAACCAGCAGTAGTATTGTCAATTACTGTAGGATCATAGGTTACGCCCATTGCTTGCTTAAGCGATGAATCGTAAGCATTAGCTACTATTTGAGGTGTAGGATCACCAACTTTGATGCTAAAAAATTTACCATTAGGAAAATTAATTGTAGGATAAGATGGAGTAACTACTCTAGAAACTTGACTGTATTCTTTTTTACAGCTCACTGCTACTAAAGTTATTAGCGCTACAATACTTAATTTTAATATATTTTTCATAGTGTTTCTTTTTAAAGATTTTAATAATTATTTGTCCCACCAAACTTTATCCGTAATTAATTTTTGCCCAGGGAAATTTAAGTTTCTTGTAACTTCTACATTTGGATAAAAGAATCTAGCAGGGAAAACTTGACCAATTAATGAAGTAGTAGAAACGGTGAAGAAATCTGGATAACCTGTTCTTCTCCATTCTGTCCATGCTTCAAAACCTTGATTACCATTCATACAAGCCCATTTTTGAGTTAGGATTGCTTTTAATTTTGCAGTTTTAGTTCCTGTACTAGGATATGCACCACCTGCACTTGCTAAATAAGTAGCAGCATCTGTTGCTAATAAACCATAAGAAGTAAAGTTATTAGAAACAGCTTGTGCATAGTTTAAGCTATCACCACCACCTGAAATCCATCCACGAACTTTAGCTTCTGCTTGTAATAATAAACTCTCATAAGAAGAAATAAATTTAACTGGCGCAGTTCCTGAATTAGTAGAAGAAGACAAAGCACCAACTAGATCTGAAGGATAATTAACTCCAGATACTTGTGTATTGTAATTTCCTTGTTGACAACCCGTTGCACCTGCTACAGAAGTTGCATTGTAGAATTTAGTTACACGTAAGTCATTATTGTTTTTATAATAATCAACTGCTGTTTTACTTGCCACTAAATTTTGAGTTTTAGTTAAGCCTACGATTTCAGCATATAATGGATTGTATGCACCTGCTGTATTTAAAAATGCAATTTGAGCAGGGTTAGTAGTAGTGATATAGCCTCCAGAAGGTGCAGCACCTAAAGAAGCAATACCTGCTTTAGCTTTTACAGAATCCACTTCTGATAAACGCAAGTATACTTTTAATTTAAGCGTGTTAGCAAAAGCTAACCAGTTGTTCATATTACCACCATATACTAAATCGTCAGTTGTTGGTTTATTTGGATCTGTAGCGCTTATTAATGCAGAAGCATCTGTAATTAATTTGATAATACCGTCATAAACTGATGTTTGAGCATCGTAACGAGGGGAAGTAATTCCACCATCAGCAACTTCACCTTTACCAGACTCAGAAAAAGGAATATCTCCCCATGCATCTGTAGCTACTTGGAACATATATGCTTGCATTAACTTAGAAATAGCTATGTATTGCTTAAAGTTAGTAGCTGTTCCTGTTTTTTCAACATATTTTAAATCCGGTAATGCTTGAGAATACATTAATCCCCATGAGTTGTCATAGTTAGAACCACTTGGAAAATATTGTTCTAATATTTTATATTGACTAGCCAAAGGCGACTGTGTCCAATACTGACCCCAGATGGAACCATTAATTTGTAAATTACAGCCTACTGCAGAAGCTACATACATTTGGGCACTTGGTAATACCAAAGAAACCTGAGGGCCGTAAACCACATTTGGATTCGTATTTACATCTAAGAATTTTTTACATCCTGTAGAAAATACAACTACACTAAGAAGTGCTATAATCGATACTTTTTTTATTGTGTTCATATCTTTGCTCTTTAAAAAAATTTAGAAAGTTACTTTTAAGCTAATTCCATAGTTACGTAAAGATGGACGTGCAGAAAAATCTAAGCCTTGTTCATCGGAGTTGCCACCTGTATTAACTTCAGGGTCAGCGTATTTATTTTCTTTAGAAGTCCAGATGAATAAATTATTTCCAAATAAAGAAACTTTAGCTGAAGAGAATCCTGTTTTTTTCATCAATTTAGATGGCAAGGTATAGCCTAAGCTAGCTTCTCTCAATTTAATATAACTAGCATCTAAAATGTGAGAACCATTTGGTGCAACACTTGTATAATAATCATATGGAGAGTACATAGTTGTATTTGCAACTGAGTTACCATTTGCATCTAAATATACCGAGTTAGGGAATACTTGGTCATCTCTGTTTCCTGTATTTGCAGATGTTCCTACAAATTCCATAATATCTTTTGTACGAGAAAAGAATACACCACCTTGTTTAGTATCAAATAATACGTTTAATGAGAATCCTTTGTAACTTAAATTTGTTCCTAAAGAAGCCATGAAACGTGGTTGGTACGATCCTTTGTATACTGCATTAGTTGTTGGTTTTGGTAATCCAGAATTTGGATCTACAATAGTATAACCATTAGCATCCGTTTGATTATCAATAGCATAAAATGCACCAAATGGTTTACCTACTGCTGCAGCGATTTCCATACCACTAAAGCCACCGATGGTAACTCTAGATACACCATCAGCTAAACTTAATACTTCATTTCTGTTACGGGTATAGGTAGCATTCACATCCCATTTGAAACCAGATTTGGTATGAACTGGTGTAAAACGTAATGCCATTTCTAATCCTCTATTGGCTACATCTCCTAAGTTAATAGTACGACTAGTAAAGCCAGAAGATGGAGCAGTTGGAACAGAGATAATTTGGTCATACGTATATGATTTATAATAAGTAGCCTCGAAGAAAATACGATCTTTAAAGAATCCTAATTCCACACCCACCTCTGAAGTTAGAGAACGAGCAGGTCTTAATTGATTAGCAATCGTGTTGCCTAAACTAAATGCAGGTACGGTATTGAAAGGGAATTTTACAGAACCAAAACTAGATGATGAAGTTGTAGTACCAAAGGCAGCAGGATTAGTTAAATAAGCTCCAGGTGCTCCGTTACCAACACTTGCCCAACTCGCTCTAAGTTTACCATAAGATAAACGGCTGTTCACCATTTTTTCTTTAAACGTTTCTGAGAAAATCCAAGAACCACTAGCACTAGGATAGAAGAACGTATTAGTGTATGGATTTAATGTAGAGTTTTTATCGTTTCTAGCAGTGATTTCTAAATAAAATTGGTTTTTATATCCCAATTTTGCTGAGCCGTATAATGCTACTGATCTAATTTGTGATAATGAATTAGATACCGTAACTGGGCTCACCGCATTACCAAAATTATAATAGCCAGGAATTACTAGGCCATTTGTAGTAGGATCGATATTAGCTGCTAAACTATTACTGGTTGTAGCAGAAGCATTGGCTCCTAACATACCATCAAAAGAAACATCTTCAGTTAGTTTTTTAGAATAAGAAGCAATCAAATCATTGTAGAAAGTAGTAGTATTAACAGTTTGTTCGAAATATCCACCTGCTAAACTTTGATTTTGAGAGCTTGCTGTACCTGCACCATAAAAGGCATCAAATGGTTGGAAGAAATATTTTGGTGTTTTTTGATAAAAACGATCTGAGGTGATATCAGCACCTGCACGATTAAAAATATTCCAGTTTGAATTTGGTTTCCATCCTAAAGTAACCGCGCCTAAAACACGATCCGTTTTAGATCTGTTATCAAAGTTTTGTGCTACCCAATATGGATTGCGGGTATAAGCTCCATAGTAACCGTAACGTTTTGTACCCACTGCATCGGTATAATCCATTGCATAAAAAGGATTATCTAATTGCTTAAGTTCCCAAATAGGAATGTCTCTTGGAGTTTGTAATAATTGATTCCAAACACCGCCATTACCTTGTCCCATTTGCTCTGCACGAGAATTAATATTAATATAGTTAATATTAGCTACAGCATATACCTTAGGGCTTAATTCTATATTACCATTAAAACGGATACTATATTTATCATAAAAAGTATTTGGTGTTACCCCTTTATTGTTAAGGGTATTTAATGATAAGAAGAAGGAAGATTTATCTAAATTTTTAGATAACGACACATTATTTTGCCATGTTGTTCCTGTGTTATAGAAGCTCTTCACATTATCCGCTAAGTCTTGATATGGTTTAACCAATTGTTTGCCATTAATAACTTGACCCCAAGCTCTGTTTACTCCGTCAAAAGGTAAACCCCAAGAGAAGTTTTCTCTAACGTCATCATATACACCGTGAATATCACCTTGGCCATAAGTATGTTGAAACTCAGGATATTTTAAAACAGAAGATAAGGTGTAATCTGTAGAATACATTACTTCCATTTTGTCTTTCTTTCTTGCTTTACCACTTTTAGTAGTAATCATGATAGCGCCATTAGCACCAGCAGAACCATATAATGCGGCAGCGGCAGCACCTTTTAATACCGTAATATTTTCAATATCATCAGGATTGATATCGGTTCCTCTATTACCAAAGTCAATTTGAGATAAACTACTTCCGATAGCACGACTACCATTGTTAGTAACGATACCATCAACTACTATTAATGCGTTATTACCACCCGCAATTGTTTTTTCGCCACGTAAAACGATACGCGTTGAACCACCAGGTCCACCAGTAGAAGAAGTAATATTAGCACCAGCCACTTTACCTTGTAATGCAGATAGAGCATTTACTTGATTACCGCTGTTAAGCTCTTCAGAGCCAATAGATGTTGATGAATAACCTAATTCTTTTTTCTCTCTTCTAATTGCCAATGCAGTAACTGCAACGCCTGACAATTCTTTTGCTAATGGATTTAAACGAATACTTACGTTAGCCGAAGTAGCATCTGCTTCTGCGTAAGAATATCCAGCATAATTAATTTTAATTTTAGCGCCTGCATTAGGAACATTATTAATAACAAAGTTACCATTGTCATCTGCAACAGTACCTATGTTAGATCCTTTAACAACAATGGTTGCGCCAGGTAATGGCTGACCATTTTCATCTAATACACGACCTGATAGCTTGTGTGTTTGTGCAATAACAGCTTGAGAGCCTATTGAAACGAGCACTGTAAGCAGTAGCAAAATTCTTTTCATGTTTTTAATTTTTTCTTTTGTTCAATTATAAAATTGCTATTATGAAATTTGAGTTAAATTTAGAGTGAATTTGTTGTAAATGCAAAGTTTTAGTTAAAAAAATTATATAATTATATTTTATATATTTATATTAAATTCATTTACATTGTTTTATAAATTATTTCCAATTATTAGGTTATAAGTTAACTACGCCGAATAACGATACTATTATTTAACAAAACTATTACGCTAAAATAATCTCTCTATTCATCTCAATTATTTTTTATTATCAATAAAGTATAAAAAGGAAAGGTGTTAGAAAATCAAGTGTTATTAAGAGTAAAGTAAGCAGAAGTTAACTTCTTTATGTTTAAATGATCTATATATATTTTTAAAAAGTCGAAAATTGGAAAGTGATCATAGTTTTAGCATAATTTAAAAAGAAGGTTATGGGTAAACCTAAATCCGCATTCCTAATCCTTGTTATAATTTGATGGCAGTATTAAAAAGCTATAAACTTGGGTAGTAAAAATGGCATTGGTAAAATTTTTAAATAATTTTATTATTGATTATCAATTAATTATAAAGATGCTATAAAAATAATTGTCTTTTTTCTTGGTTAACTGTATAAAGCCCATTACCTTTGCGCTCCATTTATTTGTGTAAAACAAAAATTGGGTCCAAAAACGGATTAAATTAAATATTAAATTAAATGAGACACTTAAGTTTTAAAACAAAATCAGCTAACGAACAAATCGTAAAACGCGATTGGTATCTTGTTGATGCTACTAACCAAACTGTTGGTCGTATGTGCACACAAATTGCGCATATCTTACGCGGCAAAAACAAAGCGTATTATACACCTCATTTCGATTGTGGTGATTATGTAATCGTTACAAATGCAGCGCATGTTAAATTTACTGGCAACAAATTAGATGACAAAGAATACTTAACGTTTTCTGGTTATCCTGGAGGTCAAAAAGGCGAAACAGCTCGTGAGTTGTTAAACCGTAGACCAATTGTTGTTGTAGAAAGAGCGGTAAAAGGTATGTTACCTAAAAACCGTTTGGGACGTGCTATGTACAAAAAATTATTTGTATACGAAGGGGCAGAACACCCACACAAAGCACAACAGCCAAAAAATATTACTAAATAAATTAATTGTAAACAGCTTTAACAATCCACATACATGGAAAAACAAACTAACGCTGTAGGTCGCCGAAAAGAAGCCGTAGCTCGTATATATATGAGTAAAGGAACAGGCAGCATCACAGTAAATGGAAAAGAATACAAAGCGTATTTCCCCATTATGTACTTACAAAACCAAGTAGAATTACCTTTTAAAACACTTGATGCTAGCGCATCATTTGATGTAGTGGTAAACGTACAAGGCGGAGGACCAAAAGGACAAGCAGAAGCAATCAAATTAGGTATTGCTCGTGCGTTATGCGAAGTGAACCCTGAGTTCCGTCCTGCATTGAAAAAAGAAGGCTTAATGCGTCGTGATCCTCGTTCAGTTGAACGTAAGAAATTCGGTAAACGCAAAGCACGTAGAAGCTTCCAATTCTCTAAACGTTAATGGTCGCTCACGCTTACTTAATTTTTTAACCTACAAGAACTTACTACAATGGAAGAAAATAAAAGCCTACATCAGCAACTTATGGAAGCTGGCGTACATTTTGGTCACCTAAAGAAAAAATGGAACCCAAAAATGTTACCATACATTTTCACTGAGAAAAATGGTATACACATCATTGATTTAAACAAAACAATAGACGGTTTGCAAGAATCGGCTGCTGCGCTTAAATCCATCGCAAAAAGCGGTAAAAAAATCATGTTTGTTGCTACTAAGAAACAAGCAAAAGAAATCGTTGCAGAAGCTGCAGCAAAAGTAAATATGCCCTTCGTTACTGAACGTTGGTTGGGTGGTATGCTTACCAATTTCCAAACAATTCGTAAGAGTGTAAAGAAAATGCAAAGCATTGAAAAAGTGCTAAACGATGGCACATTGGATAGCGTTACCAAAAAAGAACGTTTGACATTGACACGTGGTAAAGAAAAAATGGAAAAAGTATTGGGCGGTATCTCTCAAATGGGTCGTACGCCAGCTGCTTTATTCATTGTAGATATTAGCCACGAACATATTGCATTAGCAGAAGCTAAACGCTTAGGTATTGCTACATTTGCAATGGTTGATACGAATAGTGATCCATCAAAAGTAGATTTTTCTATCCCATCAAACGATGATGCTAGCAAATCTATTGCAATTATCACCAACTACTTAACTGCTGCAATCATGGAAGGCCTTCAAGAGCGTGCCGAAAACAAAGAAGTAGCTGATGAAGAACAAAGCGAAGAAACAACTGAATCTAAAGGTCGCAAAAACGATTTAGAGGAAGAAACAGAAGGTGCTGATGGTAAAAAAACACGTAGTGCAAAACCTGCTGCAGGTGGAGCTGGCCGTCCTAAACAAGGAGCTGGTCGCCCGAAGCTAGCAAGTAAAAAATAATAAATAATTATCTATTATTAAAGAAACCGCATACGAATAGTGTTGCGGTTTCTTTAAATTTATAAACTTTATAAAAACTATAAACATGAGCGTAACAATTGCTGCTTCCGACGTAAACAAATTAAGACAAGCAACGGGTGCTGGTATGATGGATTGTCGTAAAGCATTAACAGAAACAAATAATGATTTTGAAGCAGCTATTGATTGGTTGCGCAAACAAGGTCAGAAAGTGGCTGCAAAACGTAGCGACAGAGAAGCAAAAGAAGGTGTGGTATTAGCTAAAACTACTGCAGACAATAAAACAGGTTATATTGTTTGTATCTCTTGCGAAACAGACTTTGTATCTAAAAACGCCGACTTCGTTGCTTTTGCACAAAGCATTGCAGATGCTGCAGTTGAAAACAAAGTTAATTCTGTAGAAGAGTTAAATAACATTGTAATCAATGGAGCTAAAGTAGCAGATTTAATCAATGATAAATTAGCTGCAATTGGTGAAAAAATTGAAATTAATAAATTTGAAAAAGTGGATGCTCCATTTGTTGCTTCATACATACATGGTGCAAACCGTATGGGTGTTTTAGTAGCAATGTCTTCAGAAGCTGCTGAAGCTGGTAAAGATATAGCTATGCAAATTGCTGCTATGAACCCACTAGGTGTTGATAGCGATAGTATTCCAGCTGACGTAGTAGCTCGTGAGCGCGCTATTGTTATGGAAACCATGCAAGCAGATCCTAAAATGGCTGGCAAACCAGAAGAAATGGTAGCTAAAATTGCAGAAGGCAAATTAAATTCATTCTTTAAAGAGAACACATTAATGGCTCAAGCTTTTGTAAAAGATGGCGGTAAATCTGTAGCTGATTATTTGAAAGGTGTTAATGCTGATTTGAAAGTTACTTCTTTCAAACGAGTTGCATTAGGATAATTAAACTCTAAGAAACAAATAAAAAAAGCCGATGCACTTGCATCGGCTTTTTTTATTTATTCAAAATCATATTGGCTAGTATTAAAAGCAATAAAGTAATGCCAAACAAGATATATGCTATAAGATTAATTCTATTGGAATAGATTTTAAATTCTTTCTCTTTTTTTAAAAATGTATTCCTTAAGATGACTTTATTATACAAGAAAAAAGAATAAATAAAATTCATTACATCTAATCGTTGATTATGTATTATTCTATTTATTTGTATGCTTAAAATCCATATAATTAACTCTAGGACCACTAAATAGTTTAATAATTGTAAAATAGACATTGCTTAGTATTTCGTATTGGTTGCGGGTCGCAAAAATAGATAAAATAAATTGCTGATTATAGTACTATTATATATATATTTTATTATAATAAAAAAGCACAACAAACGTTGTGCTTTTTTATCCCTAATTCCTTTCTATTATTTAATACTCTTTTTGGGATTCCTTCCTAAAACTTCATCTACCATTCCATAAGCTTTTGCCTCTTCTGCTGTCATCCAATAATCTCTGTCGGAGTCTTTTTCAACTTTTGCAAATTTCTGTCCACTATGCTCCGCTATAATCTCATATAGTTCTTTCTTTAATTTTCCTATCTCTCTTGCTGTAATCTCAATATCACTTGCTTGACCTTCAGCACCTCCAAGTGGCTGGTGAATCATTACTCTACTATGTTTTAAAGCGGTCCTTTTACCATTGGTTCCCGCACACATCAATACCGCCGCCATTGAAGCTGCAATACCAGTACAAATTGTAGAAACATCTGGCGTTATAATTTGCATGGTATCGTAAATACCTAAGCCGGAATAAACACTGCCTCCTGGACTATTAATGTACATTTGAACATCTTTATTTCTATCAATGCTTTCTAAAAATAATAATTGTGCCGTTACAATATTTGCAACATAATCATTAATGCCTTCTCCTAAGAAAATAATTCTATCCATCATTAATCTAGAAAACACATCCATTTGCGCTACATTCATTGGGCGCTCTTCGATAATATAAGGCGTTAATGCAGTTGGCATTATAATAGCAGAGGTATATTGATGTAGGGTATTGCTACTAATACCATGATGTTTAATTGCGTATTTGCGAAATTCGTTCGATTGCATATATTAAATTTGTAGTTTTAAGATTGAAAAAGTAAAAGTATTGATTTTTTTCAAGACCCAAATATAATTTAAACATGTCATATACCTTACAATTTGAAGCCAAACATTTGTCAAAAAAAATAAAGCATTCCGACCAAGTGTTTTTGATAGGATCTTGCTTTACAGAGCATATGACTGACTACTTAAACCACGCAGGATTTAACACCTTAAGTAATCCGAATGGAATTTTATTTAATCCATTAAGTGTAACTAAAAGCATGGATGCTTATGTAAACAGTGAACATAAAAAAGCCACAGATTTATTTTATTTAAATGAATTATGGAATAGCTGGGATCACCATACACGCTTCTCTGATATTGATAAGGGAATAGCCTTAAACGAAATGAATGCATCTATTGACAAGGCGCATGCATATATTAAACAGTGCGATTGGTTGATTATTACTTTGGGGTCTGCATTTCAATATCATCTTATTGAAAACAAGTATCCTGTAGCTAATAATCACAGAGCACCTGGACAGTGGTTTGAAAAAGTACTTCTTTCGATAGCAACTATTCAACAATCATTAACTGAAAGCTTGGAAAAGGTAAAAACAATTAATCCCAGTATAGAAATTATTTTTACCATTAGTCCGGTAAGGCATATAAGAGACGGTGTGATAGAAAACAATAGGAGTAAGGCGCGATTAATTGAAGTGGTGCACAATTTAACGAATGATTATAACCACATGCATTATTTTCCAGCCTACGAGTTGATTATTGATGTACTTAGAGATTATCGATTCTATGATATAGACCTTGTGCACCCTAACTTTGCTGCTACTGCAGCAGTTTGGGAATCGTTTAAGAATAGCTGTATTGAGCCGTCGGCTTTTGAGCTAATGAACAGTATTGAGCAATTATTTAGGGCAAGCAGGCATAAAAGTAGATTTCCAGCTACTATAGCCCATCAAAATTTTATAGAACAACAGATAATACAGACAAAACAATTAATGGAGCGCCATCCTTACTTAAAAATGGAGCAGCTTATTGCTGAATTTGAGCAAAACAAATAAGCGCTGTTGTAATTATTTAGTTACCTTTGCTTCCTTATATATTACTTATTTTATGGATAAAAATTCAGTCATTGGATTCTCACTTTTAGTTGCTCTGCTACTAGGTTATTTAGCAATTAATAATTACGAACAAAAAGGTGCTTTAGAAAAAAAACAAGCTGATTCTATTGCTTATACAAAAACGCATCCTAAAATTGCTACTGCACAAGTTGCAGTAAAAAACAATACTGATACTTCTTCTATAAAAGATACTGCACTTGTTGCAGCGCCTTTAGATACTGTTCTTACACTAGATAATGCATATGTAAGTATAGATATCCATACTAAGGGTGGAAATATTACAAAGGCCCTTTTGAAAAACTACAAAACATACTATCAAAAACCTTTAGTACTTTTTGATAGTACTGAAAATCAATTGAGTTTTGCTTTAAATACAGCAACTATTAAAAATAGCAATGAACTTTATTATACACCTTCACTTCAGGAAAATGAAAAAGGTAAATCAATTATATTAACTGCTCCAATCAATCCACAACAACAAGTTATTATTACTTATACAATAGAGACAAATGCGCACCATGTAACGTGTTCGTTTAAACTGATTGGTTTTGCGATGAATACCTTAGTTATGAATTGGGATAACGCGGTTGCAAGAACTGAAAAAAGTAGCGATGCTGAAAAACAAAATGTACAAGAGCACTATAAGTACAATAATGGCGACCAAGATTATTTTAGTATTAGAGATGAGAAAAAGGAAAGCTTAAAAGAAGGAGTGCAATGGATTGGTTTAAGAACCGGTTATTTTTCACAAGCACTTATTGCAAAAAATAACGTATTCAATGTTAGTAGTTGTAAAGCTGTAAATGATACGAAAGACACCAATCATGTTGTAGTAAACAAGCTTAGCTTCCAACTTCCACTACAAAATAATGAGGCAAGTGTCGATTGGTATATTGGTCCTAACGATTATGCCACTTTAAAATCATATCAAATAGGCTTAGAAGAAATGGTGCCTTTGGGTACGGGTATTTTTGCCTTTGTAAAATATGTAAACAAATGGTTGATCTTACCTATGTTTAACATGTTAAACAGTTGGCAATTAAATTTAGGGCTTATCATTATCTTAATGACCTTAATTATTCGCTTAGCCTTATCCTTCTTTACCTACAAAAGTTACTTGTCAACTGCTAAAATGCGATTGATGAAACCGGAATTAGATATATTAAGAGAAAAATTCCCTGATCAGCAAGCGTTTAGCGTAGAGCAAATGAAATTATATAGAAGTGCGGGTGTAAATCCATTAGGTGGTTGCTTACCTATGCTGTTTCAATTGCCATTTTTAGTAGCTATGTATTGTTTTATACCTACTAATATTGTTTTCAGGCAAGTGTCGTTTTTATGGGCTGATGACCTTTCGACGTTTGATTCTATTCTAAACCTGCCTTTCTCTATTCCCTTGTATGGAGATCATGTAAGTTTGTTTACGTTATTAATGACTGCTTCTAGTTTGTTTTTGGCGCTTTATAATAGAAATATGACGCCACAGGATCCTAACAATCCTATGATGAAATATTTACCTTTTGTATTTCCAATAATGTTGATGGGTGTGTTTAATAAAATGGCAGCAGCGTTAACTTTTTACTACTTCTTCGGTAATATGGTAAGCATTGCACAACAGTTTATTATTCAAAAATTGTTTATCAATGAAGAAGCAATTCATAAGCAATTGCAAGAAAACAAAAACAAGCCCGCTACGGCTTCTAAGTGGCAACAAAAATTAGAAGAGATGCAACGTCTTCAACAAGAGAAGGCTAAGAAAAAATAAGAATAGGCTACTATTAAAAAAGGTCATGAATTAATTCATGACCTTTTTTAATAGTAGTAATAATTAGTTACACATCTAAGCGAGCATATTTTGCATGCGATTCAATGAAGGCTCTTCTTGGAGGTACTTCATCGCCCATAAGCATAGAGAAGATACGATCTGCTTCTGCTGCACTATCAATGGTCACGCGTTTTAATGTTCTAGTAGCAGGATTCATCGTAGTGTCCCACAATTGCTCTGCGTTCATCTCTCCCAAACCTTTATATCGTTGTATCATTACACTATCATCTTTACCATTTCCTAAAAGTGTTACCGCAGCTTTTCTATCTTCTTCTGTCCATGCATAACGTTGTTCTTTCCCTTTTTTAACCAAATACAAAGGCGGTTGTGCCAAAAATACATGGCCCTGCTCTACCAGCGTTTTCATATAGCGGAAGAAGAAGGTTAAAATTAAAGTAGCAATATGCGAGCCGTCTACATCGGCATCGGTCATAATAATTATTTTATGATAGCGCAGTTTTGTAATGTTCAATTCTTTAGGATCGTCGGGTGTGCCCACAGTTACGCCCAAAGCTGTGTACATATTTTTTATCTCTTCATTTTCGTATATCTTATGCTCTTGTGCTTTTTCAACATTAAGAATTTTTCCTCTCAATGGTAAAATAGCTTGGTAGCCTCTATCTCTTCCTTGTTTAGCTGTTCCGCCAGCCGAGTCCCCTTCCACTAAATAAAGCTCACATTTGTGTGGGTCTTTGTCTGAGCAATCTGCTAATTTTCCAGGCAAGCCACCACCTGTTAACACATTTTTTCGTTGCACCAACTCTCTCGCTTTGCGAGCTGCAGCACGTGCTTGTGCGGCGATAATTACTTTATCAATAATTAGTTTCGATTCTTTCGGATGCTCTTCTAAATAGGCTTCTAATACTCTGCTTACACAAACATCTACCACTCCCATTACATCACTATTTCCTAGTTTCGTTTTGGTTTGTCCTTCAAATTGAGGCTCTGGTACTTTTACAGAGATAATTGCACTTATTCCTTCCCTAAAGTCATCGCCTGTAATTTCAACTTTTGCTTTTTCAAAGAGTTTATTTTTATCGCCGTACGATTTAAAAACTCGTGTAATAGCTCTTCTAAAACCGGCTACATGTGTGCCTCCTTCTATCGTGTTAATATTATTTACGTAAGAAAAGATATGCTCTGCATAAGAGGTATTATAAGATAAGGCTACATCTACAGTTACATTAGATTCTTTGTCGTAGCCTTCTACATAAATTGGAATGGGTAATAAAGGATCACGTTTACCATTTGCATCTAGCATCTGAACGAATTCTATAATGCCGCCTTCGCTATAAAACTCTTCCGATTGAATAGATCCATCTTCTAAAATTTCGCGCTCATCGCTTAATAAAATTCTAATTCCTTTATTTAAATACGATAACTCTCTTAATCGGCCGGCTAAAATTTCTCTGTTATATACGGTGTCTTTAAAAATGGTATCGTCGGGTTGGAAATGGACACGGGTGCCTCTTCTTTCGGCTACGCCAATTTCTCTCACACTGTATTTTGGTATACCACAGCTATATTCTTGTTCGAATTTTTTCCCATCGCGTTCTACAACTACATGCAAATGAGAACTCAATGCATTTACACAACTTACACCAACACCATGCAAACCGCCAGATACTTTATAAGAGTCTTTATCAAACTTGCCCCCAGCATGCAATACCGTCATTACCACTTCTAAAGCCGATTTTCCTTCTTTTGGGTGAATACCAGTTGGAATGCCTCTACCATCATCCTGAACGGAGATGGAATTGTTGGTATGTATTACAACTTGAATAGTTTTGCAATGCCCTGCTAACGCTTCGTCAATAGAGTTGTCTACTACTTCGTATACTAAATGATGCAAGCCTTTAACGCCTATATCACCGATATACATGGCTGGTCTTTTTCGTACTGCTTCAAGACCTTCTAATACTTGAATACTTCCGGCATCATATCCTTGTTGTGGCACTGGGTTCTGTTCGTTGCTCATGATTGGATTTTGTAAAAAATGGAGTGTTTAAATAGGTTGTTTTTAAAGTGCTTTTTGGCGCCGTATTAACTAGAACAAATATAGCATAAAATAAGGGCTTCGACAAAAAAATAAGGTCGTTTTGGGGGGTCTTAATTTCCACATTTTTGTATATGTTTTTAACACAAAAAAATCCGAAGATTTTCTTCGGATTTTTCTTAGTTTTTAAGCCCTTTTTTAACGCATAAAAATATAGTTTTCCACGTCCTTTTGAGTTATGGTTTGATTAGACATGATTACTAAGCGTTCTATAATATTTCGTAATTCTCGAATATTACCTGTCCAGTTGTACTGCTGCAAAGCATCTATAGCGCTTTGCTCTATTTTTTTTGAAGGGTGCCTATATTCCTCATTGATGTTTTTCAAAAAATGATCAATTAAAAGCGGTATATCTTCTTTTCGATCATTTAAAGAGGGGACATGAATTAAAATCACTCCTAATCTGTGATAGAGGTCTAACCTAAAGTTCTTTTCTTCAACTTCTCTTAATAGATCTTTATTGGTAGCTGCTAAAATTCTAACATCAATTTTAATTTCTTTTTCGCCACCAACCCGTGTAATTTTACCTTCTTGTAAAGCTCGAAGTACTTTTGCTTGAGCCGACAGGCTCATATCACCAATTTCGTCTAAAAATAAAGTGCCGCCATGCGCTTGCTCAAACTTACCTATGCGCTGTTTTATAGCCGATGTAAAAGATCCTTTTTCATGGCCAAACAATTCACTTTCTATCAATTCAGAAGGAATTGCTGAACAGTTTACTTCTATAAACGGACCATTAGCACGATTGCTTTTTTCATGTAGCGCCTTAGCGACCAATTCCTTTCCAACACCATTTTCACCAGTTATTAATACACGTGCGTCTGTAGGAGCAACTTTGTCAATAGTTTCTTTAATTTTAACTAAAGCTGTAGAAGATCCAATCATATCGGATTGGCTATTCTTATTAACTTTCTTTCTCAATTGTTTCGTTTCAACAATTAAGTTGCTTCTATCTATGGCGTTTCTAATAGTTATTAACAGCCGATTTAAATCGGGTGGTTTTTCAATAAAATCAAAGGCGCCTTTTTTTACCGCATCTACAGCAGCATCGATAGTGCCATGGCCTGATATCAAAATAAAAGGGATGTCTGGCTTTAATTCCAATGCTTGATCAAGCACCTCTGTACCATCCATCTTAGGCATTTTTATATCACACAAAATACAATCATAATCATTTTCTTTAATTTTCTTGATGGCCTCTACGCCATCTACTGCTTCTTCAACCTCAAATCCTTCAAAACTTAAAATATCTTTAAGTGCAGATCTTATTGCTTTTTCATCATCGACAACTAGAATTTTTTTTGACATTCAATTTTGTTTTAAATAAAAAAATATTTATTTCTGTTTTTTATTACTTGGCACAACATGCGGATAATCTAACCATGGGCCTGATTTTATACCCTCTTTAAAGAAACCTTTTTGTTTTAATAAGCCATCTGTGTAAAAATACTTCCAAACACCGTTTTCTTTTCCATTCAAATAATTTCCCGTTTCGCTTATTATTCCATTGTTGTAGTAAACAATGGTTTCGCCATCTAAAACACCGGCTTTATAATTTGTTTCAATCATTTTGCTACCGTTATCGTAATATAAAGTGGTAGTGCCGGAGCGCAAATCGTTGCTATAGCTTGCTACTTCTTGTAGTTTACCATTTGGAAAATATTTTTTCTCTGTCCCTTCTTTTTTACCATCAGCATAATAGGTTTCAAAATATAAATGATTACCATTGGTATAATATCTTTGTAAGCCTTCTAATTGATTATTAAAATAATTTTCTTTTGCACGCACCATTCCATCGCCATTAAATGTAATGCTTGGACCCATTAAAATTGCTTTGTCAAAAGATTGTAGCTTTAAGATGGCTCCATAATCGTTATAAATAGACCAAATTCCTTGTTTTCTATTATTGTCTAAAATACCCTCTTCGGCAATCTTTCCATTTTTTAAATACTGTACGAGCTGTATTTGAGCCGATTTCCTTACAGAAATAGTATCTTGTTGTGCACTCAATTGAAACGAAGTCAATAGTATTAAAATGATACTAAATATATATTTTGAGCGTAGGTTCTTATTCATATCTAACACAAAATTATCAAATATAATTTAATAACGCACACAGAAATACAGCAGCTTTTCATTCTTCTTGTTTAAATTAAAATCATCTGCATTAAGTACCTTTGAATAGTATGTTATCTCTATCCCTTGACGTTGCCATTAGTCAACTCATTTTGCACCTTAAAAATCTTCCTGGCCAGCTAGCTCAAGAACGCATGGCTGGAAGAGTTGTTGCGTCGCCTTCCGAAATTCCTTCTAATGCAAAATTAAGTGCCGTTATGATCTTGCTTTTCAAAAAAGAATTCGATTGGCATTTTTGCTTAATTAAAAGAGCAGAAAGTCAGGGGGCGCATAGCGGACAATTTGCTTTTCCCGGTGGCAGCATAGATGATTTGGATACTAGCCTTTTACAAACCGCCATAAGAGAAACTAAAGAAGAAATAGGGGTGCATCTAAAAGAAGAACAAATAATTGGTGCGCTTACACCACTTTACATTCCCGTTAGCAATTACCTGGTTCATCCTTTTATTGCCTATTGCGATGCGCCTACGCATTACGAACTTCAGATAGAAGAGGTTGCCTTCGTTAAAGAATTGGAACTCGCCCATCTTTTAAACCCACTAAATAAAACTAAAACAAGTATTCGCTTAAGAGATGCTCCACATACCCAAATAAATGTACCCGCCTATAAAATTTCGGATACAGAGGTAATCTGGGGTGCTACAGCTATGATATTAGCGGAGTTTGAAGTAATTTTAAGTCGAATTAAGGAACAAATAATTTAATTTTGTGATTCCAAAATAAATGATTGGAATACTATCCTAAGATAATTTCCACAAAATGCTATAACAACACTATGCTTACATCTGCTGAAATACGTCAACAATTTCTTGACTTCTTTAAGTCAAAAGAACATTTAATAGTTCCGTCTGCACCCATTGTAGTAAAAAACGACCCAACTTTGTTGTTTACCAATGCAGGTATGAACCAATTTAAAGATTACTTTTTAGGTAATGGCTCACCTTTACATACAAGAATAGCAGATACTCAAAAATGCTTGCGTGTAAGTGGCAAGCATAATGATCTTGAAGAAGTAGGCGTGGATACGTATCATCATACTATGTTTGAAATGTTGGGCAATTGGAGCTTTGGAGACTATTTTAAAAAAGAAGCCATTGCTTGGAGTTGGGAATTACTAACAGAAGTGTATAAGCTTGATAAAAGCAGATTATATGTTTCTGTTTTTGAGGGTGATGAAAAAGAAGGCTTGCCAGCTAGCACTATTGCTTTAGAAGAATGGAAAAAAATCGTTGATGCATCACATATTGTTTTTGGAAATAAAAAAGATAATTTCTGGGAAATGGGTGATATAGGGCCTTGTGGACCCTGTAGTGAAATACATATTGATTTAAGATCCGATGAAGAACGTGCACAAATAGCCGGTAAAGACTTAGTCAATAAAGATCATCCTCAGGTTATTGAAATTTGGAATAATGTATTCATGCAATACAATCGTTTGAAAGATGGCTCTCTTCAACCGCTACCTGCTCAGCATGTAGATACCGGTATGGGCTTTGAACGTTTAGTAAGAGCGGTACAGGGAAAAGCATCTAATTATGATACTGACGTATTCACAGGTACCATTCAAGAAGTAGCTTCAATCACTAACAAAGCATATCATTTTGGTGATACCAAACAAGATGTTGCTTTTAGAGTGATAGCCGATCATATACGTGCCATTGGCTTTGCTATTGCAGACGGACAACTACCGAGCAATACAGGAGCAGGCTATGTTATTAGAAGAATTTTAAGAAGAGCAGTTAGATACTACTATTCGTATTTAGATTACAAACAACCTTTGTTATTTAAATTAATCCCCGTCATTGCTCAGCAATTCGAAAAGGTTTTCCCTGAATTACATGCCCAATTAGAATTTGTATCAAAAGTAGTACGAGAAGAAGAAGAAGGCTTTTTAAGAACCTTAGAAAAGGGGTTGAAGCGAATGGAAGAGGTGCTGAAAGCCGATTCTATTTGTATTAATGGCGCTATTGCTTTCGAGCTTTATGATACCTATGGTTTTCCGTTAGATCTAACGCGATTGATTGCCCAAGAACAAGGCAAAACGGTTGATGAGGCAGGCTTTGAAAGCGAAATGGCCAAACAAAAAAACAGATCTAGAGCGGCTACTGCATTAGATACAGAAGATTGGATACAAGTAAATAATATGGATACCGTTCAGTTTGTGGGCTATGAACATAGCGCTTGTAAAACGAGCATTATTAAATATAGAAAGGTTACAGCTAAAGGCAAAGAGAGCTATCAGCTTGTTTTAGAAAAAACCCCTTTTTACGCAGAAAGCGGTGGACAAATAGGTGATACTGGCTATTTGAAAAATAAACTAGATACGATCATCATTACAAATACTAAAAAAGAAAATGACTTAATCATTCATTTTACTGATGCATTACCAAGTTCACTAGAGGGTACTTTCGATGCTCAAATTGACGAAGCAAAAAGACTACAAACAACACTACACCATAGTGCAACACACTTGATGCACGCTGCTTTACAACAAGTTTTAGGTAGTCATGTAGCTCAAAAAGGGTCTTTGAATAGTGCTGCTATTTTACGTTTCGACTTTTCTCATTTCGCAAAAATGACACCTGAAGAAATTAAAAAAGTAGAACAATTAGTTAATGAAAAAATTAGAGCGACTATCCCCGTTGTTATTAAAGAAATGAGCAAAGAAGAGGCCCATGCAATTGGGGCAACTGCTTTATTTGGTGAAAAATATGGCGATCGAGTACGTGTTGTTATTATGGATCCTAATTATTCATTAGAATTATGTGGCGGTACGCATGTAAGCAATACCGGAGCAATTGGACTTTTCAAAATCCAAAGTGAAAGTGCTGTTGCTGCAGGGGTTAGAAGAATTGAAGCGGTGTGTGGCGCATTAGCTGAAGCAGCTATTGCGGAGAGTTTACAAGAATTAGACGCTGTGAAAAACCTTTTAAAAAATCCAAAAGATACTGTAAAGGCTATTGAAAACCTGCAAAGCGAGCTCTCTGGTATCAAAAAACAACTTGAAACCATTGAACAGCAACAATGGGCTATTATCGCTCAAGACTTGGCCAACAAAGCAATACTGGTAAATAACAAAAAGTTTATTGGTGCAGAATTACATGTTTCCAATGCTGATGCGTTAAAGAAAATATGCTCCGACTTAAGAGCACATGCTTCACTCATTGTTGTAGTTGCGTCTATTGATGGAAAAGCGCAAGTAGCTGTAGGCGTTGACGATACGCAAGCACAAGAATTCAATGCAGCTACAATCATAAAACAGCACATTGCTCCGCTTATTAAGGGCGGTGGCGGTGGCCAAAGCACCCTAGCAACAGCAGGGGGACAAGATGTAAGTAAATTACAAGATATTATAACCGTTGTAAAGGGTTTACTCTAACAAAAAAAGGCGTTTCGAATGAAACGCCTTTTTTTGTTAGTATTGGCTTTTTATAATCCAGAGATACAAAGACCTACAGAGTAAGGTGTTATATCAGGACCACTTCCAGCTTTGAATAAGGTATTTAAATTATAAGCAACAAACAGCGAAAAATTGCCATAGCCTACTCTTGCAGTAGCTGCAAACCTCCACGTATCTAAAAAATGTTTTGAAACTACTTTATCTGTAGTTTTAACACCACTAAAAGAGTAAACACCTTTTGTATGCGCTTGTAATAAGGTTCCAATTCTTAGACCAATAGCCGCTTTAAAACCTTTGTTCTTATTGACATTATTGTCAAAATAACGCAATTCTAAAGGAGCCTCAAAATAAGCCGTTGTCAGTTTATATTTACTATAGTTTTTGGTTTCTGCCTCAAACTTTACAAAAGTAGTGTCGGCAAAACGCGCCTCTTGATTATCTAAATAAATGCTACTGCTACCTATGCCAATGCCTGCTGCAAAACTTAATTTTGAATTTTTTAGAGGATAATTTTTACATAGATATACATTTAAACCTTTTCCTATTCCAGTAGTATGAATGGAATCTGGTTTGCCAGCCCATCCGTCAATGCCTAATTGAATCATTAAAAAATCGCTAGCCGGTTTTTCGGTCGGTGTTTTAGTTTGCGCACTTACCGTTGTGCCCAATGCCAACATGCTTAGTAGTAAAAGTCGAAGTAATTTCATAAATTAAAAAAATCTATAATTGAAAAGCAAAGATACAAGCTAAGTTTAGCACTTTTTGTTAAAATATTTTATAATAGATGGCCTATAAATTACCAAGATTAAAAAAAAACACTTATTTTTGCATTCCTTTAATGAATTATGGAGATGGTAGCTCAGTTGGTTAGAGCGCCTGATTGTGGTTCAGGAGGTCGTGGGTTCGATCCCCATTCTTCTCCCATCTCAAAATAATAAAACGCTCAAAAAATGAGCGTTTTTTTTATTATTTTACTATATTTGTTTACACTTTTTATTATTTTATATATTACCCAACATGAGCTTAGAAATTACTGGACGACTAATTGTTAAAATGCCTACGCAACAAATTAAAGACAGCTTTAAAAAACGAGAATTCGTTGTGGAAACAACCGAACAATACCCTCAAAAAATAAAATTAGAATTAACCCAAGATAAATGTGATATTTTAGACACCTATAAAGAAGGCGATGTGTTAAAAGTGTCTTTTAACTTAAGAGGATCTGTTTGGCAAGAAAAATACTATGTAAACTTACAAGCTTGGCGTATTCAATTAGATAACGCATCTAATTCAATGCCGGGCACAAACACAATGGAAACATCAGCACCCGCTTCTCAAAACAGCAGCTTTGCCGCTGCTTCCACAGAAGACGATTTACCTTTTTAATTTGAAAGGGCGTAAAAACTAATTCTTATGAATTCAAAAAACCTGAGTTTTATAATAGCTATTTTGTCAATTTTGATACTAACAAATTGTACAAAAAACAATGGTATCGATAATAATAGTGTTATCGTAAAACCATACGTACTTTATTTTTCAGGAGATCGGGGCGAATTATATAAAACCAATACAGGAAGACTTTTCAATTTAGTTTTCCCTCCAGACGGATACCCTTGCGACGCTATAGCAACTTCTTATGATAATTTATTTTTTATCAAACGTAATGTGCATATTAGCGTAAACAATGGAAAAACATTTGATTCTTCCACCGTTTCAGCACAAGTTCCTTTTGCACAACAAATTATTGATGTTCCTGCCTTCGGAAAACTATATGTTGGCAGTATGCTCAACAGATTATCGGTTAGTACCGACCATGGTAAAACATGGAACCCTGAAACAGCTTGGGATGTAGCACCTGCAAATCCAATTTCTTCTTTAACACAAACTGCTAATGGTACGGTTTTTGCACTAGAGAAAAATAATAATACTATCTTTTATAAAGTTAATGCCGGTGCCAACTGGGCAAAGCAAGCACCTAACAACTTACCAGCTGTTATTGGTATGTATTTGACGCATGCAGGCAATACCCTAATTGCTACGGATCGTGATAATGCGAATGGTATATGGCAAAGTGTTGATAATGGTGTTACTTGGGGACAAATTGCCGGTTTGCCAAATCGCAAATTATATGCAACCAATTGCCCTTTTGATGCTACGTTGTTAGTAGGCACAGACTCCATGGGTATCTATAGAATGGAAAGTGGAAGTTTTGTAGCTAGCAATAATGGTATTCTCAAAAACACGTCTGTATATGGCATTATTGGCAAAGAAGATATTTATAAAAATACTGCCTCTAAAAAATACATTTACATTGCTACCAGTACCGGTTTGTATCGTAGCGATGATTTAGGTAAAAACTGGACCTTGATGAAACAAGGTATTGTTACCACAGTATATTAATCGAAATCAATATTCCAATCGGTAAAATCATTCAGGTCGCGGCGTTCTTTCTTAGACGGGCGACCTGTTTTGCTTAATCGCTTTCCCGTATAAAAAGAGGTGCCCAATTTAATATTGTGTAATTGATCCTCTTCGCTTGTGATATCTTTATAATGTAAGATTGCCGTTTCATAATTGACTCTCTTTTCAAGTAAGCCCAATACCTCAATCGTGTTTTTCTTCCCCTCGTTTCTAATGTCATAGCTTTCGCCAATTTTTACCGATTTAGATGGCTTACAACTTGCGCCATCTTTTAATTTCACCTTTCCGTCATCACATGCTTTAGTGGCCAAACTTCTTGTTTTAAACAAGCGTATGGCCCATAAATATTTATCAATGCGTATTCCTTTCTCCATTATATAAAACTATTAAAACCCACAATTTAAACCCCATTCCAATAATTCGGCTTTATTAATATGCGTTTTAATTAAACCCGATAGCGCTAGTTCTTTAAAAAACCCTTTCGGATGTTGCATTATATAATACTCAAATCCGAATTTTTGATACCATGGCTCATCATGTAAGTAAGCATTTTTAATATACACTCCACCTTGAAGATGAATGCCCACTCGACCAAATAAAAAGGTATTACCTAAAAATAAACTTGCGTTATAACTATGTGAGCGTTCTTCTCCAGGATAAATTTCATTGTTTCTTAAAAAGGCATATATCCTTTTGTGATAAGTAAAATCGACACCTCCAAAAACTTTGTTTTTATGCCTATAGTATTTACTCCGCATAAAAGAGGCATGATACACGCCATAAAAAGGACCATCGCCACTTCCGCTTTGATTAATGGCATAAGCTAAACGAAGATTCCAAACTTTTTTATTTTCCAATACTTGTGGTGCTGCATCTTTTCCAATAGCAACTCGTTTATCTTCTGCAAAGGGAAAAAAACGAACACCCACATGAAAACCATAGGAATTAATTCCCAAATTGGGCTTCAAAGTTGCGGCATTAGAAAAATGCGAAAACTGCAAACCTGCCTGAATGTCCCATTGAGGATTTAAGGTAAAACGTAAATCTGTGGCTGCCATAAAATAAATATTAAAGCCGCTGCCAATCATATTGTTAAGGGTATCCCACGTATTATATCGCTCAAACTTTTTCGTTAAATACCCCGCACCCAAACCCATTCTATAGGTCCAAGACCAAGCTTTTTTATGCGCAAGTTGATACTGAATAGTTGGATACAAACTATAGCCTCTTCCATACACACTATCTAGTCCATAGTTAGTATACGTAAAACCAATGCCTATTTGAGGAAAGTGACGTAAAGCATGCCACGCTTGTGCTCCTTGCGTTTTGTGCAACAGGTGAAGCTCCATGAGTTGGGAAGCAGCGGGTAAAGGTGCTTTAAAAGCGGCAGTATGTTTGAAAACCCTTGCTTCCATTGCATTAAATTCTACACCATACGTTTTCCAATTGCCTTGTGCAAAAGCAATTTGTAGCATAAAAAAACTACCAATCAACAAACCTATTTTCCTAAAATTCTTCACCATTAAAAGAGATCTACAAATATAAAACTACAAACCCATTTTATACCTTATTTTTGCATTACAAAACCCTTATTATGCGAAAAACCCTTGCTCGTTTGCTGCGTTCCTTTTTACAAGGACTTTTAATTCTTTGCCCTATAGGTATTACTGCCTATTTAATTTTTGCTATTTTCAATTCAGTAGATAGTTTGGTACCATGGGTACCTCGCGGTTTGGGATTTGTAATTATCATTGTATTTGTAACAATTGTTGGTTTTTTAGGAACTCGGTTTTTTATTGGTAAAGCAGTTATTAACGCACTGGGTAATTTGCTAGAACATACACCCGGCATTAAATTTATTTATACTTCCGTAAAAGATATATTAGATTCTTTTGTAGGCGATAAAAGACGTTTTAACAAACCTGTTTGGGTTAAAGTTAATAGTGATCCAGAAATTTGGCGTATTGGCTTTATAACCCAGAAGGATATGAACTATTTGGGTATGGAAGATAAAGTGGCGGTATATTTACCGCACTCTTATGCTATCTCTGGCTGGGTAATTGTTGTAGATAGAAGTTATACTAAACCGGTTACTACTATGGACGCAGCTGAAGCCATGAAATTTGCCGTAAGTGGTGGAGTTACCAGTATTGATGTAGAATCAGAAAATAAAAAATAATAAAATGGAATATAGAAGAATGGGGCGATCAGGCCTACAATTAAGTGCTTTGAGTTTTGGTTCTTGGGTAACCTTTAGCAAACAAATAGACGATTCTATTTCAGATCGATTGATGGGTATAGCCTACGATCATGGCGTTAATTTCTTTGATAATGCGGAAGTATATGCTTTAGGTGAATCAGAAAAAATGATGGGGCGTGTCTTAAAAAATAAAAATTGGGATAGAACCTCATATACTGTTTCTAGTAAAGTTTTTTTTGGTTGGAGAGGAAAAGAAAATAAACCTAATCAAACAGGACTAAGCAGAAAACACATCGTAGAAGCTTGTCATGAAGCACTTCAACGTCTTCAAACGGATTATCTTGACTTATACCTTTGTCATAGACCCGATAAAAACGCACCGATTGAAGAAGTGGTAACAACCATGAATACCCTTATTCAACAAGGCAAAATATTATATTGGGGTACGAGCGAATGGAGTGCTGCTGAAATTATGGAAGCGCATATGGTTGCAAAAGATTTGAAATTAATTGCTCCTAGTGTAGAACAACCTCAATACAATTTATTCGAACGTCAAAAAATGGAAGTAGATTACTTATCTATTTTCAGAAATATTGGAATGGGTACCACCATTTGGAGTCCGCTGGCTTCAGGACTCTTAAGCGGAAAATATAATAATGGTATTCCAGAAGGTTCTCGATTAGCAATTGAAGGATTTGAATGGTTAAAAGATCGTACGTTAAGTAAAGAACGATTTACAAGCGTAGCGGAGTTAGCTAAAATAGCAGCAGCGTTGAACA